>MDTD01078508.1_pt1 | contig 12462 bp, 7 predicted proteins | sample 811221 | NCBI WGS metagenome assembly MDTD01 (sample SAMN05326646, study PRJNA326480) | marine metagenome | isolation source: seawater | place: Pacific Ocean: South West | collected 2011 | reverse complement strand
TGTCGTTGAGACATACACACGAATATCTTTTGCCCGATATGACTCATTTCCTTTGGAAAAATTATTAGCAAGAATTCTGTCAATAGCGTAAGTACTGCCTCCATCCCCCAGCGTAAAAATGAAAGTCTGAGGAAATGCCGCCCGATAGGATGATGACCAGAGATACCCATCTGCAACTACACCATCAAAAAGATTGCTCCCTGCCCAGCTGGAAGTGTTATATTGATTTGAAACATAGATGAGGGAACTGCCGAATACATCACGGTATTCATCCATGGTGGAATCGCCATCATAATCCCAGTCAAAGCGCGTGAAGGTATCACCTGTTTCGGCCAGACTACCTGTAAAGTTGACGATCATCGGAATCTCTGCTTCCTGATTATCAACTGTAATGGTCGGGATGGGCTCATCATCAATCACAGTAAAAGGTACGGTTTCTGTGATCTGGTAACCATCATTATCCGTTATTCTGAACGTCGCTGTATAAGCTCCCCCAACAGCAAAAGTGTGTGTAACAACCGGATTGCTTTCACTGAGAAAATCATAATTACCATCTCCATCAAAATCCCATTCATGATAAACAACCTGCCCGTCATCATCATTTGTGATTGCTTTAAAAAGCACATCATGCCGAGGATAACTCTCTCCAGATTCAGGAGACTCAATGGTCGCCTCCGGTGGAACTTGGGCAATAACTGTAAAATAGCGAGTGGAGGTATTCGCATCGTTATCCGTCACCCGCAGTGACGGACGATAGGTACCGTAATTCGTATAGGTATGGCTGGTATTACCGTTACTTCCACTGGAGAAATCAGGTGGAGATGATTGACCGATAAGGATGTCATCGATATACCAGCCATCGCGGTTGGCTGTAAAATCAGAAGATAATCTGAAGCGAATCAGAGCAGCGCTGTAAGTGGTATAAGTAGAAAGGTCTATTGTTTCCTGGCTCCAGTCTGAGAGGGTACCGGTATAGTTCTCCAATACAACCCAGGTACTTCCATCGTTCGTCGATATTTCAACCCAGCCTCGATCATAACCCGTTTCCAGCTCATACTTATGGTAAAAGCTCAACATCGGTGGATCTGCATCCGCTGGAGAGAATGTCGTACTGATCAGAGACTCATTGGCATTAGCGGCATAATCACCTCCAGGACTGTCCGTCCAGCAAAAGCTTCCACCATTTGACGTGGAAGTATCACGTTGCCAGGTATCCTGCGACGAAAACTGACCCGGGGTGCTCTCTACGTCATCATCGATACCCACTCCGGAAAAGAACCATTCAAACAGCGTCAGGGAACCATCAAGATCCACAGAACCAGTAGATGTAAAAGTCACATCCAAGGGGATTAAGCCACTTGTCGGAGTGACCGTTCCAAAAGCAATAGGCTGGTCGTTGGGATAGACCGTGATCGTCAGGTTGGCTACATCTGTACCGCCATTATCGTCCACTACTTGAAGGGTGACCAGGTATGTTCCGGCAGCTGTATAGGTGTGTGTCGGGGTCGCACCAGAACCAACGCCTCCATCTCCATAAGTCCAGGCATATGTGACAATGGAAGCCCCGATCGTTGTCACATAGGAACCACTACCATCAAAGGTAACAGACAGACTTGCATGACCATCATCCACATTGGAATCTGCTACTGCAACTGGTGCTGTATTTACCAGCGAATAAACCACCGTATCTGTAGCCTGATTGCCATCATTATCCGTAACACGCGCTGTTGCAGTATATGTTCCGGGGGTTGACAGATAGTAACTTGCCTGAGAGCTACTGACACTCTGCCAGTCATACACGCTATCTGAAGTAAAGTCCCATTCAAAAAATACGATTGAGCCATCCAGGTCATCCCCCAATATGCTGAAAAGCAAAGTCTCTGGAGCTTCATATCCAGATTTATCTACCTGAGCTGCAATCAGCGGTACCGACTGAGCAACAAATATAGCGACCTGATCGGTAGCAAAGCTACCGCCCTCATTATTGGTAATTTTCATGGTTACCGTATATGCACCATACCGGTCGAAGGTATACGTATAGGGCTCTATGGTTTCTGAAATAGCATCAAACAAACCATCACCATCCAGATCCCATTGGACATTTTCAACCACTCCATCAGTGGGATCGACAAAGCTTGGCGTAAAAGTAACGGCAAGAGGGGCTGTTCCACTGGTCACGTCTGCAGTCACAGAAACCGTCAGCGAACCAGCCCGTATCACCAGATGATAATCAAAACCACGCAGATATTGGTCGTCCGTTACTCGGAGGACAGGATAATAGATCCCGGCCGCGGCATATGCATGCTGCACCGTACAATCTGTTGTCCACATATCGAACGTACCATCGCCATCAAAATCCCACTCATATGACATGATGGTTCCGTCACTGTCAGAACTGCTGCAGGCATCAAAGGTAATTGGAACATTGAGCGCAGGTTCAGTCTCAGAAACTGAGGCAACAGCGGATGGCTCACCCGGTAACATTCCACCAGACATACAATGCAGATCATAAGCATAATAGTAAGGTCCTTTATCCCAGAGATAGGTACCGTTTGGAGAGTACTTAGCTATGGTGTCTGAACCGTTATCTGCAACAAACACCTCTCCAGTAAGAGGATCTACACAAATCGCATACACATCAATATAGTTAGAGACAAAGGGAGAAAAGGTAATCTCCTGAACACACGTCTCTGATAAACGGACAATCATATCTGCCGACGTATCGAAATACCAGCACACACCTGTCACCGGATTGACCGCAATACCACCAATATTACTGAGAGAATCCACTACTCCCAATTCAGACGTACCGTTACTTCCAAGATGCTTGATTTCCGTTGTAGAAGCCACCCAGATCGTATGATCAGCCTGATTCACGGCCAGAAATTGCGGACCGGAAAAGGTCACCTTGGTATGGTAACCACTTTCGGTATCCAGATCATAATTATCAGGCATGCCAGTAGGAGTAATGCGATAAATGGAGTTGGAATAGCGCTCAACAACCCAAGCAACCGGAGCCCCCGAAAGATTATCCACAGCAATGTCAGAGACGCTGGATACCCCAGTAATAATCTGATGATAGCCGGAATCGAGAAGTACATCATAATCGTCTGGTACATCTGGTGACACACGATAGATACGTGACACGTCCTTGATCCAGACATAACCATTTTCCTGATTTACAAAAATATCATTTGGCGTATTAGCACCCTCAATTTCCTTGATAATATTACCCTCAAAATCAATAACTCTGACCCCTTGCGTTCCCTGAAGCGAAAACCATATCCACTCGCGCTCTTCATCCACCCCCAGAACTTTCACATCCGACGAATTAGTGGTATATGACAACATCTCTCGCCCGCTTCCAGAGAGACGGAGAACCTGATGAGAGTACTCATTAGCCACAAAGACACTCTGTACTCGCCCACTCAGAGCAAAAAGATTTCGGAATATCGCCAGATCACTGGCATCAATCGTCCCATCTTCATTAAGATCGATTGTTGCATCAAAAGCGGCATCACCATTTGAGGCTCCATAGGCACGGGACAGCACCATCAGATCCTTACCATCAACTCTTCCGGACTCATCAAAATCACCTGGTACTGCAAGGGCTTGAGAACCCAACCCAAAGAAGATTAAGCCAGCATACAGCCAGGCAATGCCAGAAGATAAAGTGGCTTTCATGGTGCTACTCCATTCAATATGCAAAAACGACAAAGGCTATTGCAGCTTTGCGGCAATAGCTTTTCGGGGGGATTTTGAGACGTTTCGGGGCGGATTAGAATCGCCAGAATTAGCGTATTCTCACAATTACAATGTAAACCTTTTGCATCATCCTGAAAGTGGAACGAGTTAAAAGGGATAAAATAATCCCCAGATTCCACCTCATTTTGTGCTGCAATAACAAAGTCTTAATAAGCCCCACGTCCAGAAAGCACGGCGGGAATAGTCTGCACCAGAACACGGAGGTCTGTCGCCATGGAACATTCTTCTATATAAAGCAGATCAAGGGCAACCTGCCGCCTGAAACTAAGATCCGCTCTACCACGAATCTGCCAGAAACAGGTCAACCCGGGTAGCACATTCAGCCTTTCCCGTTCATCTGAATTATAGGCTGCTACTTCATGAGGTAACGCAGGTCGCGGCCCAACCAGACTCATTTCACCTGTAACCACATTCCAGAGCTGGGGCAATTCATCTATACTTAATCGACGCAAGACCTTGCCAAGTCCGGTCACGCGTGAATCCACGCCTCGTTTCTGTGGTTGGTCAGGAGAAAATACCGGATTTCGTTCATTCCCTGTATGACCTGCATCACCTGCACGCATTGTTCGAAACTTGAACATACGAAACAAATGCCCTTCTTTCCCAACGCGATACTGCCGGAAAAGCGGCAACTGGCGATCAATCAAAACGACCATAACTGCTACGACCAGCATCACTGGCATAAGCAGGAGCAACAGCAGTGCCGCTAGCGATATATCAAAAAGTCGTTTCATGAGCATTCCAGAGAGATTCAGATCAGTCAGCTTTAACAGTTCGATTACTTCCTGTAGCAAAAAGTTCCGTCTCCCTCAGCTCTTTGAGCTCAAGAACAGATGCAAAAATATGAAATAATCACGGTTATCAACCGACCTCAGTTCCACTTGTGCCGATAGTTAACCATATATATCCGCCATGGTTCGTTGGAAGCTGCCGGAAAAAGACGGATTATCAATGCATAACTTTAGTCAGGCGACGCAGCTCAGCAATCGACCAGGAGTGCTCGATATAAACCGTAATATTCAGATCAATCGCTCGCTGAAAAGCTGCCCGTGCGTCTTCCACCCTGTCTTCAATCAAATCACGTTGCCCGATATAAAACCATGCTTCACAGAGTTGTCCTTTCGAAAGCCCCGTATCATCCTGAATTCTGGATTCTTTAAGCAACTGATCCTGACTAATGTCCCCTAACATGAATCGCATAATAGCCTTGGTCCAGTTCCTGCCGGAAGCCGACGCCGCCAGATGAACCCGCATGGCTGAATCTGCACCCAAACCGGATCGACTTCTGAGAATGTAAAGCCACAATTGCTCATAGTCGATAACTTCTGCATCCGTAGACGTGCTGCTTTCCAGTTCACGAATCGCTCCGGCAAAATCTCCAGAATGGGCCATCAACAAAGCCTTTTGACGATAAGATGGGTCACCAGATAGCAGAATCGACTGCTCCAGATGCTTCAGCGCTTCATCGAACTTTCCCAGCCGTTCATAAATAGCGGCTTTTGCTACATATGCTCGGGAAGGCCCCACCGAACCAGGCTCAATCAAGCTGTTCACCTGAGCCAGGGCCTGATCCAGTTTCATGACATCAATCAGCATAAAAGCCTTAGCCAGAATTTCATCCTTGGATGACGGTACTGATTTTGCAATCTGGTCACCTAAAGCTTTCATCTCATCAAACTGATTGGAGTGCTTCAGAATGGTAAAAAGCAATGACAAAGCCCGAAAAGACGTCGGGTCAGCCTCAAGAGCCTTACGGGCAGCAATTTCAGCACGAGTCAGATCGCGATCCTGCATCGCAGCAGCGGCTATCGCAATTTGTCTTTTGGCATCATGGTTGCCCTCTTCAATATTCTCTTTCATCCTTTCCAGAGCAGCGGCAAGGGTAGCTCGTTTCGCTGGATCCAGCACAGAATCATCATTTTCGCTCAGATCAAGGATGGCCTGATATTCCTGCATGGCTCGCTCAAAGTTCCCCTTCTTTTCCGCCAGACGTGCCAGCGCATAATGCGTGCTGACCTGAATCTCCAGGGCAACATCATCAAAAGTCAGAACATGCTCCAACACATCCCATTCTCTGGAAGAACGATACCTTGCCAGCTCCAAAGCAAGACGATGGCAATCAGTAGGAGAAGTTGTATTGCCTATCATCAAACTCCATTCCAGCTCAGTTGGCTCTCTCTCCTCAACAAGTTTAATACGCAGATACATTAAAGGTGGATTCATGGCCCCATGAAGAAGATCTTCCAACTCTTCCTTTAATTCCAGATCATGCAGAGAATGGGCCAGCTGTTGTGCCAGATAAGGATTCGGATCATCAAGCTTCGCCAATTTATAGAGCTCTTTTGCCACCCACGGTCGCTTCAATGACATCGCCAGTTCCACCCCGAAACGCAGCTCAATCAACCGAAAATTCTGGTCCGCATTGCTGTACAACAACACCCCGGATTCCTGCCAGATAGAATCAATCAACTTACCTTCCTGCGCCGCCTTAACGACATAAGACATGACCACCCGCGATGGCCATTTCAACCATGCCCGATGCCCGATATCGACTGAAACTTTATACATCTCAAGCGCGTTCAGCAGCTTGATGACCCGCAGGTTAAAGTGAAGGTCCGTTCCCTGCAACGGAATCATCGTAAACATCCGCAGCATAAGAACCTTGTCCTGTGGCGACAAAGTGGTCACAACATCGCGAATAGAGCTTAGATTGCCTTGCTCCAGCCAAACCAGAAAGCCACGCATCGCTGTTTCCTGGTAGTTTTCAATGGTGGACAAAGTTACCACCAATTTTGCCATCTGGTCGCCAGCTGTCTGCTCGATAAAGAAAGCCCATTCAGCATTGCTCACTGATTTTGAACGCAACAATGATGGGAACACCGAATCTTCTGGCAGGTCATCGGGCAATGCATGCTCAATCAATATCCATTCATCGTGCGGAGGCACATCTTCTGCTTTAAGATTCAGAAGCAGCAGAGATAATAAAATCAGCAAAAATTTTAGCACACGTGACATATATCTATCCATTTTTCCGGGCCAGTCTTTGCAGGAGGAAGTCACTCAGCGCTCTGTCGTACGGGGTGTCAATATGCACGGCATGGTAATCCACATCAAACTGACCACAACCACGTTTCATTTCATCCAGATAATAATGAATCGCATGCAGGTACTGCTCCCGTATCAGAGTCGGTTCGGCAATGACCGCTTCCCCACCCTCCATATCAGCAAATCGCACAGGGCGCGCAAATTCAAATCGTAATTCCTGAGGGTCCAGTAGATGAAATGCCGCAACATCATGTTTCCGATGGCGAAGATGCTGGAAACAATCCAGAAGGGGCGGTACTTCCGTGTAAAAATCGGAAATAACCACCACCATAGCCCGTTTGCGAATCGATTCAGCCAGCGCATGAAGGTTTTCAACCAGAGAAGTCGGCCCTCCCACGCTGGCTCCAGCCAGTGAATCAAAGATATGCCGCAAATGGGATGGCTTCCCGCGGGGTGGAATATCAGTCGTAGCTTCATCGGTCACCAATTGGATCCCCACATGGTCTCCCTGATGCACCACCAGCCACGCCAGAGTCGCTGCCAGTTTCCGCGCATAGTCCAACTTACTGCCATGATCACCAGCAAAGCCCATTGACCCTGAACAATCGACCACCAGGTAACAACGTAAATGCGTATCCGCTTCAAATTCTTTCAGATAAATGCGGTCCGTTCGTGCATAAGCACGCCAGTCGATATGCCGGATATCGTCTCCCTTTACATACTTGCGATACTCCGCAAACTCCACAGAAGCCCCACGATGAGGACTCTTATGCATACCTGAAAAGCTACCTTCCACCAATCCACGAGGGCGAAGAGTCAAACGCGCGAGTCGCGCATTGACCTTCGTATCCAGAAATGAACGGTTGTCTGGCATATTTATTGGTACCTGAGAGAAAGTGGCAGATTAGTTTACGAATAAAAAATCTACAGCTTTGAAACTAAAGGCATTACTTCGCATAGTCAATGCAGGTCATCCAGGTAGATTTTATATGAAGCCTGGCTAAGCACATCTTGCAAACTCACAACAGCGGATTATCTTACGCGTTTCCTGTAAAGAGCGGTCTTCCTGCGTCGGCAGTTGATGACAAGACCCACACTGACCTCACCATTTGGGAGATTTCGACTTTGAACGATAAGTATTTGAAACAGGCCTGCAAGCAAATTGAGGACCGTAATATTCTGGTCAACGTCGCTTCACGCCGTGCAAAAGAACTGGCACGGGGAGCACACCCCATGGTTGCCGTTGACCGTACAAAAGCGATCAGCTACCTCGACGTAGCCCTGCAGGAAGTCGCCGAGGGCAAAATCAGCTTCGAGGAAGTCGAAGTCGATTAAGGCCAGACCTGCAGAGTCAGATCTCAGGTATCCTGAAAGCCCGGTTTAGCTGGCTTAAGTCTTTGCCTGCTAAAATCCCCAGCAGCTATGGCTATCAACATGGCCCATTCCATTGATCCCCAGTCAATCCGTTGGATTCCGCAGCATCCTGATTGCCCGGAACTCGACCGCTGGATGGCTGGGGATTCGTCGTGTTTTGAATTGGTCAAGCGCAACAGCAAGCGTAGCGTCTATGCTTTAAGACTGACTCCCGAGGCAGAAGCTACGATCTACCTTAAGCATGATCACCCCGTCGGCATCCGTGATATTCTAAAAACAATAATCAGATCCAGGACAAGACGGGAATACGATGCCATCAAACGCCTCCATGACGCGGGTATTGCGGTACCTGCTCCTGTTGCCTGTGGAATTTCCGGCACGCAGGGCCTATTACTCACCAAGGCCATCCCAAAATCCAAATCGGCACGGGATTACTGGGCTGAACTGGTCATATCAGAAGAGCGGGTACAGGAAAAATGCGAATATCTCAAACGACTGGGTGCCTTCCTGGCAGATCTCGTGCGATTGGGCATCCGCCATCCGGATATGCATCCTGGAAATATTTTTGTTGACCAGACCAACGGTAAACTTTACCTCGGTGACCTTTTTGGGGCATCCTTAGGAAGCAAGCTTTCTCTTCAACAGGAAACCGCTATTCTGGCAGTACTCAATGATATGCGCTCGGGTATGACGCCGGAGGATGAAGATATTATCTTTGCCCGGCTTTGCCGTCCGGGAGAAAGCATTAAAGATTGCTGGTTACGCTTGGAGCAACAGATGATGCATGACCGTGCCAAACGGTGGCGGGGGCGTAAGCGGAAATTATTGGGGAACAGTAGTTTTGTCATCATGGATTCGTCCCATACTGAGGGCATACTTCGCTATCGTACCGGAATGGACCCTGCGACTATCATTGGTGCCGTCCAAGCCCATAAGAATCAGCTTGCAAATTTTCCTGACGACATGATCAAACGGGATACGAAACGGAACGTATCTGAGGTTGCACCAAGGGGGCAAAAGGTGATTGTCAAGGAGTTTAAAAAGCCTGGCCCTTGGGGGAAGTATGCACCGGATCATCGCAGTTGGCTGGCAAACTGGCGGCTTGAACTGAGTGGTTTTCCGGTACCGCAATACCTTGGCTGGTTGAAAGCGAAATCCGGACCGGCTTTTCTGGTGATGGAGTATATTGAGGGTGCACTTTTCAGCGATGCTCTGCTGGCTGCGGCACTGAAACCGGAGCCGGCAAACCATCAGGAACTTGATCTGCTTTTTGCAGCACAGCGGGATTTGCTGGAGCGGCTGCATCGCTGGGGGATTGTGCATGAGGATTTCAAGACGCAGAATATCATTGTCAACTGGAAGGATGGGCGTTTTGTGCTGACCCTGATTGATAATGATGCGGTGCTCTTCGGACAAGTGCCGGGCCGGAAGGAGTGGCTGCGCAACCTGCGGCACATCCGCGACACGCTTCCAGGTCATGCAGCCGTGCAGGAGGCATTCAGGCGCAACTATCCAGAAGCCAGCGAGCTCAGTCCTGATTCGGATCGCTGAATGCCTGCCACTCGGCAGATTCGCCATCTGCAGCCTGTTTGAGCAGGACTTCCACCTTTTTTTCAATGGTGTTCAGACTGATGGAACAGGTTTGGGCCAAGGTCATGCCCTTTTCAAAATGCTTGAGAGACTGGTCAAGACTCAGGTCGCCAGCTTCCATCTCTTCCACAATCTGCTCCAACTGGGCCAGCGCCTCTTCAAAGCTGAGTTCCTGCTTTTTAGCTTTGGGTTTACGGCTCTTTTTCTTTGCTGGCGTGGCCTTCGCTTCAGCTTCTGGCTCGGAAGCGGGTGGTTCAAACAGGAAGTCGTCTGACATAAATAGGTAACTCACGGGTTCTTAGAGGGTTAATTGGCAGTAAGGTCAGCTTCGCCATCTTTCAATCTGGCTTTTACCTGCATGCCCGGTAAAAGCTGACTGGCACTGGTAATGGCCTGACGTGAATGCTTATCAAGGAGGATACTGTATCCCCGTCCCAGCACATTATTGGGATCGAGAAGACGAAGCTGGGTTGTGGACTGGCTTAAACGGTAGGTCTTGTCTTTCAGTTGTCCTTGCAGTGCCGCAGCAAGTCGCCTCTGCAACTCTGCAAGGTGCAGTTTTCCTGGCTGTAGTACTGAATGTGCAGGATCCAGGTGCGCAAGACGGGTTTGCAGTCTTTCCAACTGATAACGGTCATGCACCACCCGCTGCCTGAGAAAGTGTGCCATGCGCAGCTGCAGGTCATCCACACGCTGCTGGTAGCGGCGCACAAGCTGCATGGGTTCGCTGAATACGCGATGATGCACCAGACGGTGCACCCGATGTTGGAGCTTTGACAGCCGCAGTTCCAGGTGGTGCACCAGACGGCGCTCCAGATTCTGCAGGTGCCGCAGATAATCGTCCCGCTGACCGACCACCAGCTCTGCAGCGGCAGAAGGGGTCGGCACCCGCATATCTGCGACCAGATCGGCAATAGTGAAATCAATCTCATGGCCGACTGCACTGATAACCGGGATCCTGCTGCAGGCAATGGCACGAGCGACATCCTCATCATTGAAAGCCCAGAGGTCTTCCAGGCTGCCGCCTCCACGAGTCACGACAATGACATCACATGCCTGCAGTCTATTCAGCTTTTCAATGCCGCGAATAATGTCCGCTGGTGCCTGTTCGCCCTGCACAGCTGCAGGCACAATGCGCACATGCATGCCAGAAAAACGGCGGCTTAAGACCTGCAGAAAATCCCGAATAGCTGCACCGTCAGTTGAGGTCACCACGCCAATACATGATGGCAGTGCAGGAATGGGGCGCTTTCTTTCCTGGGCAAACAGCCCTTCTTCCTGCAGGCGTCGTTTAATCTGTTCAAACTTCAGTTGAAGGGCACCAATACCTTTTGGCCGCATTTCCTGAATGACAACCTGATATTGCCCACGAGGTTCATAAACGCTGATGCGGCCATATACCTCCACCTCATCACCTTCACGAATGCCCAGTTTACGGGCACTACCTGCGCCATTGAAATAGACGCCACTGATCTGACTGCGGGCATCCTTGATCGTCAGGTAAACATGCCCAGACCGGTGTATGGTCAGGTTCCCTAATTCACCAGCCAGCCAGAATGGGGTAAATGTTCCTTCCAGGATCTCCTTGATAATCCCGTTCAGTTCACTGACGGTCAGTATCTGGCGGTTGTTCGGGCTGGTCATGGGGAATACTGCAGGGCTTTACTGGCTCGTCGGATGCTTCCGGCTTGAGCTGATAGGGTGAATCTTCCACCACGGCTGGCCGGGCAGGTGGATCGACAAAAGGATCAGAAGGGATGGACACAGACTGCATGGTACCATTACCTGCGCTCTGGGGCAAGTCAGGTCCACTGGTTTCCAGTTCGAAAATGTAAAGCATGACGGCAGCCAGACCACAGATAAGTGGCCCATAGATGACCCCAATCAATCCAAAAAGCTGAATACCACCCAGAATGGCGAAAAAGAGGATCAAGGACGACATGCCGGTTTTCCCCTGCATCAGCAGAGGACGTAACATATTGTCGGCCATTCCAACCACAACAATGCACCAAAGCAGCAAAAAAACAGCACTTCCAACCTTACCAATGAAAAACAGGTAGAGCACGCAAGGCACCCAGATTATGGCTGTGCCTACAACGGGAATCAATGAAGCAAATGCCAGCACGACTCCCCAGACCAACCAGGGGATACCGACAATGGCAAAGGCAATCATCGACAAAACCCCCTGAGCCAGGGCTGTCAGCAGGGTTCCGGTAACAGCTGATTTGGTCACTTCCTGGATGCGCTCAATCAGGAGTTTTTCATGTACTGGTGCCATGGGCGATAACTTGATGACATAGGCCATGATCTTGCCTCCATCCCGGAAAAAATAGAACATGACAAACAGCATGAGAAAGAAATTCATGATCAGCACCATGATGTTGCCGGCAAAATAGAGCGCTTTTGACTGAAGCGTGGAGACCACGATGGCAGACTTCGTCAGCAACCATTTAATACTCTCCCCAGGGTCAATCACGACATTTGGGAAAAGTCGTCTTTTGAGGTTGATACCAGTCTGGACAACCCTTGAATTGATAATGGTCTGCACTTTGGGATTTTTCATGATGCGGGAAAGATCCGGTCCACGATCGACAGCGGCTGGTGATGTATCTGCGGTCCAATCTTCCGCCATGGTAGCAACAACGTCTGAGTCCGGCGTTGCTCCTGCTACCGAAGTATCCGTCGTCC
>MDTD01124324.1_pt1 | contig 12463 bp, 9 predicted proteins | sample 811221 | NCBI WGS metagenome assembly MDTD01 (sample SAMN05326646, study PRJNA326480) | marine metagenome | isolation source: seawater | place: Pacific Ocean: South West | collected 2011 | reverse complement strand
GGAGTTGAATTACAAAATGTATATTTAACAAAGTTAAATAGCATCAATAACGCTATTATTAATGCTAAACAAAGAGAAGTTGACGCTTCTACTCGTGTGACAGAAGCTCAAGTAAGGAGTGCTCAACGTGCAAGAGAAATGTTTGGCACTGAGCCACTTAGTCAAGATGCGAAACGTGAACGAAGAGAGTTAGAACAACAAGAAAGAGATGCTATTGCCCAAACGCGATTGGGTGAGTTTGGCTTTGATCCACAAACTAACTTGACAGGGGCTATTGCTGGCGATGTTAATAGTGTAACTCAAGAATTTGACCGTTTGAATCAACAGGCTATCGCAGATAGAAAAGAAGCAGAAAGACTTGCTAGAGAACAGGTTTCTGGTGCTGACGCCAAGGATATTGGAGCTACCGCTGACAAAATTGCTGCACTAAATAAATCGGCTGGAGAGGCATCTGAGGGTGCCAAAAGAATGAAACAAGAGCTGGAAAGGCTTGCAGATCAATCAGCCCGTGCTGCTTCAATTCAGGCTGATTTAAATAGTTTAAGAGGTAGGCAGGCTCAAGTTCAAGATTTACAAGAAAGAATTGGATTTGGTAGTGATGCTGAACGCTCGCAAATTTCTACAGATCTGAAGGCGATGAGGGCAGCTATAAGTCAGGGCGGCAATCTGCAAGGTTTTTCAGAAGAACAGCGGGCTGCTGCGGGTAGGGGTTTTGATCTGTTGTCTGACCAGTTGTTTGAGTTTGAAGGTCAAGAATTAACCGGAAAGCAGCTTAAGCAGATTGTGGGTGCCAGGGCGACTGGTGCTCTTGAAGGTGGTGAAGATATACAAGCATATCTTGAGAGACTACAGGCTGCTGAACAACCCTTACAGGCCGAACTAAACAACCTCACGAAACAAGAGCTTGAGGCTGCACAAGCGTTACAAAATATTGCAGCTCAAGAGGTCGCATACCTTCAATTAATCGCACAAAATACAGGCACTGATTTTGATGCTGAATTAAATCAAATGCTTGCTGACGTTGGCAAGGGTACGCCAGAAGAGAGATCTCTACAAGATATACAGGATAAGAATGCAAAAGATATACAAAATATAGGAATTTCGCTTGCTAATTCTACTACTGAGTTGAGCAACTTAGCAGCGTCTGCGAAGCTTGCGTCTGAGGCATTGCAGAAGATTGAAAAAGAAGAAGCGGCTCGTCAAAGGGATATACAGGACTCCGCAATAACTCCCGCTATGGGTGGATACATTGGAAGTAAAACCCTTTATCGAAATCAAGGCGGTTCTATTTTTCAACCGCAAGGTACTGATACAGTACCGGCTATGTTAACTCCTGGTGCGTTTGTAATCAGAAAGTCAGCGGTAAATAAGGTTGGTGTTAATAATTTGACTGCTTTAAATGGTGGTAGGGCTAACGTTGTTTATCGTCAAGACGGGGGTTCTATTTCTGGCCAATCTTCTGTTCCGGCAATGTTAACTCCTGGTGAGTTTGTTATGAATCCAGATGCTGTTAAAAAGCATGGCGTTGGATATATGAGGCATTTGAATCGTGGTCATGCTCCTGGTTTTCGCAGGGGTGGATTGATTGGACGTGGTATTGGCAGTGCGGCAAGAGGTCAGGGCGGTATGCTTATGATTGACCCAGGTCCATTACAGCAAGTTTTTTCTGAATTCAATGCTGTTTTTAGTGGATCTCTTGATAATATAATAGTGACATTTAGTTCTGTTGCAAATTCTATAGACAGATTGTCGGCTTCTATTAGTCAAGGTATGGTTGTAAATCATCAGTTTAGTGGCGATATGACATTAGCTTTCAACATTCAAAATGGTGATGTTTTGAAAAATCAGATTGCTGAGGCCATTAGTCCCAAGATTTCACAAATGGTTTCTGAGGCTATAGATGCAAGACTTAATCCTAACGACTTTAGATCGGGGTAATAATGCCATTTGTTTTTCGAGGAAATTCATTAACGATTAGAGGAGGACCGGATACTGAGGGTCAACTGACCCTGTATGTAGGTCCGTCTAATCCGTTTAATGCCTCTACAGATTTATTTATTGCTGGCCCTGCTGCAAATGAAATGCCTCTTTTTATTGGGCCAAATAAAGATTTTCAGGGGAGTGGGGTTTTATCTCTTAGTATCACTGCTAATTCTACTGGTGATTTTAATAATGATGGACTGGCTCCTCTCTATATAAAGTCTATAGCTAATTCAGGTGCTCCATTTCAATCTACTGCACCTTTAAGAATAGTTAGTAATGAAAAGTTAGTAACTAGTGGTAATGCCCCTTTAAATATTGATGGTCAAATGGGTACTAATAATGGTTTGATGACATTGTTGGTTCCTGGTGATACTGCATCCTCATCATTTCCAATATCAGCCGAGTCGGAAACCACTTTATATATTGCCAATTACAATACTACAACTAGTCCGGCTTGTGATTTAAATATAGCAACAGATTTTAATTATGGTGATACCTTTACTTTTTATATGAAATCTACAAACCCATCTGGAACTGCACCTCTTTATATTTCTGGAGTTGGTGCTATAACAAGTAATTTAAATTTATCAATTCGTCCCCCGTTTATTGGTGATACGACACTTTATTCTATAGGATATTCGGAGTAACAAAATGGCAGGTTTAGCTACATTTACACCTGGAGCAGGCAACCCTTTAGAAATAGGAGGTAGCTCTGGAAATATTCCTGGGCCAATGCCTAGATATAGTATCTCTACGGAGACATTAAGATCTGATGCAGTTAATTTAGGTCAAAGGTTTAATATTACTGTATCTGGAACTGCTGTTATTTCAGATTCGGCAAGTATGCTTGTAAAAGGTCAAAGACAATCTAAAATTCATGAACTTATTAGTTATGTGACAAGCAACCAGGGTAATGCAGGTACACTGGTTATAAATCCTTACGGCGGATCAAATCCAATAACTTTTAATGATTGTGTTCTTGTGTCCATGGATGCCCCTGAGCAAGATGACGTAAGTCAGGGTGTTCAAAGCCAAGACTATTCATTTACTTTTGAGGCATATCGAATTACCGTTGCGACTGGTAGAGATAGTACAGATGAATTGTATGGAACTACTAGCACATTAGGCATACAGGATTATAGCGAAACTTGGAGTTGTAGCCTTGTTGAGGGTCTGGTGTCTGGTAGTTTGAGTTTTGGTACAGATACGCCTAATGAGCCTGTATACACAATTACTCAAAATATCTCAGCTACTGGTAAAGTTGATGAGACTGGTAAAGCTTCATATTTACATGCAAAAACATTTGTTGATTCTAGACTAACCGCATTGGGCGATAATCCATTGGCAACTTTACAAGATGCGGCCAGAACTCCTCAAGATATTGAAGTAGAATTTAGTCCTGCTGATTATTCTGCATACAATCATGTGTATAACTACAATAAAGACATACAGGGTGGCACATATAGCGTAGATAGAACGTGGATAGCTAGTAAACAAGAAGCCACAATGACCATTGAGATTGGTAATAATATTGATCAAAGTGCTGATGCTAATACTGTTTCAGTCAGTATCAATGTTGCTGGTTTGGATTCTAGTAAATCGGGCACCTCTGCTGGTGAAGGCACTGGAAATACAAAGTATTCCAATGCTTTATCTTTTGTCAATGCTCATGTTTTAGATACATATATAATACTTTGGGCATCTGCTGCATATATAGGAAGTGGTGCCTTAAATACAACAGCTGTTTCTACTAGTCGATCAGATAATAAAAGCGATGGTACTATTTCGATTAGTAAAACTTTTAATGATAAAGAGATATCAACAGATTTTCCCTGTGCTATTGATCAAACTATCTCAATCAATGATACTAACAGGGATGGTGGAAACGACATAGTGGCCATATTGGCTGTAATTGCAAAATCTGACGGTCCTGTTATTCAAGATATGGGAACTACTAATGAAAAAACAAGATCTGTAACACTTGATTTGCAAATTAAAAAAGAAGGTAATTGTCGCGATGATGAGCCAACGACTAGCGATGGTAAAACTCCTATACAGTGGATTACAGAAAATTACAAACCGGATACTACCGCATATAGAACTAATGCTTCTTCCAACTGGAGTCCTTCAACAGGTGCTTATTCGGCTAGTGTAGATTTCGTTTGGGTTTAAAAAAGGAAAAATAATGTCAGTACAATCTCCAATAACAATGTTCGGTGCCTACGTATCCAATCTTAGTGTCAGCCTTGGATGGGGCGGTCAAGGTGGCAGTATGCAACTAACGCTTGTTGAAGATCCAAAAAATGGTGTAACTATTCCCAAAAGGGGTGGTAAAGTTTTTAATGGCGGAGAGAGAGATGGTATAATTGCACCGCCCACTGGCACTGCTTGTTATTTTAAATACGGCGGTTTTTACTTTGGGGGTATCTTTCAAAGGTGGACATACAAAAGAGATGCAGTAGGCGGTGCTACTTACGACGTGATTTTAGAATCTCCTTCTAAATTTATGGATGGTGTGCAGTTAATTATCGAAAATTTTAATGGTGCCACTGACTATTTTGCAAGTAGTTATAATGATAACTTTTTTTCTACAAATGCAGTCAACGTAGCGGCTGGCCTTCCTGCTAGTCATGTTGTATATGGTGAAAGCTCAAATGAATTGCATAATGTTTATAATTTGTTTGGATTTTTTGAAAATCCTGGTTTTGGTAGTTCGTATCCACCATCCTTAAGCCCAGGTGTGGGGAAAGAGCCTTCAAGTGCAGAAGACTATGAAAGACTTGAGTTTGTGAATTTTGGATCTTCTAGGTTTAACTCTTCCGGTACACCTTTGAGGGAGTTGTGGTGGGCTTTGGATAAATGTGCTAAAATAAGGTCTCGTACTATTTGGGGCGGTCCTATGAGATTTGGAGATCCAAGTGGTGGCAAATATGGAGTAACTGAATATAGTTTAAATGTTGATGAGGCTTTAAACATATACAAAGAGTTGGGCGTTGATGTTGTGACTGATTTGAAAGATATCAGGATTCAAGGCCCGGTAAAAAGCATTAATCAATTTGTTTCTGAGGCGGCAGAGTATCATCAATGGGATTACTTTTTTACTGTAGAACCTTTGGGTGGCAAAAGTGCAATCAATAATTTGCCCGAGGGTGGGGGACTTATACAAACAGAGGTAGAAGAGGATGATGAAGATGGAGTCCCTTATAAAGTAAAAAAACAGTGGGCAGTTATAAAGTTAAAAGCCACTAGTAAAGCATCTGCACCAGAGCCTGATAGAATACAAAACTTTATTGATGCTGAATTAGACAAGCCTGATTCCGAAAAAAGACTGATGTCTTACAGTAATGGAAAAGAATGGGCTGATGCCACCACTCAAAAAATTATATGGGGTGCTAGAAGAAGTAGATATCTAGAAATTAATGGTCGTATAAATTTTCTTTCTGGGGCATTTAATCCATCCGTTGGCAACCAGGGGGCTGTTTGGGGCAGAACTACTAGTATTATTGATCAGGCTTACAATATAGTTGGTCCTGCTGACGTAGTATATGGTAATCCTTTGAGAATAGCTAGGCCAATTTTTATAGATGTAGAGCAGCGTAATGCAGCGGGACAACATATTAGACAGGTATTGCCCTATATGATAAAACCATTTGAATTAAGAATGGCCTTGGCTGGAAAAGAAGTTTGGAAGATATATAAAACAATGGAAATTATATCTGGAACATCTTTACAAGGTTACAATCTTTTAACTTCACCATTCACTGCCAAGATGGAGCCAACAAAAGAGCTTTTAAATTTTTTGAAGGAGGGGTGTGGCAATGAGTTTGACCTTTTACAAACAAATCTTAAAAAGGCCAATAACAGATGGGATGCCGCTAAACAAAAACTAGGAGATCAAATTTTTTCTGCGATTAGTTCGGTTGCTGAAAATTCATACAAGCAAGAATATTATGTTTCTTTGCCTAATGAAAATAGTTCAACGAATTATAACATTTATTACGGAGATGATGAATCTCAAGATGTAAGATCTTGGAGAGTCGCAAGTTCTGCGTATAAATCAACTCCACCTGTGCTAGATGTTTCTTATTTTGATGGATCTGGTAAGATGCAGCCAGTAGTTGGTTATGCCCAGATTGGTAGAAATGGTGGACAACCAGATTTTTCAAGCTTGGGCTCTGATTATGCTATAGGGGTCCAAGGTGCCTCTGGTTTAATTGTTACTCAAAAAGGAGGAGTGCAGGGCGAAGATAGATGGAATCCCCTTTATGGTCAATTTGGAGTTCTTTGTAGAGGTGTTCAACTTAAAGAATATGATGCAATTACGACTCCAGATTTTGGCCTGACTGTACTAGCTAAATTGTTATATGGAATAGATATTGAGCCAGAAAAGTATACAAAAAAAGCTAAGACAAATTTACAATTTCAAATTCCTCCAGATGTAATGGAACCTGCATATTTTGGTATTCCTCAAGAAAGTGAACGATTTAACTATGGTCCATGGATAACAGTTTCTGGTGCATTTGGGGGTGATATGGATGCTAATGGTAAAGCTACAGCTGAAGAAATATCACAATTGGCACCTGAGACTTATGGATCTTATGGATTATTGAGGGCGGTTGGGATGACTATGACTCAAGTTGCTAATGCTAAAATGCATCAGGCTGAAAGTGGTTATATGCAGTTTGCTGGTGCTCCTGATTATAATATTGGCGAAAGATTTGTTTCGGATGGTCCTTATGTGACGGGCATGGATATTAGTGTTGATGCTACTGGAGGTGTTACAACCTCTTATAAGTTTAATACTTGGACATCAGAGTTTGGCAAATTAGCAAAATACAATATAGATAGAATAGCAAAAATAAATAAAAATTCTTGGGCAGCTTCTCAGGCTCTTCGTGGACGAATTACAAAACCTTCATTTCCTGCCACTAAATTCGAGAAAACAGATTTTAAAAACGGGAAGCAATTACCGCCTCCTAATTTTAGTGGATTTGGAATGCATATGATAGTATAAGTTTGACAATAAGAAAGGTTAAATATAATGGCCAATTGTGGTGGAGCTAATGACCCTAAAGGAAAAACATCTGGGTCTTTTAATGAGTCCTCAGAGTTAGCTTCTGAAGCCGGGGCAGATCCTAATAATAGAACTGTTACTGGAACGGAACAAACATTCACTCCTATAGAAATCAAAAAAGAATCAGATGGTGGAGATGAGCGGGCATTTTCATCTTTTGAGGTGCAGATAGGAGATGGTGCTTCTGGCGGTATATATGGGGCATCTCATTTAGGGGCAACCAGAAAAGAATTAGATCCTTACTTTTCTACTTTGGCGGGTGGAACTTCCACTGATTTTATAGAAAATTGCGATTATAACATAGCGATGAATAATGGGCCACTAAGAACGGATTTAGGTGGCGAGGCTCAAGGCAATGAAGAAAGTCGCGATTTAAGTCTTAATAAAGTAGATCGTTCTAAGGTTGACACTGTTTTAGTAAGTCATTTTCGTGGACCGATGATAGTAAGTGGCTGGGGCACGGATCATGGCGATAGGCCGGTTCCTTATGCTGGCGACAGTGTATTTTCTGCCAATCCTGCATTGAAAAATGACAGAAGCACTTGGAAATCTGGCCCAGTGGATTTAAAATGGGATTATTCTCGTAAAGTCTGGAGTATGGGTCATCATATGATTGCAGGCATTGCCCGAGGTGCTATAACAGCTCCAACTACTCCTTGTAATCCAACCTTTTTTTCTATTAAAGTTCTTAGGAATATTAATGAGTCTACACCCACTAATCTTAATTGGGAACTAAGTGAAACCGCGATAATTACAAATAGAGATCCTAGTTTACAACAAGAAGAGGTTAAAGATTTGGTTTGGGTTGTGGCTGCTAGAATTAACTACGAGTGGTTGCCAGTTTGGGTGGGCTGTCCTGATCCCTGTGATGATCCTGACACAGAAGAAACAGAAACATGTCCTGATGTACCCTGTGCTTCTGGAGGAGGAGATCCTCCAGAAGAAGTAACACCTCCAGGTCAAGGTGGTGGAATGACTCCGCCGGAGGGATGCACCATTGCAGATCCTACTAACCCCTGTGACTACAGTGCAGATCCTGCTGAAGCAGAGTTCTTTCCTTATGGTGGATGGAATTTAGAAATTTGCAAGCAAGCTGCCGATAAACACCCCGATGGCTGTGCGACTTATTGGTGGATAGAGCAGCAGAATGAGATATTTTCGAATGACTGGTGTAATCAGAATCCAGACCAGTGTGAGGGTACATAAACTATCAGTAAAAAAATCAATTAACTTCATTTTATGTGTATAAATAACTAAGAATATTAATAAACAGGAGATTATTTCGATGGCTGAAATACGATTTCAAATTTTGGGTAACAATGACAATACCCCGACTATAGACACTCTTTCTGGGTCAGGTTTGGCTTTTTTTGGAGCTACATCTGGGTCTTCGGTTCAGATCGGTGAATATCAGCAAACAACTTATGTTGCAAATAGTGATGCTAGTATAGTTAAAGATATCTCTAGCAACAACAAGTATCGAACTGGTGCATTTCCCAGTGGGTCGGTCACTTTAGATGCTACTGCCGGTTCTGCTTCTGATCTGGGTGTTAGTGGTGTAAGAAGTATGTATGGAAGTTTAGGTATTGAATTTGGCCATACTAGCGAAGTAAATATTCAGAACTGTCAACTCAGGGTTTATGATCGTGGAAACGTAGCATATCCAGCTAGTGGCGTAAATACAAAAGTCGCTGAATTAGTCAATTTCAATGGCAGTGCTACGTGGGGTAGCCAAGGAACTGATAATGGTGAATGTTCAGATGCACAGGGAAGTGGAGATTTATGGTGGTGGGGCGAGTCTTGGCCTTCAGAAATGTGTACTAAAAACTATTACACTAATAGTGTTGGTACTGTGTTTTATAATGGTAAAGATACCGATACAGTAGTCAATGGTGATTCTAGACTTTCCGCTGCTGCTGTGGCTGGATCTTATGATACTGTTGGTGGTACGGGTGTAATTGTTCCCTTGCTTGATTCTCCTGGTTCTGGACAAAAACAACTTCACAATGAGGCGACTCTTAGTGGTAGTGGAATGGTTTGGCCTAAATGGTGTCAATACGTTACATCTGGTAAACAAAGTGAAATATTTGGGTTTACCTTTGGTGATGGAAGTGATACATCGAAAAGTTTGAACGCTGGGACACTGGAGCCCATTAGAAGAACTTATGGTGGTACAGGCATTGATAGTCACCACACATGGTCAGTTGCGTTATCCGCATCACCTCTTTCTACAGGAGCAAAAGAGCAGTACGGATTGTACGTTTCTTTAGAATATTTTTAATATTTGAAAATATAATAGGGCTAAGGGCTGTGAAACCCCTAGCCCTTTTTTATTTAGGACAACTGTTCTTTAAGCTGTTCTTGTATCCTGTAAGCTTCTTTTTCGTCAGACGACATTAACATCTTTTTAGATTCCGTCTCATGTTGTTGATGAATTAGGCGGACTATCTTTTTCGCTGCCACGGGTAAATCTGCAACAGGAAATTTCCAAGTTGAAATATTATAGTCAATAGTCTCACCATCTTTTGAGAGCTTCCCCATAGCTATAACATACCTATCAGTTTCATCGTTTAGTTCTGAAATTTTGTTTTTCAAAGTACCATCGTTTTGCATGAAATCTTCCCTATTTAAAAATAAAAAAAGGGGTGTATAATAACACCCTAAACTTTGTTAAATTATAAATTACTCTACAGATTTTGTTTGAGAGTTCCATTTAACCCAACCATTGTCTGGCAACCAATTTCCATCACTATCCTTCCTCTTCGGAAATAAACCACCCCCTTTTTTGTTAACTCCAAATGACAATCTAGCACCACAATCAGCACAACGCAGCTCGTAGTATTCGTTATCATCAACATTTCTCACTACAAATCTGATATTTTCAGATCCGCATTTACCACAAGTAGTTTGACCAAAAACTTCTTGAAAAGAAGCTAGTTGGCCGAAAAGATCTTTTTGAGTGTCACATTCAAATGATGCAGTAATTTTGCCTGCATTAAAAGTCGCTTTCATTTTTACCTCCAAGATGGATCATAGCCCATAATATCTTCTGGTATTGATTTTGCATCTGTTTGATACTTATTTAAGACTCCTAGCATTTTAGTTGCCGTCTTTTTACTTACTTCCTCAATCGTTTCATAATTTGATTCGCCCATATTTATAAACTTCATTACATTAATGTCTAACTGTTCTGTTGCACATTTCCTATCAATAAAACTAATCTGGAAAGGTGTGATATTATCATCCTCTTTCCATTCTCCATTAGTAGATTGATTCTGTTCAACAGATTGTCTAACAATAGAAGCGATATCTTTTTTAGCAAGCTCCTCTGCTGCTAAACATTTTACCTTTAGAGCCTTTCTTAAAGCACGACCTTCGGCCCGTGTAGATGCGGTGGCAACGGGATGAGCACAGAATAGATCATCTGTATTTCCGTGCCACACATCTGCCACGTCAGAGTAGGTTCTTAGTTGTCCAGAGTTCATCCAGTCAATCACTACCTCAAAAATAACGGTAGCCCTGCCGGGGCCATCATTATCTGTGGCAGGCCAAACCTGAGATGGTCTACTTACAACAATAGTTCCGAGTAGTTCTTCAGCAACCCGTCTCAAACCCGCACAAACAGGATTGCCATCAAACAATTCATTAGTATGAAACTTACTCATAACAAAATCATGCCAGTCTTCTGATCCATAGGCTGGCATCATATCTTCATTCAATTCCATTTCTTTTTCCTGGTTAATGTCCTCTTTGATGCTTTCAACATCAAACAAATCCTGTCCTGTCATTTGATCTCCAATTCAATAAAACGTTTTGTTTTTGCTGGAAATTTGATTTTAATTTGTTCTATCTGTTTTAAAACAGCCTCCCAAAGCTTTCTTTCAACACTAAGGTTCATAGCTTTACAGAGATACTTTACACGAACAACACAAAAACCCTTACCAATTAATAGCCCATTCTTGATACTGTCTAATCGTATGGTCTCATTAAGCTTGTCCTGTCCAAAAATTGGCAGAAAATGTTGTGGACCATCTATCTCTATTATAGTATTTAGTTCTGGCAAAAGCAAGTCAATTTCAAAATTTCCTTCCACTAATCCCTTTTTATGCATTACTACTTCATAGCCAATTTCTTGAAGTTTTTTCTTGAGAAACTTTTCGGCTTTTGACCCTTCTAAACAAGCCTCCCTGAGTGCGGCTCCCGCTTTAGATTGCATTTCTTGTTTTTTTACTGGATCTATTTTGTCCCATCGCTCTTTAGCTTTTTTAGAGAAATCCTTTTTTGCTTCTTCTGGCATGTCCTTCCAAGCCTTTTCAACACCTTTACTTATAGCAAGTTTAGTATCTTCTGTTCTAGTTTTGCCTTCCGTGGGATGTTCAGCCCGGCCCTTCTTGATAGCCAGTTTCATAGCTTCTGCCTTGCTGCGAATTTGTACTCCATTTTTCTTTAAAATTCTTTCAATCTTTTTAGAGTATGTGTTAAACTCTTCAGCAATCTCGGCACAACTACTGCCGTCATTGTATTGTTTTATTACATATTCAGAATTTATGTTTTTCATTTTTAAACTTTCTATGTTTTGAAGCAAAATAATAGTCTAATTGATTGTATTTAATTCTAGTTTACTTTCTTGCACTATTTTATTAATCCAGTATTGTGGGTCTAATAATTCCATTTGGTTTTCTTTATTTACAACTTCGTCATACTTGTCCATTATTGTCTGTTCTTCAAGTAGTTGCTCAATATTGTCCAAAATGATAATTGGTAACTTTTTATACATCTCGTATATTTTATAGTCTCCCAACTTTATAACAATGGGAACTATATTACAATATAAAGTTTCCCACAGGCGGTGAGTATCTATTCCATTTCCAGCAGGGCAAACATTCATTTTATATTGATTTCTTGTTTGAAAGTATTCTTCCTCTTCTAGATACGGAGGCTGCCAATCAATAAATTCAGCTTGTTGACACAGCCGCATTACAGGGTCTCGGTGCGTAGGGTTTGTTTCAATTCTGAAGTTGGCATAGATATTTTTAGTTGGTTTTATATCTCTGTATTTATCTATATAATTTTGTGTAGTCAATGATCTAGGCCAGGATACTCCATGTCCACTTCTACATGACGGTTCGCCGTTTTCCAATCCCATTGGTATAGGTTCTGCACATTTTTCATTTGAGATTAAGTTTTGTGCGTAGATTTTTTTTACATTAGAGGGTCTACTTTTTACAATTCCGTCTGTTGTTGGATAGTCGGAGTTTCCTACGATAAATATTACATTATCTTTTTGATTGTTTAAAGTTATAAAATCTTGTATAACATAATCTCTTTTACAAAAATTTATATTATTTATTTTATGTAGTTCAGAAAGTGTATTTAAGTAAAAATATTTTTTCATTACAGGGTTTG
>MDTD01077117.1_pt1 | contig 12463 bp, 14 predicted proteins | sample 811221 | NCBI WGS metagenome assembly MDTD01 (sample SAMN05326646, study PRJNA326480) | marine metagenome | isolation source: seawater | place: Pacific Ocean: South West | collected 2011 | reverse complement strand
TTTTAATGTTAGTCGCAGATGTATCTTTTACTGTAGCATTAACAGATGCTATAGTTGAACCAATAGCAAATTCTATTTGGTACTTTATTTTAGATAAGTGGTGGGCAAGTAAATCAAAAAATTAAATATTCAAAATTAATTAGTAACGCCCCAAATATTATCAGTTTTTATCCAACCTTTAAATTTTTCAGATTTTATTTCACACCAAATATTTTCACATTTTTTGACGATTAGAACTCTTCCTTTTTTTATTTTTGCAATAGGTTTGGAAAAACTTGTAGGTGCATTAAATAAAATTTTATCTTCAAGAGGGATTATTGAGTTAGTCGGTTTTAATTGTGACCAATGTATCCACCCACTGTTATTTTTAAGATCAATTATTCTTCTCCAGTTATCTTTTTTGTCTATTTGTTTAATAGGTAAATTTTTCTTTTTATAAATGAATTTAATAGGAGACTCAAAACTTGGTCCATATCTTACGTTAACTATGTTTTTTTTTAAGGATAAAAAAATATCTTCAGCGCTACAAATTGAAGAATATAACAAAACAAAAAGTAAAATCAGTATTTTTCTAAATTCTATTTTTTGTTTCATTTTTTTATTTTTTTTAATTTTACTTTTCTAAAAGTTAGATTTAATAAATCTAAAATTAAGATATAACCATTTAAATCTTTGCCAATAGATAAAATTTTTTTTAAAATTTCATTAGCTTGAATAGTACCTATGATACCTGCTACTGTTCCCAAAATTCCATCATACTCACAATTCAATATATCATCAGAAATTTTTTCTTCTTGAAAAAAAGACCTGATGCATGGTGTTTTCTTATCTTTAAAATCAAAGGTAAAAATATGACCATCGAATTTACTTATCGCTCCTGTAACAAGAAATTTTTTTGATTTTTTACAAAAATCATTAATTAAGAATTTAGTCTCAAAATTATCAGACCCATCTACAATATAATCATATTCTTTAATTATTTTGTTATAATTATTTCTTTTAAGTCTCATTTTATAACACTTAACTTTTGTTTTTGAGTTGATTCTTTTTAATTTTTTTTCAGCTGATTTAACTTTAGGTTTATTTAAATCTCCAAAATCATAAAGACTTTGTCGATGAATGTTAGATAGGTCAACATTATCATGATCTACTATTCCTAAATAACCAACTCCAGCTCTAGTTAGAAATTCTGCAACAGGACAACCCAAACCTCCCATTCCAACAATTAATACTTTAGAGTTAATAATTTTCTTCTGACCTAAAAAACCTACATTTTTTAAGATTATTTGTCTTGAGAACCTATTAATTTGATCTTTATTTAATTTTAAACTCATTTACCTGTTGAGCCGAATCCCCTCTCACCCCTAATTGTATCAGGCAAATCTTTAACTTCATTAAGTTCCATTTTTATGACAGGTACTAATACCATCTGAGCAATTCTATCACCATTATTCACAGTAAAATCAATATTTCCATGATTATAAAGTATTACTTTTATTTCTCCTCTATAGTCACTATCGATAGTTCCTGGAGTATTCAAAACACTTATATTGTTTTTAGCCGCCAAACCTGATCTAGGTCTAATTTGAATCTCATGATTTTCTGAAAAAGCAACAGATAACCCCGTAGGAATAAGGTAAGATGTTTTGGGTTTAATATTTAATGGTTCTTTCAAAAATGCCATTAAATCCATTCCAGAAGCGCCCTTTGTTTTATAGATAGGAAGTTTTACTTTTGGATCTAATTTTTTAATTAGTACTTTTACCATTAATTTATTTGGGTAACTATTCTGTCTACTATTTCTTCTGATATCTCAGTTTTACTTTTCAAGGTAAGTTTTTCTTTCTTCTTTTCAATATTCTTATAGTGAATAATTACTTCATTAAAATCAGAGTTAAAACCAGAGTCTTTTCTTGAGACATCATTTGCAATTATCCAATCACAATTTTTATTTTTAAGTTTAGTAATTGCATTTTTATTTATTTCATGAGTTTCAGCAGCAAAACCAATAACTAATTTTGGTCTTTTTGAGTTATGATTTGATACATAATTTAAAATGTCTATATTTTTTTCTAAATCAATATTTAAAACCTCTGATTTTTTAAATTTCTGTTTTAACTTATTATTAACTTTAAAATCAGAGACCGCTGCTGCAAACACTGCAACATCAGTGGGTAAGTTTTTTTGTGTAGCTTTAAACATCTCCTCTGCAGTTTCAACTTTTATCAATTTTATATTTTGGTCAATTTTTAAATTAGTAGGCCCTGATATCAATGTTGTTTCAAAACCTCTTTTTGATAAAGATTTTGCAATCTCGTATCCCTGTTTCCCGCTTGATTTATTTGTAATAAATCTCACAGGGTCTATATACTCATTAGTTGGGCCTGCAGTGACTAAAGCTTTAACTTTTTTGTTTTTTAATGGGCCCAATAAAAAATTACAAATTTCGTTAAAAATATGAGAAGGTTCTGACATTTTTCCTTCTCCATATTCTCCACACGCCATATCTCCAACTTGAGGCCCAATTAATTTGTACCCATAATTTCTTAATTTTTCTATATTATTCTTAGTAGATTGATGTTCCCACATTCTTACATTCATTGCTGGGGCTAAAAAAATTTGTTTATTAGATGCAAGAATTACTGTTGAGGCTAAATCTTCAGATGATCCTTGACTTAATTTTGAAATAGTATGTGCTGTAGCAGGAGCTACAATTACTATATCAGCCCATCTTGATAAAGCTATATGGTCCATTTCTGATTCATTTTCTACACTGAATAAATCGTCATAAACTTTTCCTTGAGACAAAGAAGTAATTGATAGAGGAGTAACAAATTCTTTAGCATTCTTTGTTAAAATAGTCTTTATTTCTGCATTACTTTTTTTAAACAATCTAATTGTTTCAAGACTTTTGTAAGCAGATACACCACCACAAATTATGAATAAAATTTTTTTATTTGTTAAATCGTACATCGGAAGAATTAAAATACCAATAGGCCAAAAATTACAAGGACTAATAAACCAATAATAGACTGGTTTCTAAAAGCTATCATTTCTAATTTTTTTGTATTTAACGCTGTATAAGAATTGGAGTTTTGAGGAATTTGACCGCTAGCTAAAAAAGTAAGGGCTTGATTTGCTTTGTCCATTATTTCAGGAAATTCTGGTAATCTTTTAATTACCTCAGATGTGCTTTGAAGTGTTTCATTAATTTTTGCCATTGGGTCTTTTGTTTCTTTTAACCAGTTTTCAAGAACAGGTTTAGATGTAGTCCAGATGTTTGTATTTGGATTTAATTTTCTTGCCACACCCTCAACTACAACCATTGTTTTTTGTAACATTAGAAGCTGAGGCTGAGTTTGCATATTAAACTTCTCAGTAACATCAAATAGCTGTTTTAATAATTTTCCACCTGAAATATCTTTTACAGCTTGACCAAAAATAGGCTCACCAATAGACCTCAGAGCTTGAGCAAGATCATCTATAGGTACTTCTTTTGGAACTAAACCTGCTATCAAATGTACTTCTGCAACTTTGCGATAATCTCTTTGAATAAAACCAAATAAAATTTCTGCTAAAAATCTTTTACTCATTTTATCAAGTCTACCCATTATACCAAAATCTATAGGAACGATATGGCCGTTATTATCTATAAATATATTCCCTTGGTGCATGTCTGCATGAAAAAATCCATCTCTGACAGCATGTCTTAAAAAATTTTGAATTATATCTTCTGCAATTTTTTCAGTATTGAAATTTCTATTTTTAAGTTCTTCGGTTTCTCTAATTGAAATTCCTTCAACCCAATCTAAAGTCATTACATTTTCACTTGTAAAATTCCAATAAATTTGGGGAACTTTAAAACCCACATCATTTTTAGTATTTTCTGCATATTCATTAGCTGCTGCAGCCTCAAATCTTAAATCCATCTCAAGATTAGTGATTTCTTTCAAAAGAAAAACTACTTCAACTAATTTTAATCTTTTTGTTTTTTTAATAAAAGACTCAATTAAAAATGCAAAAAGCATAATCGCATCTATTTCTTCATTAAATATTTTCTTAATGTTTGGTCGTAGAATTTTTATTGCTACATCTTTAATTGTACCATTATCATTAATTTGAGCTTTATGTACTTGAGCTATAGAAGCTGCAGCAACAGGCTCACTTATATTTATTATAGAATTATAAGTATCTTTTCCCAAATCGTTATTTATAATTTCCTTTGCTTCTACTAATGAAAATGGTGGTAGTTTATCTTGAAGATTTTCAAGTTTGCTCGATAGTTCTTCACCAATAATATCTGGTCTTGTTGCAAGAAATTGTCCAAGTTTAATAAAAGTTGTTCCCATTGACTCTAATGAATTAGATAATCGTTCACCTTCATTTCTATTTATATCTATTTGTTTTTTTGGAGAAAAAGAAATTGATAAAATCTTAAATAAAAGTTTAATTGCGAAAGGCGGTTGATGAAATTTTGATGTAATAGACAAAATATCAGATTTTGCAACTTTTCTACCAAGTTTAAATAAATTAGTTAATTTTTTTATCATTAAATTTTCCACCCACTATGTATAGAAACTATACCACCTGATAAATTTCTATAGGAACAATTTGTGAAATTATTCTTTTCTAATAAATCAAGCAACTCTTTTTGATTAACAAAATTTTCAATACTATCTACTAAATATTCATATGGTTGTTTTTCACCAACAACTAATTTTCCAATAAATGGAATAAGTTTTGAATAATTTTTGTAGATAAAATTTAAATTAGAATTTTGGATTTTAGAAAATTCAAGACATAAGAAACGTCCACCAGGTTTAAGTACTCTATGTGCTTCTCTTAGAACTTTATCTATATCTTTTGTGTTTCTAAGGCCAAAACTAATTGTGTAAAAATCGAACAAGTTTTTATCGACTGGGAGTTTTTCAGCAGATGCAATTATCCAATTTAAATTATTAAACCCATTTAATTTTTCTTTTGCTTTTTTAATCATCCCTTTATTAGGGTCTACACACGTGATTTGAGATGACTTATTAACATAATTTAAAAAAAGTTTAGCAATGTCTCCAGTACCACAAGCAACATCAATCAAATTTTGTTTTGACGATGGATTCATCATATTTAAAAGACTTTTTTTCCATATTCTATGAACACCTAATGACATAAAGTCATTCATTAAATCGTATTGATCATAAACTTGATCAAAAACATTTTTTACTAGGCCTTTTTTATTTTGTAGATATTGTTGCATAAAATAAATTATATATTCAATATAGTATCAAATGCCAGAATTACCAGAAGTAGAAATTGTAAGACAATCACTGGATAAAAAGATTAAACAAAAAAAAGTTAAAAAAGTAATAGTTAGAAATAGAAACTTAAGATTTAAAATACCTATAAATTTCAAAAAATTTTTGAAAAGTCAAAAAATAACCAAAGTTGATAGATTTTCTAAATATCTTATATTCAACTTATCAAATCAATCTTATTTACTCTTACATCTTGGAATGTCGGGAACGATTCATATAATAAATGATATTAAAAAAAATCATTTAACTAATACGAGTTTTTATAGTTATCCAATTTTGCCGAAAAAGCATAATCATATTGAAATATTTTTAGATAATTTAAAAATTGTATATAACGATCCTAGAAGATTTGGATTTGTACAAATTATAAAAAATTTTAATTTGTTAAAAAAAAGATTATCCCATTTGGGACCTGAACCATTCGATAAAAATTTCAATCTAAATTATGTTTTTTCTTTTTTTAAAGGAAAAAAAAAAAATATTAAAAATTTTTTATTAGACCAAAAGTTTGTTTCTGGAATTGGAAATATATATGCTAGTGAAATTTTATTTTTCAGTGGAATAAACCCAAATAAAAATGCTTGTTCTTTAAAACAAAATGATTGTAAAAAAATTATTAAATATTCAAAAAAGGTTCTTTCAGATGCAATAAAAAAAGGTGGTTCTAGTATAAGAGATTTTAAGAATACATTTGGGAAAAGTGGTAATTTTCAAAAGAATTTTAAAGTTTATGATAGAGTCGGTCTAAAATGTAAACGATTTTATTGTAAAGGAATTATTAAGAGGAAAGTCATTTCTAATAGATCTACTTTTTTTTGTGATTCTTGTCAAAAACACTGATTATTTCATTGACCCTAATTAATTCTCAAGTTATACCCCTGCGCATATGGCAAATACCAAATCTGCAATCAAAAGAATAAGAAGAATTTCAAGACAAACAGCTGTTAACAAAGCTAGAAAAAATAGATTTAGAAATGCATTGAAGAAAATGAACGTTCTGATTAAAGATAAAAAGAAAGCAGATGCATTAAAATTCTTACCTAAGTTGAATTCTGAATTAATGAAAATTGCAAAAACTGGTATAATAAAAAAACAAAATGCATCGAGGAACGTTTCAAGAATAACTAAAAGAATATCTTCCCTTTGAAATCCTATACTTATAGTTGATTCAACTTTAAATTATACTCTTCTAGTTGATTCAACTTTTAGCATACGCTTCATGTATGTTAGAAAAAATTTTTCAAACAACATTTAGATATAGTAAATACTATAAAACTTTTTACTCAATTATAAATTTAATTTCTATACCAAAAAAAATTTAGTTTTAAAAAGATTTAAAATTTTCAAACACAATCCTAGATTTCAAATTTTTTTAATTTAGAAGAAAATTTTCTTGCAAAAAATTTCAGATAGCTCTAACTGATTACTCCTCACAAATTATGAATAACACCATAAATAATAAAAATTTAAAAATTGAATCTTTTGATTGGAATATCATTCAAACCGAAATGAAAAATAAGCTAGGTACAGATATATATGAAAGCTGGCTAAAGAAGATAAATTTTTTAGAAGAATTTAATAATTATATTATATTATCAGTTCCAACACGTTTTATTCGTGACTGGATTACCTCAAGATATTTGGATCAAATTTTACAAATTATAAAACTACATAAAAAAGAAATTATTAGGGTGGAATTTAAAATAATAGACCAAAAGCTCAATCAGGCAGAACTAAAGAAGCAAAATATTGATATAATTGAAAATAAAGAGAACATATCTTTTATAAAAGACTCATATCTTCAATACAATAGAATTGATCCAAATAAGAGATTTGATAATTTTTTAACTGGCTCAAGTAATAAACTTGCATATGAGGCTTCGTTAAAAGTATCAGAGAATATTTCTCATTATAATCCTTTATATATATATGGTGGTGTTGGAATGGGAAAAACACATTTATTGAATTCTATTGGTCTAGAATTAAAAAAAAATAATAAAGTTATGTTTATTTCGGCAGAGAGATTTATGTATCAATTTGTTAAATCAATAAAATCGAATGAGATGGTAAAATTTAAAGAGTATTTTAGGAATACAGATATACTATTAATTGATGACATTCAGTTTATGAATGGAAAAGAGGCCATGCAAGAAGAATTTTTCCATACTTTTAATGCATTGTTAGATAAGGGTTCTCAAATTATTGTTTCCGCAGATAGAGCACCAAATAAATTATCTCGTATTCAAGAAAGAATTAAATCGAGGTTTTCAGGTGGCCTAGTTGTAGATATTCAAAAACCTGATTTTGAATTAAGAAAAAAAATTGTTGAATATAAAATTAATGAATTAAATAATCTTTATACAAATAAAATTAAGTTATCTAAAGAAATTCAAGAATTCATAAGTAATGACATAACCACAAGTATTAGAGAGGTTGTGGGAGCTATAAATCGTATTGTTTCATTTTCGAGAATTTATAATAAAATTCCAAATTTAGCTGAGACAAAAGTTGTTTTAAAAGATCTGCTGAATTTAGCAGAAAATAAAGTAACAATTGATTTGATACAGACAATTGTATGTAAGTTTTTTAAAATTAGTAAAAATGAGATGTTATCTTCAAGAAGGTCAAGATACTTAGTCAGACCAAGACAGGCTGCAATTTATTTAGCAAAAATTTTAACATCAAAATCATTGCCTGAGATTGGACGTGAATTTTCTAATAGAGATCACACTACAATTATCCACTCTGTTAAAACTATTGAAAAATTAAAAGAAAATAACCCAGAAATGTTAGAAAATATAAATAAACTTAAAAATCAAATTCTCTACAATAATAAAGTCAATGAAATTTAATGTAAATCAACAAGACCTTCAGCAGGCTTTAAGTTATTGCCAAGGCGTTATTGAGAAAAGAAGTACACTTCCAATTCTTTCAAATGTTTTATTAAATGTGAATAATTCAAAGCTTTTAATAACTGCAACGGATTTAGATCTAATATTTATTCACCAAATAAATAATATCGAAGTTTTAGAAGAAGGCAAGACAACAACCACATTATCCATTATGTATGATATAATAAGAAAATTTTCCCCAGGGAAAAAAATTAATTTATCATTAAATGATAAAAGTAAACTTCAATTAGAGTCAGAAAAATCAATCTTTAATTTAAATTGTATTAGTCCTTCAGAATTTCCACTTACGGACGAAAATTTCAATGATAATGAATTTACAATTAATTCAAAACACCTTTTAAAGTTATTAAATAAATGTAAATTTTCTGTATCTAATGATGAAACGCGGCATTACTTAAGTGGAATTTATTTTCATCAAACAGAAGTTGATGAAAAAAACTATCTTACAGCAGTAGCAACTGATAGTCATAGAATGTCTATTTCAAAAATCAAATTAAATGACAAAGTTAGTTTTGATCCAATAATTTTACCAAAAAAAACAACATTTCAACTTTGTTCATTGTTAGAAAACTATGATGGGGATGTCAAAATTTCAAATATAAAATCTAAAATAAAATTTGAATTATCTAACAGTATTTTGATTTCGAAGTTAATTGATGGTAAATTTCCAAATTATATCCAAGTTATTCCAAAAAATAATCAGAAAAAATTAGAGGTAGATCTTAAATCATTTTTAGGATCTGTAGACCGTGTTGCCTCAGTTTCTCTTGATAGAAAAGATGGTGTAAAATTTAGTTTAACAAAAGATAAACTTAATCTTTCAGTTAACAATACAAACAGTGGTGATGGAAATGAGGATTTAAGTGTAAAATTTGACAATGATTTAGAAATCAGTTTTAATTCAAGATATTTACTTGATGTTGCATCTCAGTTGGATGGTGAAAAGATAGAAATTTATCTTAATGATACTGGTTCTCCTGCTTTAATAAAAGATCCGAATGATTTCGACAGTATTTATGTAGTGATGCCAATGAAAGGTTAATTTAATAAATTAAGTTCAGAGTAAATATTTTTTTCTAAAATTTGAATAAATTCATCTTTTGGTAATTCTTTTGGTATATGTTTTAAAATTGAAATTGTAATAGTTTTTTTACTTTTTTTTGGACCATTCTTTGGCCAGACATTACCAGAGTTAATAGCAACCGGTTGACAAATAATTTTAAGCTTTTCATAAATTTTTGATGCTCCCTTTTTAAAAGGAGGTCTGTCATTGGGTAAAACCCTCGTTCCTTGTGGAAAAATAATTAGAGGACGCTCAGAATTCGAAATTATTTTATCAATTTTATCTAAGAATCCTGAGTTATCTTTGCTAATTTTATTTCTTGTAATAGAAATTGATCCAATCTTTTTTAAATACCATCCAAAAATAGGAATTAAAAGCAGTTCTTTTTTAAGAATAAAAATTGGAGATTTAAAAACAGTCTGTAAATAAAAAGTTTCAAACATAGATTGGTGTGATGCAGCTATAAAATATTTTTCATTTGAGACAATATTTTCTTTTCCTTTTATGACAATCTTAACGGATAAAAAAAATTTTAAACAAAAACCAGTCCAATGACCCATTAGTTTTCCTCCAAACAAAACAAAATTTTGAGGCAATAAAAATGTAGGTAGAAAAATTATTGAAATAATTATTATTCCACTAAAAAAGAAAACTGAGAATATTAAATTTCTAATCATTATTATCAAAAGCTATATTAAATCTTTATATTTCTGCCTTTTTCTAATAATTCTAATTTGTGAACCTTTAATTAATAATTCAATAGCTTTTGGTCTCATATTATAATTTGAACTTAAGGACATCCCGTAAGCTCCTACATCACAGATTACAATTAAATCTTTTTCATCTAGTTTCTGAAAATTTTTTAAAGTAGAAAATTTATCTGTACTTTCACAAATTGGTCCCACAAGTTCATAAGTATATTTAGTTTTTTTATTTTTATTTACAGCAGGTAATGTTTTATGGTGAGCTCCATATAAAGCTGGTCGTATTAAATCATTCATAGCAGCATCTAAAATAACAAAATTTTTATTTTCATTTTTTTTTATATAAATAATTTTTGAAATTAAAATTCCCGTATTTCCTATAATCGATCTACCTGGTTCAAATATAATTTTTGAATTGTTTTTTTGAAGAAATTTACTTATAGCAACACTGTACTTTTTGTAATTAAGTTTTTTATTATTCCCATAAGGAATTCCCATTCCTCCTCCAAGGTCTATAAATTCAAATTTGTGATTAGTTTTATTAATAATTTTATTCACTATTTTTAACATTTTTTCATAGGGTTTATGATTTAAAATTTGGCTTCCAATATGAACACTTAAACATTTAAGTTCAATATTTTTTGAATTTCTACAATAATCAATGAGTTTAAGAAAAGTTTTGCTGTTAACACCAAACTTATTTTCCTTTTTTCCTGTAGAAATTTGACTTATAGTTTCTGCATCTGTATTAGGATTTAGTCTTATACCTATTTGTACTTTCTTTTTTTTTAATTTTGCTATTCTATTAATTTCTTTAATTTCACTCTCTGACTCTGCATTTATTAATAATATTTTTTTTTCTATTGCATAGTTTATTTCACTCGTTGTTTTTCCTACTCCAGAAAAAACAATTTTTTTTGGATTAATTCCAGCTTTAAGGGCTAATATCAATTCTCCCATTGATACAACATCTGCTCCACATCCAAATTTTTTAATTTCTCTGATTAAATTAATATTAGTATTTGATTTAACAGCGAAACATATTAACGGCGAAAAAGTTTTAAAATTATTTTTTAGAAAATTTATATTACTTTTTAATTTATCATACGAATAGCAGTAAGCTGGCGTACCAAACATTTTTGCAATTTTTTGGATATCAATCTTTTCAATTGTAAGTCTTTTATTAATATATTTCATTAGACTTTATTAGTACCAATACTTTGAATAATAATTTTTTTTTTGGAGTCTTTGTATACTGGATCTCCTTTTTTGCCACAGGAAAATATAAAGCAACACAAAATCAAAAATAATAAGATTTTTTTTGTCATTTTAATCTCTTATATTTAGTTATCATTTTTTTAACATTATTAAAGGATGTTCCACCATATGATTTTTTTGAATTTACAGAATTCTTTAAATTAAATACTTCTAAAACATCATTTGTTAGGTTTGGTTCAAACTTTTTTAGCTCCTCTATAGTAAGCTCATTGAGATTTTTTCTTTTTTTTTCCGCAAAATTAACTATTGATGCAGTTTTGTTATAAGCTTCTCTAAATGACATTGAGTGTTTTTTTACAAGATAATCTGCTAAATCTGTTGCAGTAATATACCCTGAACTTGCTATTTCTAACATCCTTTTTTTATTTGGAACTAAATTTTTGAGAATTTCATCCAAAATTTTTAGACAATTATTTAATGTATCATTTGATTGGAAAATTATTTCTTTATCATCTTGTAGATCTTTAAAATATGATAAAGGCAAACCTTTAAGTATTGTAAACATTGAAAATAAATTTCCGTAGATATTTCCAGATTTTCCTCTCAAGTATTCTAAAAGATCAGGATTTTTTTTTTTGAGGCATTATCGATGAACCTGTTACTACCTTGTCAGACAAGTTTATAAGATTAAAACCATCAGAGTTCCAAATAATAAGTTCTTCAGCAATTCTGGAAATATGCATCGAACATATAGATACACTAGATAAAAAATCTAAAACAAAATCTCTATCTGAAACAGTATCAATAGAATTATTTGTTGGTTTTTTAAATCCTAGTTTTTTTGACGTATAATTTCTGTCGATATTAAACGATGTGCCAGTAAGAGCAGCAACTCCTAAAGGATTTTCATTTAAATTTTCTAGATTATTTAAAAATCTTTTTTTATCTCTATAAAACATTTCAATATAGGCCATTAGATAGTGTGCGAAAGAAACAGCTTGCGCATTTTTAAGATGAGTAAAACCAGGCATAATTGTGTAAATATTCTTTTCAGCTAATTTAAGAGTATTTTTGATAACTTTATCTAATGCAATATTAATTTCTTTTGTTGCAAATTTAATCCAAATTTTTAAATCAGTAATTACCTGATCATTTCTTGATCTACCTGTATGAACATAACCTGCTTCCTCACCAACTATTTGAAAAAGTCTTTTTTCTATATTCATATGAATATCCTCATATTTTTCATTAAAC
>MDTD01105254.1_pt1 | contig 12464 bp, 9 predicted proteins | sample 811221 | NCBI WGS metagenome assembly MDTD01 (sample SAMN05326646, study PRJNA326480) | marine metagenome | isolation source: seawater | place: Pacific Ocean: South West | collected 2011 | reverse complement strand
GCTTTTCACCTCATTCTGTTCTGAGGGGTCCAGCGGCTTGTTGTGGGCGGGAATTGAATAGTTGGGCGTTCTTTGAAACACAGTGAGTTCGGCAGCCTCGGCGGCAATGACGGGAATGGCCTGAACTGCAGATGACCCTGTCCCAATGATGCCAACTCGTTGACCAGCGAAGTCAACTTTCTCGTGGGGCCACCGTCCGGTGTGATAGGAGTCGCCCTCAAACTGCTCCAACCCCGGAAAGTCAGGCAAATTTGTGCTTGATAAGCAACCCGTGGCAGCGATAACGAATTTCGCTTTGTAGGTAAGTGAATTGGTGCTGACTGTCCATTGCTGTTCCTCAGCGCCGTAACTCATTGACTCTACGTTGGTGTTGAAGTCAATGAGGTCAGTCAAATGGAACCTAGTTGAAACGTGTTGGGCGTACTTCAGAATTTCAGGCTGGCCGGCATATCGTTCGGTCCATTCCCAGTCTTGTTGAAGGTCGTCGTCAAAGGAATAGGAGTATTGAAGACTTTCTACATCGCATCGCGCACCCGGGTAACGATTCCAATACCATGTCCCACCGACCCCGGACCCTCGTTCGACGGCGGTCACATGAAAGCCCGCTTCTCTCAGAACGTAGAGGGAGTAAAGCCCTCCAAACCCGGCGCCAACGACAAGCACATCTCTAGTTTCAACGGCAGTCACAGATCAACCTCCTGACGACCACAAAGTAGCTGTTTAGAGATGAAGACGTGCGGAGACAGCAGAAACAAGCGTTCAGGCAACTAATGAGGCGGCTTGGATCTACGATCGGAGCAGACTAGTTGGAGAAAATCGTGACTTACGAACGCATTCGATATGAAACGCCCGCAGACGGAGTAGCGAGAATTACCCTCGCTCGACCTGAGGCTGCCAACGCGCAGGACTATTTGATGTTGTCCGAACTTAACACCGCATTCGATGTGGCGGCTGCTGACGAAACTGTCAGAGTTATTGTTCTCGCGGCTGACGGCAAACACTTTTCTTCCGGGCACGACCTCTCTGCTGGGGAAGTCGACATGGATGACTTTCCGACCGTTGGAACTCAATGCCATTTCGATGCCGCCGGGACAGAGGGCTACATGGCACGAGAGGCAGAAATGTACTTGGGGCTGTGTTGGCGCTGGAGAAATCTTGCTAAACCGACCATCGCTCAGGTGCAGGGCAAAGTGATAGCCGGAGGGCTAATGCTGGTATGGCCCATGGATTTGATAGTTGCTTCAGACGACGCCACCTTTAGTGATCCGGTGGTGGCGTTCAACGTCAATGGGGTTGAGTACTTTGCGCACCCCTTTGAGGCGGGCGCTCGTTTAGCTAAAGAAATGCTTTTCACAGGTAGGTCATTAGATGCCCGCGAGTTGATGGCGCGAGGCATGGTGAACAGAGTTGTCCCACGAGCTGACCTAGAGGCGGAGACGCTCAAATTGGCATCACACATAGCTAAGCGACCCATGTTTGGGCTGACCCTGGCTAAGCAAAGTGTGAACCAAGCAGTAGATGCGACCGGTATGTATAGCGCTTTACAATCGGCGTTCTCGCTGCATCACGTTGGGCATAGCAACAACATGGAGGTTCACGGACGACGCATCGATCCCACAGGGATCGACGTTATAAGGTCTGAAGCGTGAGCGATCCGTGTGACTTAGGAGCTCACGAGGCACGCACAGCAATCCAGCGACGTGAGCTGTCGCCTGTTGAGCTAACTCGCTCGTGTTTAGATCGACTTGAGGAGCTAAATCCCAAGCTGAACGCAGTCATAGGGCGTTGCGATGAGACTGCGCTTGACAACGCTCGGGCTGCAGAGGCCCAGATCCAAGATGGGACTGCCACGGGAGTGCTTCACGGCCTCCCAGTAGCGATTAAAGATCTTCAGGCCACGCAAGGTCTGGTCACCACATATGGCACAGAGTTTTATAAGGACCATGTACCAACGGAAGACTCGGGCATTGTCGCTCGAGTCAAGGCGGCCGGCGGCATCGTGATCGGCAAAACGAACATCCCTGAGATGAGTATTGGTGCAAATACCATTAATCGAATTTTCGGCGCAACCGGGAACCCTTACGCCCCGACATTGACCTGTGGTGGTTCTTCGGGGGGATCAGCAGTTGCAGTAGCGGCCGGTATGGCGCCACTAGCTACCGGTTCGGATCATGGCGGAAGTCTGAGAATCCCAGCAAGTTTTTGTGGTGTCGTAGGTCATCGAGCGACGCCGGGCACCGTGCCTAACGAAGCCCGCACTATCGCCCAAACCAATTACAGCCTGCAAGGACCCATGGCTCGAACCGTGGACGACGCGGCACTCTTGCTTGCGGGGATTGCTATGCGCGATCGCTCCAGCCGCAAAGACCCGATGAGCTTTCCCTTGGACGCGAGCCGGTTCCTTGCGATTAATGCTCCCGCGCTCAACAGTTTTCGAATCGGCTTCACGGAAGATTTCGGGGGTCTCCCGGTTTCAGAACATGTCCGGACCGCGTTTGCTCAACGCATCGAATATCTCGAAGGAAAGGGCGCAAAAATAAGGGAGGTTTCGATAGATCTCACTGATGCCATCAACGTCGACTGGCAACTACGGGCTGATATCTTCGCGACCCAATATCACCGTGACATCGGGTCATTTGATGACACGTTCAACCCGAACGTGTTCCGTACTTATGAGACAGCGTTGTCAACGTCAGTACTTGGAATTGCTATGGCCCGCCGGCGACAAAAGGAATTGTTTGAAACTGTTGACAGCGTGTTCGATGACATCGATGTCTTATTGTGTCCCACTGTTAGTGTTCCACCCTTTCCTTGGGCTTCACTGCATCCCGACGCAATTGACGGCGCCCCTGTGGAGAACTACATGGCGTGGTTGGGCCTCACAAGCTGCTTAACGGTGGTAGGCCACCCGGTAACCGCGTTGCCAGCTGGCTTAGATCACGACGGACTCCCGTTTGGTATCCAGTGTGTGGGTGCCATGTACCAGGATTGGAGCCTTCTTGGAATCGCCAAATCCCTTGAGGCTCATTTCGGCGACTCCACGCTCTGTTCGACGCCCGCTCCAGATCGGAACCAAATTCTCCAAAGCGATCCGCAGTGCGAAACCCTTGGACGTGCGGCGGCAATCGCAGCGGCTAAATAACGTCTCGTTATGGGTTGCCTAAGGCGACGCTATTGAGCGTGGCCTCTACGAAGAGTTCCCGATCTTCGACTATGGCCTGTTCGAGGGTCCAGCTGTGCGTTATGTTGCACGACTGTCCACCAGCGATCTGCATTTCGTCACGCAAGTGGCTCTCTGCGGATTCTTCGGCTATGTGCTGCGCTGTTTTTAGGTCGTAAAAATTGATGGGCTTCTCCGTGTGGACGCGGTAAAGGCCGCGCCGCGGTGCGCTCACCGTGGTCTGATGCGCAAGTCGTATGTCGCCAATTGCCGCTCCGAATGCATTGGCTACCTCGTAGTGCTCGGGTAGCAGGGTATGTATTACCCGCTCTTTGGTATTGCCTGGACCGAGCGAATGAGCTGGAGCCCCAACCACCGCAGCCGGACCAGCTACACCTACTTCGATATTAAGGCGCGGCGACTGGCCAGCGTCGCTCACCCGCCTACGTTGCGCCTCTAAAACATGAGAGAGTTCCGCAGCTGAAAGCGAATCGTGGTCCGCGGCGGCTATCAGGACTGCTTCGGTCACGCGCTCTCTGACACGCTGAATAACTGCAGTGGCCAACTCTGTTTCATTTGCCGCGAGCGGCACTCCGAATCTGTCGAGTTGCCGTGCGAGCAGCCTTCCGCCAATCACGGCCGCATCGGCGGGATAACGCTTGTCTATGCCGAGAATCTGCGCGGCGTCAGTAGGGGTGAAAGTGCTGATCCCTATGGCGCCGGCACTGATAAGCCTACGAATAGCATTCTGTGCCAACTTCGTGGCCGCTATCTCTTGAAAGCTCGCTCCTCCAGTAAAGGATCCCAACCTGGCCAGGATCTCGGCCTCTGCCGGAGAGGCACCCCGGGCTGATCGAGTGTCACTCCGGAGCCACAGGAAAATCCCATCAGTTTCGCGTTGAAGCCCCTGCTCGAGTTGTTGCGCCAGGGATTCCATGAGATGGGGGCGCTCTCCCGCCGCTACCACCAAGGGAGTTGCGCGTGTGGGACCGATCTCTAAAGGATCGTCGCTAAGCGGCATATATTGAACCCGACTATCTCCACCAATGCCAAACGTGTGTGCTCGAACAGCCCTCACCATGGTCTCGTGGCCGCCGACGACTGCGCCAGAAGGTGCGGCGACAGGCCTTCCCTTAGTAATCACGGCTATATCAGTAGTAGTTCCGCCGATATCAGCGACCACACCATCGTCTATTTCGGCGAGCGCAGCGGCGCCAATAGCGCTTGCCGCTGGTCCAGACAAAATCGTTTCGATAGGTCGACTTCGGACGAAGTCAGAAGAAACCAACGAGCCGTCGCCACGCATAACCATTAACGGACAGGTCACACCTGCAGCCAGCATGGACCCCTCAACAGCGGTAAACAACTCGTTAATGATGGGGATGAGGCGAGCGTTAAGGAGAGCGGTCGTCGCCCGCCTGGGCGCATTTAAATTGGAGGAAAGTTCATGGCTGAGGGTTACGGGTTTACCAGTCCAACTTTGGATAAAGCTGCTCGTCAACAGCTCGTGTTCGGGATTTCGCACACTAAAGGAACCAGCTATTGCATAGGCCTCAAGAACCGAGTCGTGTTCGGTGAGCCAGTCCTCTAGGGGGCTGAGGTCAAGGTCTTGGAGGGCATGCCCATGGGATGAGTGCCCGCCAAGAAGCGTTAGGTGTGGTGAGGAATCACTAATGCGGGACAACCCCGGACGATTCAGTGCACCATCTTTTAAACCGATTGTGACGAGTCCTGCCGGCCTTCCGCTGTTTTCCACCAGAGCGTTGGTAGCCAAAGTTGTCGAAACAGATACAACAGAAACCTCTGAGGGCACTACCTTCGACTCGTCCAGAATATTTTCCAAAGCCGCAGCTAGGCAGACGCTGAGATCGTCGTGGGTAGTCGGTGTTTTGATCTGGGCAAGTACTGATCGCTGTTCTCTGCAGTAAAGGAGCGCGTCCGTGAACGTCCCGCCTGCATCTATGCCAAGGACAAGGTCTGCCACATTTGAATTCTGACATTCTTAAACGCTGGAGCCAACAAGGATGCGCAGCTGGGGCCGCCAGCATAAGGTCTATAGATGCTTCTCGAGAATGTCCGAGTCCTTGATTTTACGCAGTATCTGTCTGGCCCCAGTGCCACACGGATGTTGGCTGAGCTGGGCGCCGACGTTATTAAGGTCGAGTACGGGCCCGGAGGCGACCCCAGCCGCACATTACCGTTCGTATCGGGCGATGGGTCTTCTTCGTACTACACCCAACAGAACCGCGGAAAGCGGTCCTTGTGCTTAGACCTAAGTACCGAGGATGGGTGCCGACTCGCTAGGGAACTCGCCGTTAATTGTGATTTAGTCGTCGAAAACTTCGGCCCCGGCGTTCTAGAACGAAGATCACTTGATTGGGACACGCTCAGAGCCCTCAACCCTCGTCTGATCATGGCCTCCATCTCAGCATTCGGTAAATCGGGTCCCCTTTCACATCTGCAAGGCTTCGACCTCATGGGGCAGGCACTATCAGGCATGATGCATTTGACCGGGGAGGCAGACGGAGCACCCCAGTTCACCGGATCTCCAATATCGGATTGCGCCGCTGGCCTGACTCTTTTTGGTGCGATCGGACACGCCTTGTTCCATCGAGAACGTGCTGGTGAGGGACAATTTATCGAAGTCACCTTGGTCGACCCGCTGTTTGCCATGCACTCAATCGCTGTTCAGGGCCACAGTGCGACGAAGGGAGAGTGGAGTCAGCAGAGATCAGGGAGGCAATTCAGCATCGTCGTTCCTTCGGGCACCTACAAAGGCCCCGACGGGTGGATCGTCTTGCAGGTGTTGGAACCACAGTGGCCAAGATTGTGCCAAGCCATGGGACAAGAGAGTTTGGCCACAGACCAACGTTTCGCGACGGCTGACTCCAGGGTGGAGAACGCAAAGGCACTATTAGATCTAGTGGAACAGTGGATGCAAGGATTTGAGTCTGACGATCAGCTACTCCGATATTTAGAAGAATGCCGAATACCAGCAGCACCAGTGTTGAGCCCCGAAGACGCAATGCGTCATCCTCATTTTACTGAGAGAGGGATGGTTCGAACTGTTCATGACCCGCACTTCGGGCCTATCGAAGTCACCGGCCTCCCAATCCGGTTCGGGGCCTATGACCCTCCAGACGAAGAGCCACCCGCCCCGCTTCTTGGTCAACACAACGCCGAAGTATTGCGGGAAGTTCTTTCTCTCCCAGATCACCAAATCCAGGCACTAGAAAAAGACGGCACCCTCCTCTCGGAAAGCTAACGAAGTGACACTTGGGGCTACATCGGCAATGATTATCTAACCGGCGAAAATTTCGCCGCTTCATAACCATTTGGGAGATACAACAATGGCGATCGAATCAGTAAAGAAAATGGTCGAGGCAGCTAAAGCCGAAATTGACAACATTTCTCCTGAAGAGGCATCTCGTCGAGCTGCGGACGAAGACGCTCTGATCGTCGATATCCGCGACGTCCGCGAAATGCAACGAGACGGCGCGATTCCGGGTGCGATGCACGCCCCGCGCGGAATGTTGGAATTTTGGGTCTCACCCGATTCGCCCTACACAAAAGAGGTGTTCGGAGAGGACCGCGAGTTCATCTTGTGTTGCGCAGGTGGAATGCGATCCGCTCTGTCCGCGAAAACCCTTAAAGATATGGGGATGGAACGCATCAGCCATATCGAAACTGGATTTGGCGGCTGGCAGGCCGACGATATGCCAATTGAGACATACGAAGAATGGAAAGCTAACCGCGCGAAGTGACGCGTGAGCTACTGAACCAGCTTTTCCAACTACACCAGATGCCTACCAGTGACCGCGACCTAGACCCCAAGTTGATCACTGCCTATTGCGAGCCGTGGTCGCTACGGGCAGGCGAAACCATCGAGTGGTTCGGGTCAAGCTTGCAGGCCACGACTGGTCAACTTGATCTAGTGAAACTCAACTGTGGGGACCCAACGCGCAGCGGCCCTGGCTTCTCGGAGGAAGATTGCGAAGCAGTTCCCTCCGAGACCATCGATCTCACCAATCAGCCCGTCGTTCCAGGTTCATATGCGCAAGCATTTGTAACCACCGGGCAAGCGGAGTCACTCCTGGGCGTAAGTCTCTGGTTCCAACCAACGTTACTCAAGCGTGATGGTGTAATTCTGTCGCTGGAGAGCGAGGGATCGAGTATCGAGATCTACAACATCGGGACGTCACTTATAGGGCGATTTGGTGATGTTGAACATTCCTTACGAAAAACATCTTTGGAACGCAGACGTTGGTACTTCCTAACCATTGACGTCAGCGGAGAGGACGGGGTCGCCACGGTCAGCGTGTCTTCTCAGCGCTCAGCATCACCGGGTCGGGATTTGCTACAGCAGGGAGAGGAAATCTCTGCGTTGGACATACCTGATCTCACCTTCAAGAATCCTATTCTGCGGCTAGCGGCCGGATTGAGAGGCGAGCGATGGGACGGGCGCATAGCAGCACCAAAGCTGAGGGTTGGTTCTGTGATCAACGAATGGCAGTTGGAAACTGACATGGAAAAGGCTGTCATACCCCCAACGGTCGGGGAGTCCGACCTGCAGTTGATGCAATTACCAACAAGGGGAGTGACGGGACCTCATTGGACAGGCGACCATCAGAGATGGAGCGATCAGCCCAGCGAATGGAACGCAATTCATTTCCACCACGACGATTTGTACGACGCAGGATGGCAACCCTCTCATAGCGTTGCGCTGCCACCGGAACTACCGAGCGGTATCTACTGTTTTCGATTTCAATCACCGCTAGGTGTTGATCGCGTTCCGTTCTTTGTGCGTCCAGCAGCCGATGCCCAACATTCTGACGTCGCCTTACTGATGCCCTCAGCCACCTACATGGCGTATGCAAACCACCGAATGTTGATTGAAGGAGCAGATTTCGTCGGTGCTAGAACAAACCTTCGCCCAGAACATCAATACCTAGTCGATCACAACAACCTTGGGCTAAGCCACTACGAAAAACATCCGGACGGCAGCGGCGTGATGTTCAGTTCAAGGCGAAGACCGGTTATGCAGGTTCGTCCAGGTGCCGATGGATGGAATTTCACGCCTGACACCGATATCAATGCGTTTCTTGTCCACGCACAGGTAGACCACGACATAGTTACCGACGAAGACCTGCATATCGACGGCTATGACGCCCTGGCGCCCTACAGGGTTATCGTTACTGGTAGCCATCCTGAGTACTGGTCCACAGCAATGCTCGATGCACTTGACGAGTGGCAGCGGTGTGGTGGTCGTCTCATGTACCTCGGAGGCAACGGATTTTACTGGAGAGTTGCTTTCAGCAACCATTGGCCAGGTGCCATTGAGCTAAGGCGCGCCGAGGACGGCGTCCGCAACTGGCAAACCGGTGACGGCGAGAACTATCACGCGTGGGGCGCTGAATATGGCGGCCTGTGGAGAAGAAACGGTAGGGCACCTAACCAGCTTGTGGGCATAGGATTCGCCGCCCAAGGCTTCGAGAAGGCCACCTTCTACCAGATGAATTCAGAAGCTAAAGCGTCTCGTGCCGCATGGATCCTTGAGGGCGTGGAAGAAGAGGAAATAGGGACATCGGGCCTTGGTGGCGGGGCCGCTGGCCAAGAGGTCGATCGCTACGACCAACGTCTCGGTTCTCCAAGTCACGCGGTGATCTTGGCGTCAGCCACTGAGTTTGGGACGGACATGCTCCGCACTAAAGAAGAATTCGAAGGCACTGTTGCATTCCCACGCCCCGATCCTCTGGTTAGAGCCGACATGGTGTTTTACGAAACGCCGGAAGGAGGTGCTGTCTTTAGCGTGGGCTCGATCTCGTGGTTTGGGGCATTGGCCAGAAATGGCTACGAAAACGACGTTGCACGCGTCACTAGCAACGTCCTAGAACGTTTTCTAGACCCGACGCCGTTTCCAATTCCGGACGAGGCCGATATCTAAGACTGTTTGACGGAAGCGAGCAGATCAGCGATTCGGTTATCAGCTGGATAGTAACCATCTGGTATTGGGGGTAGCGAGGGTTCCAATTCCGTTTCCACCTCAGCAGGGCTCATGTCTGCTGTGCCCTCATCGGCGACCTCATCTTCTGATGAGTCCGGTTGCTCATCCGTCTGAGCTTCAGGTGCAGCGCTGTCCTCTGCGTCAACGTCAATTCCTAGTGCCTTCCGAGCGTCCCGTGACTTTGCAGTCAATGCAGCGAGACGCGGATCGTCGCTTGCCGATCCAGTGTCAGTAGAAGGTTCAGGTTTGGGCTTCTCTGCGACAGGCGGGGCAGGGGGAGGGACCTCAGGTGGCGTTTGCGCTGGCGGCGCGATCTCCGGCACCGGCGCCGCAACCACCGCGGCGCCAATAGGAACGGCCGCAGAAACAGTCACCTGTGTCACTTTGGAACTGTCGCCTGTTTGACTTTGTTTAAGGAACTCCCAGGCCGCAGGAGAAACAAGCTTTCCCTCAGCCACGGACAACACATCGACTCCATTGTCGAACTTGACCCGGTAGCGGGCTGCCTTGACACCAATGGCTCGACCGACTCTGCCAGGTGTCCCGGCAGAGACGCCAGGAAGATCAGTGATCACTACAACACGAGACCCTTTCTTGAGGGTCGAGCTCTCAGGTGCCATGGTCTGATCGTAGACCCTTCCAAGGCGGTAATCGAACTCTTCTCGGGGTAATTCCTCGACGGGGGTCGGTACATCTCGATCAAGTCTGGTGCAATGTCGCACTCCAGTGCCTCTAATACGAAGAGTCAGCGGTGCATGAGATCTATGCTCAAGAGACGAGCGCGACGGAGGTGTCGAAATGGCGACTGCTTTGGTCATAGGTGGAACCGGACCAACAGGCCCTCATATTGTCAACGGTCTCCTTGATCGTGGTTACCAAGTTGCGATCCTTCATACGGGCGCACATGAGTCCGATCAGATTCCCGAATCGGTGGAGCACATTCATACCAATCCGTTTGAGATAACAGAGACATCTGATGCGTTGGCTGGGCGAGAGTTTGATCTAGCGATCGTCATGTATGGCCGTCTGCGAGAACTCGCCGAACTCCTCCAAGACCGAGTTGATCGTTTCATTAGTGTCGGGGGTGTTCCGGCCTATACGGGTTGGGGGGATGCGTCAGCGCTCTGGCCCGCTGGAATGCGTGTGCCAACACGCGAGTGGTCGCGCCTCGTGATCGACGAAGAACCCGGTTTCGCCGTCAACCGGAAAGTCGCGAATATTGCCCGCACAGAGGTGGCAGTATTCGATTTCCACCCGACAGCCTCTCATCTCCGGTACCCCTGGATTTATGGGCCCGGTCAAGTGGCGAGTTTGGAGTGGTCGATCGTACGTCGGGTTCTAGATGGCAGGAAGTCCCTCATCCTCCCAGACGGCGGAATGACTCTTCAATCCCGTGCGTACGCGATCAACGCGGCCCACCTCTTGCTAACCATCGTAGACAATCCCGAAGTTGCGGCTGGTGAGGTGTATAACGCCTCAGACGAATGGACTCCGACGTTGTTGCAATGGGTAGAGATAATCGCGAACGCACTTGATCACGAATTCGAAATCATCAGTGTCCCTTGGGAGTACGCAACGCTCGCGCAACGGTTGACCGTTCGAGGAACCCCTCACCATCGAGTGACCTCTTGTGAAAAGGCCATCTTTGACCTCGGGTACCGAGACCTGATTGACCCTATCCAAGGACTATCCGTCACAGCGAAACACCTAGTCGACAACCCGTTGGAACCTGGCGGCTCGGCCGAACGTTCGCTATCAGATCTATTCGACTATGAGGGCGAAGATCAGCTCATATCGGTGTGGAAAGACGCGATGGTGAAGGTGTCGCAGGTTGCCTTCCAAGTAGATTCAGGGCTAACGGATAGATACTCATCTAGGTTCGATGACAGCGAAAGAACCGAGTGGACCACAATCAGAAAATAGTAGGGCTTCGCAACGCCGTCCTCTTCCTTAGCTTGGCCTCTGCCCTGCGGCATACCGGGTAAACATTTCCAGCCAACCATCGAGGGCCTGCTTGCCCTCGTGAGGGAGTGCGCCCTCGTTCAACGATGCAACTCCGCCAATACCTAACGTGATGCCACAGGTTCGGTCAGACAATATCTCACAGGTCTGGAGCAACTGTTCACGGACGTTTTCGCCTCCGCGAGAACTAGGGGAAACAGAAACTATGCCCACGGCTCTACCAATGAGACTCCCGGCTCCAAATGGTCGGGACAGCCAATCGATAGCGTTTTTGAGTGGACCTGGAATTCCGTAGTTGTATTCAGGGCTGAAGATGACCACTATGTCGCTTCGAGCTACCTCGCTTTGGAGCTCGGTGACCACTTCAAGAGATCCATTCTCCTCAAGGTCTTGATTGTAGAGAGGAATTTTGCCGAGATCAGGGGTCGTTACGTTTGCGTCATCGCCCAAAAAACCCCGAGCGTGGACGGCAGCGGCTCTGTTCAGGGACCCTGACCGAAGACTTCCCACCAGAAACGTGCATTTAAGGGTGTCATCCATGGGTTGAGATTCCACCGTCCACCGGGAGGGTGATGCCCGTGAGCCAAGAACCGGCTCGACTGGTGAGATAAATGATGGCACCAACGATGTCTTCTGGTGACCCGATTCGGCCAAGTGGAGTCGATGCAATTACGCCCGCCCGTCTCGCCGGATCGTCGAGCATGTAACTCATCATCTTCGACTCAAACGGTCCAGGGGCAATCGTGTTGACGTTGATGTGTTCTTTCGTGAGGTGATGGGCGAGATGACGAGTCATCATGTGAACCCCCGCTTTGGATGCTGAATAGGAGTAATTGTCTCCAAACGGCACCCGCACCCCATCAATCGACCCAATCATGACTACCCGTGCCGGATTCTCTGATGACGCAGCGGCGCTCAACTCCGGCAACAGCGACTGAGTCAACATAAAAGGAGCCTTGACGTTGACATTGAGGACCTTGTCGAAACCGCTACCCGGAAAGTCACCCAAAGGGGCTCCCCAGGCCGCCCCGGCGTTATTCACGAGCAGATCTAGATGGCCCTCGTGCTTGCGGAATTCCGCAACAAATGCTGCCAAACTTTCGTCGTCACTGAGGTCCGCGGGAATTGCGGTGCAGGAACCATATTCACTCAACTGCGCGGCTGCCTGAATGCAGTCGTCGGTCTTTCGAGAGGTGATATATACCTTTACTCCGTTGCGGAGTAGTCCCTCGCTGATCATGTAACCAATTCCCCGACTTCCGCCGGTAACTATGGCGATCTTTCCAGCGACGTCAAACAGGTCATCAATCTTCATGCTGAAACCGTAGTAAAACCTCG
>MDTD01186002.1_pt1 | contig 12466 bp, 13 predicted proteins | sample 811221 | NCBI WGS metagenome assembly MDTD01 (sample SAMN05326646, study PRJNA326480) | marine metagenome | isolation source: seawater | place: Pacific Ocean: South West | collected 2011 | reverse complement strand
TCTGTTGTCAATTGAAACCACAATATAACCTTGCTGACAGAGCATTTGATACCACATATAATGCCCTCCCCAAGAGTCTTTTACTGTTTGAGAGCCAGGTCCTCCATAAACATACATTAATACAGGGTATTTTTTATTTTCATCAAAATCAATAGGTTTCATCATCCATCCATTTAGATTAATGCCCTGCTCAGTTGTAAAGTCAAAAAATTCTTTTTTTGTTAAATCATATTCTTGTAATTTTTCTGTTAGTTTTTCAGATTTTTTAATTACCCTTAAGCTTTTTCCTTTAGTATTACATAAGGTAATTGTGTTTGGTGTGTTTGCCGAAGAATGAGTGTTTATAAAGTATTTGTAGTTTTTACTAAAATCGGCATCGTTTGAGCCACGCTTTTCAGATAGTATTTTTTTCTTTTTACCAAATACATTTATAGAGTAAACATCTCTTTGTAATGGAGATTGTTCAGTAGATTGATAATACAATGTTTTGTTTTTTTGATTGTAGCCATAAAATTCTGTTATTTCCCAATCACCTTTAGTAATTTGCCTTATTTCTTTACCATCAATTGTATAGATATATATATGATTGTATCCATCTTTTTCACTTGTCCAAAGAAAGTACGAATCATCATCATAAAAAATCAGATTATCATGTATATCTATATATGTTTCTGATTTTTCTTCAAGTACTAAATTAGCTTTTCCGTCAGATGGATTGATGCTTAATAGTTCTAAATGATTTTGGTGTCTATTTAATCTTTGTACAAATAATTGATTAGATTGATTAGACCATTTAATACGTGGAATATAAAAGTCATCTCTTGTTTTTACTTCTGCTGCAATATTTTCACTATCATTAAAATGGAATATGTTAATTTTTACAGAAGCATTTCGTTCACCAGCTTTAGGGTATTTAAATCGGTCTTGTCTAGGGTACAAGCCTTCTTCAAATACATCCATAGAAAATTCGGGCACTTTAGATTCATCAAATATATAATATGCAATAGACTGGCTGTTTGGTGACCATTGATAAGCTTTTGTAAATCCAAATTCTTCCTCGTATACCCAGTCTGTAGCGCCACAAATTATTTTATTTGGCAGACCTTTGTGTGTGATTTTTGTTGTTGCTCCGGTTTTTATATTGTAGGCATATATATTATTTCTATATATATATGAAACATATTTTGAATTTGGGGAAAATTCAGCAAGTCTAATTTTTTTATCAGATATTTTTACGAGTTCCTTAGACTGAGTATCGAAGATATAATATATACTCTTTGTAGAATATCTATATAGTTTCTCAGTTTCTGCTTCCAATAGCAATAATGATTCACTACTATTAAATTTATAGCCACTAAATTTTAAGTCAATATCACTGGACTTTAAAATAACACTAACCATTTTACCAGATTTATAATTGTGTTTTTCAATCGAAACAGTGTCTCCATATTCTAATGTAGTATAATGTAGGCCATCTTTCATGGAATTTAAGCCATAAACCCAATCTTGACTAAATGTTCGATTTAAGAAGATATCCTCTTTTAGTATCTCTTTTTGTGCTAATAAAACACATGAATAGGATGATAGTAATAGTATAATTAGTGTCTTTTTCATTAGAATGATTAATTTTTAATTGGCTAATTTAATTAAATTTGATTAAACATTTTTTAAGTGAGCTACACTCGTATTAATCAAACGCATATTGATTTTTTTATTGCTCAATTGGGTATTAATAGTATTTTGATTGACTCTACTATTCAGGAATATGGTAGTGATCACACTGAAAATTTAAATTACCCGCCTGAAATTGTACTTTTTCCAAAATCTACAAAAGAAGTTTCAAGAATTATGGCATATTGTAATGATAATAATATTGCAGTTACTCCCTCTGGAGCTTTAACTGGATTAAGCGGAGGTGCTATACCTGTTTTTGGTGGTGTAAGTTTGTCAATGAAAAAAATGAATAAAATCATTTCTGTAGATGAAAAAAACTTTCAAGCAGTTGTAGAACCGGGTGTTATAAATGAAGATTTCCAAAATACTTTAAGAGAAAAAAAATTATTTTACCCCCCCGATCCAGCTAGCAAGGGCACTTGTACTTTGGGAGGAAATTTTGCTCTTAATGCGGGAGGACCTAAAGCAGTTAAATATGGAGTTACTTCTAATTATGTTTTAAACCTAGAAATTGTATTGCCCGATGGAAAACACTTTTGGACAGGGGCAAATACTTTAAAAAATGCAACAGGTTATAATTTAACTCAGTTAATTGTCGGAAGCGAAGGAACACTCGCTGTTATTACAAAGGCTGTTATTCGACTTTTGCCACTACCGTTAGAAAACATATTAATGCTTATTCCTTTCCAAGATAATAAAGATGCGTGTGATGCTGTTACATGTCTTACTCAAAACAATATTAGTCCATCGGGATTAGAATTTATGGAATTGGATGCAGTTAAATTTGTGCGAGATCAGAAATATGCCAGTATTCCATTTAAAATAGAAGACAATATAGCTTCTTATTTATTGGTTGAGTTAGACGGAAATGATAAAGAAAAATTAATTGCAGATTCAGAAAAGATATATAATTTATTGCAAGGCTTCCAATGTGGAGATGTCCTTCTAGCAGAAACTGATGATGAAAAAGAGAAAATATGGAAAGTTAGGCGAGCTATAGGTCTAGCCGTTAAGTCATATTCAGTTTATAAAGAAGAAGATACTGTAGTGCCAATTGCTAATCTTACAAAGTTATTTGTAGGTGTTAAAAAAATAGGTCGAGAATATAATTTTAATTCTATTTGTTATGGCCATGCCGGTGATGGCAATTTACATGTCAATATTTTAAAAGAGGGTTTATCAGATTATGAATGGCAATATGTGCTTAAAAATGCGATTAGAGAAATTTTTAAGCTCTGTGTATCATTGGGTGGCACAATTTCGGGCGAACATGGAATAGGTTTAGTTCAAAAAGAATATATGGATATTCCTTTTAGTCAGGACAATTTACTTCTTCAAAGGAATTTAAAGACTTTATTTGATCCCAACAATATTTTAAATCCAGGAAAATTATTTGTTTAATAGGCTTTATCTTTTGGCACAAATATTAATTAATTTTGTTTTCTCAAAACCTTTTTCTTTCTCCGTTTTAATATTTTTGAAGCCATTTTCTGATAGTATTTCTTTCGCAACTTCAATGTTGTTGCTTATATCATTTACTTCCATTATGACTGAGTTAATTAATTCCCAATGTTCATTTTTTATGCCACGTAATACGTTTATTTCTTCTCCTTCACAGTCTATTTTTATAAGATGAATACAATCTATTTTTTTTTCTTCAATAAATTGACTTAATGTAATAACAGGACTTTCTATTTTTTTACTACCTAGTGTTAAGTATTTTACAATTAACGGTGTTAAAAATTTAGGAATGAACTTAGCCCACCATAATTGTGCCGGCATATTGGCTAGATTACCTTTTACTGCTGATATTAAATTTTCTTTGTCTTTTGTCCAAATTTCTGGCTGTGCAGTTGATAGTGCTGGACTATTTGGGTAATATGTGAAGTTTAGATTTTTTTGTTGATTAGAGATACCTTTCATATAAGTTTTGAAATTAGGATTTAGACTCAGCTCCGCATTTTTTTCAAGGACTTGATATATTTCAGGTATAGGTTCAAAACTATAGATATTAATATTTTTAAAATCTTGGGACAATCTTATTCCTAGTACGCCAATATTGGCACCTACATCAATAATAGTGTCTCCACTTTTTATATTTATGTCAAACTCTAAATATCCATTAATGTGTTCATCTAACACAACTGCTTCAGTTTCTTTTAGGCAGTATATTTTAGTTCCGTCTTTTAAATTAATTTTTTTCATACTTTTATCAATATATGGATAAATTCACATTTATTTTTGTTACCATTCTGATTATAGTTAGCTGTAATATTTTTGGTTTTTTATTGTCAATTGCTTCAATTCATATTAAGTTTTTATCTAAGTATAGAATTCAAAAGAGACAAATTAAAGCTAGTACTTTTTATAGTAGATTACCATTAATAATTTTAAATATTGTATTGTTAATTATTATTTCTTCCTTCGGATTATATTATATTTTTCCATTATTTGATCCGTCTATTAACTTTAATCTTGTTGCTATTTTAATCCAATTATTTTTTATTCTTGTTGTAGATGATCTTTATTTTTATTTTCTGCATTTTTGGATGCATACTAATAAATATGTTCTTGATAAAATACATCGTACACATCATAAAGCAATTACGCCATTTGCCCTTGAATATATATATGTACATCCTTTAGAATGGATGTTAGGATATTTAGGTCCATTTATTGCAATTTTTATAATTAGTATATTTTACCCAGTCAATATATTAGCATTTTGGGCATATCAATTAATTAGAAACTTACATGAATTAGATGTTCATTCTGGTTTCAAATCAGTTATATCTAAATGGATTCCTTTTTGGGGTGAGTCTGAACACCATGATTTGCATCATGAAAAACTAAATGGTAATTATGCCACAACATTTACTATATGGGATACGTTATTTAATACGAAAATAGATGATGAAAAAAAATAAGCCACTTATATTGGTCGTAAATGATGATGGAATTGAAGCAGTAGGTATACGTGTTTTAATTAGCGTTATGCGTTCTATTGGGGATGTCTATGTTGTTGCACCCGATTCTAATAGATCAGGAGCTTCACATTCCATGACGTTACACAAAGAAATTGTAATAAAGAACATAGATAAACAGCAATATGAATTTACATGTTCGGGAACACCAGTAGATTGTGTAAAGGTTGCTTTTAATAAAATTCTACCTAGAAAACCTGATTTATGTGTTTCTGGCATTAATCATGGTTCAAATCATTCGATTAACAGTCTCTATTCAGGTACACTTCATGCAGCTATGGAAGCAACAATACAAGGTGTTTCATCAATTGCATTTTCTCATTTAAGTTATGATCAAAAAACAGATCTCACAGAGTTCAGTTCTTTTATTAAACAAATTTCAGAATTATTAATTGCTAATAAGCTTCCACGTGAGATTACATTAAATATTAATTTTCCTGATGTGCCTTATAATGATATTAGGGGTGTTAGGTTGTGTAACCAGGGAAAAGGTTCGTGGACAGAAATTTTCACTTCAACATATTCTAGTGATCTTCAGACTAATTATCTGCTATCTGGTCATTTTAATGATGATAATTCTGATATTAAAACAGATTCATGGGCATTATCTAATCAATTTATATCTATTGTGCCAGTTCATTTAAATTGTGCGGATCCAAGTATAATGAATACTTTAAAATATTTAGAAAATGCTTTTTAAAAAAGACTCAGCTTTATTAGGTTTGTTCTTAGGTGTATTTGTGCCTATATTTTTTTATAACTTACAAGACTTATTAATTCCTTTGATTTTAGGTCAGCCTTTTGAAATTCAAAGTATGCAGCTCTTTGCTCTAATGTTTAATCTACCTTTTTTTAGATATTATTTAATTAATATAAATTGTGAAAAAACAGGTAAGGGTATATTGTTTGCTACCTTTATATATGCCATAATTTGGATTTATATTAATAAACTATAGTTGATGCATTATTATATTATTTCAGGTGAACTTTCAGGTGATTTATACGGTTCATATTTAATACATGCTTTAAGAAAGTATGATAAAGATGCGCTTTTTACTTGTTGGGGGGGTGATAACATGAAACACGCAGGTGGAAATGTAGTAGTTAATTTATCTTCTTTATCTTTTATGGGTTTTTGGGAGGTTTTAAAAAACAGTCGAAAGATTCTGAAAAATTTATTTTTTGCTAAAAAACACATTAAAGATGTTCGTCCAGATGCCCTTATCTTAATTGATTACCCTGGTTTTAATATGCAAATTGCGAAATATGCTAAAAAACATAATATACCAGTTTTTTGGTTTGTGGCACCTCAGTTATGGGCATGGCATGATAGTCGAATTAGAAAAATGCAAAAATATGTTGATACACTATTTGTAGCGTTACCTTTCGAACAAAATTATTTTGATAAAAGAGGTGTAAAAACATATTACTTTGGTCACCCTATTTTAGATACTTTGTCAAATAATATACAATCTAATAATATTAAAAAATTAGGTAAGCCTATTATAGCTGTATTGCCCGGAAGTAGAGAACATGAGGTGAAATATATGTTGCCAGTTATGTTAAAATCAACTTCTATATTTTCTGATTATCGTATTATAGTTTTATGTGTACCGAATATTGAGAGATCTTTTTATGAGAACTTAATATATGGATTTAATGTAGAATTAAAGTTTGATAAAGACTTTTTACCTTATGTAAGTGCTGCAGTCGTAACATCAGGTACGGCTTCTTTAGAACTTGCGTTTTACAAAATACCGCAAGTTGTATGTTATAAGTTGAGTATGATTTCATTTTTTATTGCAAAAATATTTATAAAGGTAAAGTATATCTCGTTAGTTAATATAATTGCTAATAAATTAGTTGTAGAAGAATTAATTCAAAATAATTTTAATGTTGATAATCTACAATTATCAATAAAGAATATTTTGTTAGAAAAAAATAGAAATAATCAAATTGCTGCTTACGAATCTGTTGTTAAAGATTTAGGTGCTTCAGGTTGTTTTAAAAAAATATCACAAGTGATTTATGCAGATTTAGTTGGAATTAAAAAATAACCTAATATATAAGCGATAATACCTGTCCCATAAAATATTAGTGTTAGAAGCCATGTGATTCTAATAAATACGGGATCAATATTAAAATAATCTCCTAATCCAGAACAAATGCCAAATACAACTTTATCTTGGGTGTTTCGATATAATCTTTTTTTCATTTTGATATCATCTATTTTATTTGGCTAATAAGTCTTCAATAATTTTTTTCATTTCATTAAATTCATCCTTGTCAAATAATCTTGTTAAGAATGCTATTTCACCATCTTTATTAATGATAATATTTCTGGTTACTCCTGCTTTTTTTTCTGCAAACAAGTTGAATATTTCGGAGTTCCAATCACTTTCTATTGGATATGTTACTCCTGTTTTCTTTCTCATTAATTCAATCTCGTTAATGCCTTGTCTTCTTTTGTCTGTGTCTTTCGCTAGTGCAAGTAATATGAAATCGTCATTTTTTTTATACTTATTCCAAATTTCATCTTCTATAAATGGCATTTCTTTTAAACATACACTACACCAGCTAGCCGTAAATTGTAACATTATTATTTTGCCTCGATAATCTTCCAAAGAAAAGTATTTGTTTTCACTAGTTTTTAGAGTAAAATTTGGAGCCATGTCACCTATTTCGACAATATACCCTCGGTTTCCTTGTCCGTCTAAGAATAGAGACAGTATAAATGAGATAATTATATTTTTTATTAACATAATTTAGTTCATTCTGTTTTTTAAGTTTTCATCTATTGTATTTAGAAATACTTGCGTATTTACATAGTGACTATCATTTAATTCTTTTCCATGAATGCATAGTGCTAAATCTTTCGTCATAGTACCATTTTCGATGGTTTGAATACAAACATCTTCCAATATTTCACAAAATTCAATTAATGCATGATTATTGTCTTTTTTACCTCTAAAAATGAGCCCTCTAGTCCATGCAAAAATTGATGCGATTGGGTTTGTAGATGTTTGTTTTCCTTGTTGGTGTAATCTATAATGTCTAGTCACAGTCCCATGTGCTGCTTCTGATTCCATAATATTCCCGTCTGGCGTTAGTAACACAGAGGTCATAAGACCTAGTGATCCAAAGCCTTGAGCTACTGTATCAGATTGCACATCGCCATCATAATTTTTACATGCCCATACAAAACCTCCGTTCCATTTTAGCGCTGCAGCAACCATGTCATCAATTAATCGGTGTTCATATGTTAAATTATATTTTTTAAATTCGGTTTTAAATTCGGTTTGGTATACTTCTTCAAAAATATCTTTAAACCGACCATCATATGCCTTTAGTATTGTGTTTTTTGTTGATAGATATAGTGGCCATTTTTTGTCTAGAGCTTTATTGAAGCAAGATCGCGCAAAACCATATATGGATTCATCAGTATTATACATGCTCATCGCAACACCCCCAGAATTATAGTCGTACACATCCCATGTTGTAGTTTTTCCATCTTCTGATTCAAAGGACATTGTTAGTTTGCCTTTACCTTTAATAACTACATCAGTCGCTTTGTATTGATCTCCAAATGCATGTCTTCCAATACATATTGGTTTTGTCCAATTGGGAACTAATTTAGGAACGTTCTTACATATTATAGGTTCTCTAAAGACAGTGCCTCCAACTATATTTCGTATAGTGCCATTGGGAGATCTCCACATTTTTTTTAGATTAAATTCTTTTACTCTGTCTTCGTCTGGAGTGATTGTTGCACACTTAATACCAACGTGGTATTTTTTTATTGCTTCTGCTGCATCAATTGTAATTTGATCGTTTGTTTTGTCTCTACTTTCCATTCCTAGGTCATAGTACTTTATATCAACTTCTAGATATGGGAAGATTAATTTATCTTTAATAAATTTCCAAATAATGCGTGTCATTTCATCTCCATCTAATTCTACGACTGGATTCTGCACAATGATTTTTTTCATGTTTTTTATATTATAGTTAGATTTAATTTTTCTGTCAGTAATTTTATGTTTTTGTTTTGCTTTAAAATATAGCTGTATTTTTCTTCTTTTGTGTGTAACATATTCTTATGTTTATCTTCTTCAATATCAATAATAATTTTAATAAAATCATTATTGAGTTCGTTTTTAAGAAATGATAATAATTCTAGTTTAATTTCTTCAATTTCTGATTGCTCGGATAAACTCACGACTTTAACATTAATATTATTATTATTTTTAGTGGGTAAGTATCTGTCAAACATGTTATATAGATTGATTTTTTGTTTTTCTAATAATTTTTGAGCAAAAATTCTCCATTTTTCTATTAGTTTTTCTTCTGTCCATTCACTGTTTGCATTATTATCAACTGCTTGAGCTTGATTTTCTGTGTTCATTGCTTGAAGCTCGTCCGTAATACTGATTAAGTCTGATTCAATATTTTTTTGATGTGTTGGATTTGACACTGAGTCTTTTTTTATATCCAATAACTTAGAGTTAGATGTTAATTTATGTGTATTGTTTTCTTTTTTCTTTGATGTAATATTGTTTAGATTGACGACAGCTTTTTCGACAGCAAATTCATTTGCATTGTTGTTGGTTTTTACGTCCTCTTTGTTAGATAGTGTGTCTTTTATCTCTTTATTTTCCTCATTTTTATGTGGTAGTGGAATCAGAAGTTTTTTTTTAAGGTCCTTTTCTGATAAAGAACATAATCTCATTACACATAATTCAATTAAAAATCGCTGATTTATTGATTTATTATAATTGAGATCGCACTCATTTAGATGAGATAGTGCTAATAGTATTTGATTATTAGAGAATTCAGCAGCTTGATTAGTCATGATTTCTAATAATTTTTTTTCTACATGTATTAATTCAGCAGTTTTTGAATCCTTAGTCAATATAAGATTTCTAAAATGACTGATTAATGATTTTATGATTTCTTTGCCGTCATATCCTTTCTCTAATATTTGATTAATTTTCATCAAGCATGCATGAATATCTTTTGCTATAATATTACTAGTTAATTGTATTGCAAATTTAGTGTCTAGTGATAGTAGTATTTGTGATACTTCTTCATGCTCCCAATTTGTGTTGCAAAATGTATATACTTTATCAAATATCGACAGAGCATCCCTTAATGAACCATCTGCTTTTTCGCTAATCAATTGTATTGTTTGTTCTTGTACTTGAATATTTTCTTTATCTGATAGTTTTAGTAAGTATGTCTTAAGTTGTTGATTATTAATTCTGTTGAAATCAAATATTTGGCATCTTGATAGTATGGTAGGGATAATTTTTTCTTTCTCTGTTGTTGCTAGTATGAATATACTATGTTTTGGTGGCTCCTCTAGTGTCTTTAAGAATGCATTGAATGCAGATTTAGATAACATGTGAACTTCATCGATTATATAGGTTTTGTATTTCCCTATCTGTGGAGGTATTTTAATTTGATCTATCAAGTTTCTAATGTCATCTACACTATTATTAGAAGCGCCATCTAGTTCAAAGATGTTATATTCTGAATTTGTATTTTCATTAATTAATTGTGAAAAAATTCTTGCACATGTTGTTTTTCCTACACCTCTAGGTCCACAAAAAAGATATGCATGAGCAATTTGTTTTTTTGCAATAGCGTTTTGCAATGTTTTGGTGACATGCTCTTGACCGACTACATCCTCAAATGTTGATGGTCTGTATTTTCGTGCTGAAACGAGATATTCACTCATGTTTGAGTTGTAAATTAATTAATTAATATGATAATTATTATTAGTCTTACAAATTAACAAAAAAATATATATTATTATCAATCGTTAATTAACTTTGTTTATTCAATCCTAATTATTAAATTTGCAATCCATTTTTGGAAAATTAAAATTTTAACGAATTGTTATTTTATGAATAATTATGAAACAGTTATAATCTTAAACCCTGTTCTATCAGAAGAGCAAGTAAAAGAATCAATTAGTAAATTTAAAGACTTATTATCCTCCAATAAAGCAGTCTTAGTTGCTGATGAATTGTGGGGGCTTAAAAAAATGAAGTATCCTATTCAAAATAAGAAAACAGGATTTTATATTTTATTTGAATTTCAATCATCATCTAATTTTATTGCAGAATTAGAAATAAATCTTAAAAGAGATGAGCGTATTATGAGGTTTTTGACTGTTAAGTTAGATAAGCATGCGATTGAGTATGCAGAAAAAAGAAGAAATAAACAAAAAGAAGAAATACAAAGCTGATGGAAATAGATAAGCAATCAAGTACCGAGGTGCGATTTTTGACTCCACCTAAATTAGAAACGACAACACAGAAAAAGTATTGTCGTTTCAAGAAAATGAAAATCAAATATGTTGATTATAAGGATCCAGATTTTTTAATCCGCTTTTTAAATGAACAAGGAAAATTATTGCCTAGGCGTATTACTGGAAATTCGTTAAAGTTTCAACGAAAAGTTTCACAAGCTGTCAAAAGAGCAAGACAGTTGGCTCTTTTGCCATATGTTTCAGATTTACTAAAATAATTCTTATGGAAGTTATACTTAAAAAAGATGTTGAAAATTTAGGTTTTGAGGATGATATCGTTAAAGTAAAGGCTGGGTATGGTCGAAACTACCTTATCCCTAATAATTTAGCTATTTTTGCAACTGATTCTGCAAAAAAAGTGCTTGCAGAGAATTTAAAGCAAAAAGAACAGAAAAATCAAAAGATAATTACAGAGCTAGAAGCAACAAAAAAAACAATTGAAGCTTTAGATCTAAAAATCTCCTCTAAAGTAGGTGATGATGATAAATTATTTGGTTCTGTTAATACATCCGCTATTTCATCTGCACTGAGCAAAGAGGGCGTTGATATTGAAAAAAAATATATTCAAATCAATGGCGCCAATTTAATAAAAAAAACAGGTTCTTTCTCTGCCAGTATTCGGTTACATAGAGATTTAATGGCAACGTTGTCATTTGAAGTAGTAGCTGCATAATGTTTAGTTGTAAATTTGCAACTTAATACTTTTAGATAGATATCAAAATTTATGAGTTTATATCGTGAATACCTAGATGAAATTCAAAAAAGAAAATTTCAAAATCTTGATCCAAAACCAATTGATGGTGCTGATTTGTTAGATGAGATTATTACACGTATTAAAGATGTTAATAATAAAGATAGGGATGAATCTCTTAATTTTTTTATTTACAACGTGTTACCAGGGACTACAAGTGCTGCTGTTTTAAAAGCAAATTTTTTAAAGGATATTATTCTTTCAGAATCAGTAGTAGAAGAAATTTCTGCAGATTTTGCTTTTGAGTTATTATCTCATATGAAAGGGGGGCCCTCCATTAATGTTTTATTGGATTTAGCATTAGGAACTGATATTTCTATAGCAACACAAGCTGCACACGTTTTAAAAACACAGGTTTTTTTATATGAGGCTGATACAGATCGGTTAGCACAATCTTATAAAGCAGGTAATAAGATAGCCAAAGATATTATCGAGAGTTATGCTAAGGCAGAATTTTTCACTAAACTACCTGAACTTCCTACAGAAATTAAGCTTGTTACTTTTGTTGCAGGTGTAGGAGATATTTCCACAGATCTATTGTCACCTGGAGGAGATGCACATTCTAGATCAGATCGACAACTCCATGGACAATGTATGTTTGAGCACAATAAAGAACAGCAACAATCACTATTAGAATTACAAGCCAAGCATCCTGATAAAAGAATTATGTTAATTGCTGAAAAAGGTACTATGGGAGTAGGGTCTTCTAGAATGTCAGGTGTGAATAATGTAGCATTATGGATT
>MDTD01041270.1_pt1 | contig 12467 bp, 11 predicted proteins | sample 811221 | NCBI WGS metagenome assembly MDTD01 (sample SAMN05326646, study PRJNA326480) | marine metagenome | isolation source: seawater | place: Pacific Ocean: South West | collected 2011 | reverse complement strand
TTACAAGGGCGCTTAGCTCAGTTGGAAGAGCGTCTGGTTTGCAACCAGAAGGCCGGGGGTTCAAATCCCCCAGCGTCCACTTTGCCTCTATTTGACGACGGACGTGGCCGCTTCGCCACGGACTTCCCTCGCTGCGCTCAGTCCAGCCCGTTGGCCCAGCGTCCATCATTGAGGGCTTTCCATATGAAAATACGAGTAAATATTAACCGGTTTGCATGTCATTAATAGTGGATTATCAAACCCTATTAATAGGTGAGGCGGCAGGGTCCGCACAGGTCAGTAACATGAGTGCCGCAACCATCGAACCGCAAGATCGCCTTCCCGTAACCGTCCTTTCTGGATTCCTCGGCGCCGGCAAAACCACGCTTCTCAATGAAGTCTTGAACAACCGCGAGGGGCGCAGGGTCGCCGTGATCGTGAACGATATGAGCGAGGTGAACATTGATGCGGCCCTCGTTGAGAAAGGCGGCGCTGAATTGAGTCGAACCGAAGAGAAACTCGTTGAGATGTCCAACGGATGCATCTGCTGCACCCTAAGGGACGACTTGCTCGAAGAAGTGTCCCGTCTCGCGCAAGAAGGCCGATTTGACTACCTGCTTATCGAATCCACGGGCATCTCCGAACCCATTCCCGTCGCACAAACCTTCACCTTTGAGGACGAAAACGGCGTGAGCCTCAGCCACGTTTCACGCCTTGACACGATGGTCACGGTCGTGGACGCCAACAGTTTCCTCAAGGACTACAACGAAGCTGAATCGCTTCAAGCCCGTGGTGAATCCCTCGGCGAGGAGGACAACCGCACCGTGACCGACCTGTTGATCGACCAAATCGAATTCGCTGATGTCATCATTTTGAACAAGCTTGACTTGGTCAATGAAGAGCAAGCCAACGAGGTTGAAGCGATCATCAAGGCCCTCAACCCCGGTGCTGAAGTCATCGCTACCACGCGAAGCAAGGTCCCGCTGAACCGTGTCCTCGACACCAAGTTGTTTGATTATGAAAAGGCCGAGAGTTCCGCCGGTTGGATTCGAGAACTTCAGGGTGAGCACACCCCAGAGACCGAAGAATACGGCATTTCCAGTTTCACCTACCGTCATAACCGACCGTTCGACGCAAGGAAGTTCGCGGACACCATCGCTGACCGCGAAAACCTCGGCGGCGTGTTGAGAGCGAAGGGCTTCTTTTGGGTGGCTGCAGATCACCGAGTGGCCTATCAGTTTGCCCAGGCAGGCGGTGTCTTGAGCGTCAACCCCGTCGGCCTTTGGTGGGCTGCGGTTGACCAGGAAGCCATGGACATTCCCGAAGAGTCCCGACCGGACAATCAGCCGGACTGGCACGACCACTACGGCGACCGAAAGCAGATGCTGGTGTTCATTGGTCAAGACATGGACGAGGCCGCCATCCGAGGTATGTTGGACGACTGTCTGCTCGAGATGCCCCTCGCTGAAGCCGAGTTTGAACAGTGGGAAGGTCGTGAGAACCCGTTCCCTCCTCTTGTCCTTCCAGATGAAGAACCGGCAGAAGACGAATCCTGACCTCATCAACGGCGTTCTCCTACGTTCAGTCCAGCCCGCTGGTCTCTGATTCCACTCTGCCTTTTTCTTTGAGAGTCGTAGCCGCATCATCCTTCGATGGAGAACCGGCTGAGAAATTCCCAGAGCATCTGCGTGGTTGGGATGCTGTTCGGTGTTCCTCCCTGGTAGGCGTTGTGCCCTGCCAAATGCAGGCTCATCAATCGAACCTCAGCACCTGCTTCGCATTCGTCATAGCCACGGATGTCGTAGTTCTGGCCGACCTCCAAGAGTTCGTGGACTGCACCACTGCATCCGTTGAGGTCCGCCCAGTATTCCATGTTTTGAACAGCACCTCGATTGAAACCAGCACCCGGGTTGCCGATGGCAATCGTGGTGATGGCGGTGTTGTCTAAGTACTGGACAACGGGGTCGAGCACGCCATGAACTTCCATGAAAGGAATAGGGGCGGAATAGGTCGCAGGCGCGTCTTTCATGAGGTAGCCCGACATGCACCCTGCTGATGCAAGGACGGACTGTGTTTCAACGGCAAAGCGTTGGGTCATCATGCAGCCGTTGGACCACCCCGTCATGTGAATGCGGTTGGCGTCAACGGGGTGCTCTTCACTCGTGGTGTTGATGATCGTCATCAGGTAGCCCATGTCGTCGTAATCGTTGCGAAGACCGTCGATGTCAATGTCCCAGTATCGCTCTCCGTGGGCTTGGGGGTAAGCAACGATGAATCCCTGTGTCTCAGCAAGCTGTGCGAACCCCGACATGTTGTACTGCAGGCTGTTGGTGCCACCTCCACCGTGAAGGTCAAGCACCATCGGCACCGGTTCGCCGATTGGAAGTTGTTCGGGCACCAGCAGCATCCAGCATCGTTCGACCTCGGCAATTTCGATGCATTGCGTGGTGAGGGTCGCTTGATTTTCGCCATCCAGCGGTGACGAACCGTCCTCGGACGCCTGCTTTGTGTTCTGCGACAAGCAACCCGAGAGGTTGGCCAACATAAGCGTCGTCAGGACAGCGAAGACCAGCGGTTTGGTTTTCTTCACCGGTGCTCACCCCTTGCATTGTTGTCGGCGGACGGTCACTCCAGTTTCTCTGCGTTGGCTTTGAACGCGACCACCGTCACGTCGATTTGGACGGTTTCGTCATCATCGTCGTCTTGCGTGGGCACTTGTGAACGTTGTACATCCACCTGCACGTTGACGCTCAAATCGCCGATACCGAGGCCGTCTGCGACCCACTCGTCAACCGCCACCACGGCGTTGTGGGCCATACGTTCGTAGGTTTCACCGTTGTATTTGGGGTAGACTTGGAGCATGAGGTCGATGTCGTCACACGAGGTGGAACCGCCGTTCAGCGTGTTGTTCTCATCGGTCCACTGGGCGGGATAGGATGTTTGCGTGATGCTGGCCTGCACAGAATCGCAAGGGTCGTCCAGAATCGCTTGATTGGTCTCTGAATAGGAAATTTTGACCTCGACCATCCCGATACGATAGCCGTCGGAAAACGAACTCAAATCGATGGTGAAATCAAGGTCTTCCTCGCCACCATCTGGGAGCAACACGGTTTCACTGAGGGTGGTTGTTTCTTCGGTGAATGAGAGGCGCCAGTTATCCTCAAACCGCACTTCATCGTGGAGATAGGAATCTTTGAGGGCGAGGGAGTAGAAGATTTTGGCCGTGACCAGCATCAACACGAGGGCATAGATGCCCATGGCGGTACGTGTTTCCCGGTCGCGGAAGAAGACCGACACTTGGTTGCCCTCCTCGTACACTTCATTCTCCTCCGACATGGTCTCACCCCAGTCCTATGGCGCCGTGCAGCACTGAGAGCAGTAACGCAAACACGAACAGAACAATGAGGCAGAAATTCAACGACGGTGTGGTATCAGTAGCAGGTTCAACTGGCTTGATTTCACCAATGGTCTTGAGGTAGTCCACGGTTCTGTTTTTGTTCTTGAGGAATTGTTCCATGATCTGGTGTTCCCACCCGATGGCTGCGGCGATACCGATCGCCAGGAACGCCGAGGTGAGGAGTTCACCGATGGGGATAATGGATTGTAACATCTCGATGATTGTGGATGACACGATGACGACCAATACGAGCACCATGGCCTTTGCGTAGCGTCCGTTCTTCCCGGTCTTCACGTCGAGCAGGTTGAAATTCAACATCAGGTACATGAGCACAATTGGCTGAATGAGAAAGGCTGTGAGAATGTTGGTGAAGGTGTTGTAGATGGTCCACGACTCGGGCAATTCTTGACACGTAGCGTAGATGCAATCCTCGAGCACATCGACCACGCTCAAATCCACGATGAAACTGATGATGCCGATGAAGAAGAAACCGAACACAATACCGCTGAGGACGCTGAATCCGTGCCGTACAACACGCCAGCCTTCCAGGACAAACATCGTGAGCAGAGCCGCAACACTCACGCCCATGATGAGCGATTGGCGGACGAAGAACAGCATGGGGTTCTTGTCAGGAGGAATGTTGCTCACCCAACCAGGGATGGTGAATTTCTCCATGACGGTGATCCACAAGAGCCAGTCTGAGAATAACCAGGCCATGGTGGCGAGGATGAGCAAACCGCTGGCTGCTGAGAGGCCTCGTGCATGTTCGTGCTTGTGCACCAGTTCCTTGACCGAGAATCGGACATAGACAAAGCCCCAGACCACGGTGGGAAAGAACCAGAAGGCGTAGCGTACGACGTGTGTCTCGTAGGGGATGAAAATAATCAGACCCGTGACGATGAAACTCCATATCAACACCACGACAGCCACCGCTTGTTCGGCGTGTTTGCGCTGAACGAACGGGTAGGGGAAGAACAGGCAGGCTGAGCAGGCCATCCCGATGGAAATGGTGTGGGCAATGTCCACCAGCGAGCCGAAGAACGATTGACCAAACGAACCGACGGTGAAGAATCCAGCGATGTACGCGGTGGTCATCAGGATGCCGTGAAAGAGCAGAAAACAACCGAGCAACTTGGCTGCCAAGAGTTCGCTCCAGCTGTTGTTTTTGGTGCGGTAGGCGAGCAAGAGGGTGATGATGCCCAGAATGGTGTTGACCATTCCGGAGATGGCGCGAAGGGATTGAAAGTCTGCCGCCATGCCCTTCATTGGTGATGACGAATAATCCGTATAAAATCCTATTCGGGCGAACATGTTCCAGTCGTCATGCTCCCCCTTCGGATAATCTTCTCCGTGGAATTCTTCCAATTCTGCAAATTTTTTGAGGTTGTCTGGCTGCATCCATATGAATATGCTCCCGTGTGAGAAGTCTTTTTTTTGCCACAATTCTGAGAGTTTCAATGAGGAGGATGCCTTCCTATCCTTCTTGATTTCGTTGATGGTGAGCCAACTGTAAATCGCAGCACTGAAGATGGTTACGAGGCCCAGAACTTCTGTCTACTGGGATGCGATTGCTCAATCCATGGAGGTTCTTGGGAGGGTCAGTGTTTGAACTGTGCGGCTATTCTAGAATTGGAATCTCAATAGATATACGGACTGAGGTTTAAGTAAAATCATTTTTTGGGATTAATTATGTCACTCGCACCAACCGATTACGATTTTGGAGAAGCATCAAACTACGAATTTGCTGAGAACGTAACTTGTGCCAACAACGAGGCACGAAAAATGTTCATCGAAGCCTACGGCCACATGTTGAACTACAACCACGAACAAGCCATTGCTTGCTTTACCGCAACCACCGAACTCGACCCCAACTGCGCCATGGCCTGGTGGGGCATCGCCTACTGCGTTTCATCCAACTACAACTGGTCTCCAGGTCTCGGTTCCGGCCACGACCCCATCCAACAAGCGCTCAAAGTGATGGACCACTGCACCGAGCTTGAGCAGGACCTGATTCGTGCCCTTTCCACCCGCCACTCGGCTGAAGCACGGGACGCTGCAGACCCCAGCGTGCTCAACATGGGCAACGACCCCGAATTGAACGTCGCCTTTGCCGAAGCCATGGCCCCGCTGTATGAGAAGTACGCAGGCAACCTGGATGTTACCGCTATCTACGTCGAGGCCCTGATGAACCTCAAGGCCTGGCAGCTTTGGGACAAGAACACCGCAACCGGTGAAATCACGCCAGCCGACGATAACACGCTCTTGCTCGTGAAGATCATGGAAGACGCCTTTGACAGCAGCGATGAAGCCAAGGTTCACCCGGCGCTTTGCCACCTCTATTGCCACGCTCTAGAGTTGTCGCCGTTCCCCGAAAAGGCTCTTCCAGCTGCCGATGTTCTGCGCACCCGCATGCCCGGACTTGGCCACCTTGTTCACATGCCATCCCACATCGATGCGTGGGTCGGGCAGTGGAAGGAAGCCATTGAGTGTAACATTGCTGCCGTTGAGGCTGACGACCGCTACGTGGAACTAACTGGAAACGAATCACAGTTTTACAAATTCTACCGCATGCACAACCACCACTTCGTCGTGTGGTGCGCCATGTTTGACGGCCAATACGAAACGGCGTTGAAGTACGCTCGCAAGGCCGTTGACACGCTACCGGCAGGTGACGCCGACCACGGTGCGCAGTTCATGCTCGCTGGCATCATCCCGATGGGTGCGATTTTCCTGGAATCCTACGTGACCATGCCCTGGCACGTCATGATTCGCTTCGGCAAGTGGGATGAAATCCTCGCTGAGCCAATGTACACCGACAGAGAGGTCTTCCCCGCCACCATCGCCACCCAGCACTACGCTCGTGGTGTGGCTTACGCTTCCAAGGGCATGGTGCCCGAGGCTGAGGCTGAACAGGTGCTGTTCAAGGAAGCGCTCGCCAACCCAGCGCTCGCTGGCCGAATGATGCATAACAACTTCATGTACCAAGACCCAGCGGAAGGTCCTTCGATTTTGAACGTGAACGCTGCTATTTTGGAGGCTGAAATCGAATACCGCCGTCAATTCCTCGCTCAGCAAGCCGGTGAGGCTCACGACTTCACGGCTGCGTTTGATGAGCTGCGCCGCGGTGTTGACCTCTCGCTGAACCTGGCATACAACGAGCCATGGGGTCAAATGCAACCTGTTCGCCACATCTTGGGTGCGTTGCTCTTTGAGCAGGGTCATATTGAGGAAGCTGAGGAAGTGTATCGCGCTGACATCGACCTGTGGAAGGACAACATGTGGGGCTTGCTCGGCCTGAAACTCTGTCTTGAGGCTCGTGGTGATGCACCAGAAGAACTTGCTGCCGTAACGGCGCTCTTCAACGAGCGAAGTGCTCGAGCCGACATCGTCCCTGCCAAGACCTGTTTCTGCGCCCAGGATGCACTGGCCAAATCCTGCTGTGATTGAGCCGAAGCCGGTTTGACCGGTTTCGATGGGGCCATGTTGACGCCATAATCTACATGAGGACGGAAACGGTGGCGTTGACCAATGGACATTGAGACCGCAGCGAATGTTGGCGAGGCCGTCAGCGGTATCGCTATCCTGTTTACCCTCTTGTTCAGTCTACGGCAAATGAAGCACTGGAACGAGAATCGGCGATATGAAATTGGGCGAGACCTCGCTGCTCACATGAACAATCCACTCGTCCATCGAGGCTTCTCCATCAGCACCGTCAAACTTCATGATGAATTGACGCCTCAGGAATTGGCTGCTTTGACCCGTGAGGAAAAGGACGCGATGAACGCCCTGATGATCGGCATGAACAACATCGGTGTGCTGGCGAAAAACGGCCACCTATCACTGGATTTGGTGGAGGACTTCTGCGGCGTTTATGTGCGAATGTTTGCGAGTCGCTGGCGACGGGTGATTCATATTTTCATGATGGTCAACGTCAACAAAACGGATGAAGGTCAAGAGTCCATCTGGGGAGGCTTGTTTTGGTTGTTGGACCACCTGGAAAACAACGCAGATGGGAACTATTCCCTCAAATCCAACTGAATGAACCGTATCGAGGGCTCAGCCCCAACCCATCAATTGACGGAAGGTTGGGGACGCACAGAGTTTGTTCACATCGTCAGAGGAGAAGTACTGCGCAGCAAGAGCAGCGCGAACTTCAGCTTCGCTCTTTCCCGTTGCACCGACCATGTTGATGACACGGTTGTAGCTGCCGCCACCGGAAAAACTTGCGCCGCTGTAGCCTGCGTTGGGTTGTCCAAAACTGTAGGATTGCGAAGGCGCTGAGCCTTGACCAAGGAGGCGGGCGAGGAGGTTTTGCAAGAAACCCATGTTGATCATCTCAATGACTGCGGGGCTGCCCGGGCCCCGCAGTCGGTTGGTGTCCCCACCGCATGCGGTGGCAGGTCATCGCTTTGCAGCTCTCTTGGGCAACGTGATGTTACATTTGCGGGCCTATAATGGTTCATGTTTTTGTAACCACGCGTAAAGCAGGTTCCCTGCGGCCCGCAACCTCGTGTTCACCCACGTCGATCTCAACACCGAGGCGTTGTATCAGTTCAAGGTGGGTTGCTGAATAGGGGGTCGTTTTCCCACCAGGGCCAGCCTTGTGCCATACCCCCTTGTGAGTCAACGGGTGCCCACCTGCCTCCTCGTCGTCCAAAAGTGGATGTATGTCAAGCCACACATGACCCATCTGTTTCAGTTCAGAGGAAAGCGATGGCCACCCCATGGACGCCAATTCCTTGGTGAGTTGTTCTTTTGGAATGGCTCGTGGGGCGATCAAAAGCGTTTGCCCCAAATGTTCGAATTGATGGACAGGACCCCATCCAAGTTCCTCAACACGCTGGGCAACCGCTTCCACGTGGCCGTCCTTCCACCGTTGAGGTATCCATGCCATCAATGCACTCCGCCCCTTTGTTCCAACCACTTGTGTGCTGCATTGGAGAACCGTAAGAGGTGCCGTTTGGTGATTCGCTTTGACGTTGGCCGGCGTTCCTCGTTTGGTCCCCTTGGGCGCGAACCAACGAAGCACATCAGATGGGCCGTAGGGCCAATAGCGCAAGGGTTTGGCCAACGGGTGTTTTTCTATCGTTTTCACCCATGATTTGAGCGGCGTGGCAAGTTGCTCTCGGGTGATTCGGGTGCACACCCATCCGGTCGTTCCATGCAAACTCCCTGGAAGGCGGATGATACGCCGTGTGTCGGCCGTGACGGTTGTATCGACAGGAAAGCCTTGGTCGAGAACCCGCTGAAGAAGGGTTTGTCGTGCGGCTCGAACGGCTTCTTCCCGTTCCTTCGGGTTGGGTATTGAAAACAGGGTTCGGTCGTTATCGGTGAAGACGAGGTGAAACCCCTTTCCGCCGCTGTAGGAGATGGAACGAAGCATGAGGTCTTCGTTGTCCTCGAGCCAAATGAGGAGCCGATGTGAGGCTTTCCTGGCTTGTTCCAAACGACGGTATGAGAAGGGCGTGAAATCGATATCAAACACCACCATGTGGTCGATGAGCACCGGATGCGGTGCATCCGTATCGCTGCGTTTGGGCAGGTCAACGGGCGTTAACCACGCCGAAGTCCCAACGTACACATCGCGTGGTCCTTGCTTCTTCAACTCCTTTTGGAGGGCCTTCGGCGATGAAAATTGTCGGTTTGCTGTGGCCCATCGGTCGTTGGGTAGGCGCCATCGAAACTGGTGCCGTGATGGTTTATCCAGCCAGTCAAGGTCGGCTTGATGCGACCCGTACCACGCTTGTAGCGCATCTTGAGTCAGCATCAAACCGTATGCAGCGGTTCATCCTCTCAACCTTTCCATCTCCACGGCTGACCAAGAGAACCTCCTTTTTTTGCTAAAAACAGGGTTCGTGCTGGGATAAGTATTAGATTGAGATGCCGAAACTGGGCATCATGGCAGTGAATATGCAAGAGAGCAAGCGTGCCCGTCTCGGGACCCTTTGTGCCCTGTACTTTGCACAAGGTGTTCCGTGGGCTTTCATCACCGTCGCCTTTGTGGCGGTACTCGTCGATGCCGACTCAATCAATGACGAACAGGTCGCGGCCTTGACCTTGGCCGGTACCCTTCCCTGGATGTTTGGAAAACTGGTGCTTGGCCCGCTTATCGACCGCGTCCGCTTCCCCGCCTACGGGCTGCGCCGTCCTTGGATCATCATCGCCCAACTTGGCATGATCATCACCATGGCCATCTTCATGGCCATCGACGACCCCCTTATTGACGGAAATCTAGACGACGGCCTCTCGTCTATCATGATTTTCTTCCTTATTCACAATATCTTCGCGACCTTGCAGGACGTGAGTTCAGACGCCCTAGCGGTGGACCTCATCCCGGAAGAGGACCTGGCCCGGGCGAACGGATTCATGTTTGCCTCGAAGGGTTTTGGCTTTATGTTCTCCACGATTGTGCTCGGCAACATCCTCTCTGAGTCGGGCTTCCAGGCTGCCTTAACGGTGCAGTTGCCCGTGCTTGCGGCCATCATGCTGGTGCCCATATTCCTGCGCGAGCGCCCGGGAGACCGCCGTTTCCCTTGGGACGCAGCTCCGAGTGAAACCTCCTCCTCGGCCGAATCGGACACCATGAGCCTTGGTGAGATAGTTTCTGGTCTTCGCTCTGCGTTGAGTGGTGGCGCGGCCGCTTGGGCCCTGATGTTTGCTGTGATGATGTGGATCGGCGGCGGCATGGGTGCCGGCATGGGCCTCATCGACATCCAATTCCCCTTCCTGTTCATCGATGATCTCGGTTGGAGCGAGGAAGAATACCGCGTCCTGAAGGGCGGCCTGATCACCCTCGCGACCCTGCTGGGCGTCTTGACCGGTGGTGAACTCGGGCGCCGCTTTGGCATCCAAACCGTGCTGTGGTGGGGCATCATTGTTGGTGCCTCGTTGACCATGTTGTGGTCCTTGGGCCGGTCTCAATGGGGCGACTCGGGCGTTATGACGCTCGTCTGGATCGTGTGGACCTTCATCTGGGGCATCGTCGGCAACAACGTCGTTGCTCTGCTCATGAGCCTCACTGAAAGCGACCTTGGCGGAACCCAATTTTCGCTTTACATGACGCTCATCAATGTCGGGGCGTTGTCGGGCACTCTCCTTTCACCGTCAATCCTTGAGGCCCTTGGAGGCAACTACCCCAACCTCTTCCTCATCGGCGCAGTGCTCCAATTCTGCTTGCTTATCCCGCTGAGCAAGATTCGAGGTGCCAGCACCTCGGCTCCTAACTCGATGATGCTCTCTGGTGCATCGGAAAGCGAGTGATTTGAACGACCGCACGCGTGGAGGTCTTGGATGAATCTCGAAAACGCCGCAAATTTGGGTGAGGCTCTCAGTGGCCTTGCCATCATGGCAACGCTGGTGTTCGGTCTTCGCCAAGTGATGGAAGTCAACCGGAATCGGCGTTATGAGATTTCACAGACCATCGCCAAATCACTGGAGAACCCGCTCGTTCAACGGGGGTTCGCCACCTTTGGAATCGCGATAACAAAGGAAACTGGACTGGAAGAGATGATGGCCCTGACACGGGAACAAAAGGACGCCACCAATGCAGTGGTTGTCCTCATGGCTAACCACGCCGTCATGACCTACCATCGGAACCTCTCGTTTGACATCGTCTATTCGTTCTACAAACCCTACCTTTCCTTAATCGGCTCAAGCATGCGACGCATGATGATGATGATTGAGCAGGGTTACATCATGCATGAGCAGAGCAGCGTCACCGAAGAGGAAGGCGTGGGAACTTTCCATTGGGTGATTTGGTTGCTTGACCGACTCGAGCAGCACGACAAACCGGACGAATTCAAACCCCATCTCAACCAGATAGACTGGTTGCCGTGAATCACGCTTTGGCTTCGGATTCAGCGGCGGTTTCGCCTTCATCTGCGTCCAAGAGCACCGCTTCTTGTGCATCATCCTCAGTTTGGAAGCGTACGGTGTAACCCACCGTTCCAGCCGCTCCAATGAGCATCAGCAAGGAGATGATCACGGCAAAGGGATGGTCCGCGATGACGCCGCCGAGGCTGGAAAAGAAGCCCGTTCCCCCGGTTTCTTCCCCCGTTTCTTTCGGCGCAATGAGTGAGACCACCGTCGCTTGGTCGTATGCGGAACGGGTGAAGGTTAGCATGCCGTCCATGTTGTTCTCGTAATCATCCGAGGGCGTGGTTGGGTTGAGGTCGGAGTAGAAATCGGGTCGTTGCTCAAATTGAATATCAACCGGCTGAGACAGGTCGAGGGTCAACATGACGTCCACGGTGTAAGGAACACGGGATTCAAAGAACTCGATATCGCCGAGGAAGCCCCACAGGGTGACGGCGGTTCCAGAGACATCGAAATGTGCCCACTGGCCCCAGGCTGATTCGTCCACTGCGAGGTCATAGTACCATGAATCGGCTATTCGGTTGCCTTCTCCTTGAGCGTCGTTGCTTCCGTCTTCACCGAGGTCAATCTCGAGTTGGAGTAGGCCAGCCTGACCAGTGTCCAGGCTCGTCTCCACAGCCGTGAAGGTGGCTTCAAGGCGGGTGGTGCCGTTTGGAATCCAAACATAATGGGAATCCTCAGTGTAGTAGACGGCGCCCGTTTGTCCGTTGTTGAAATGGTTCCAGTCTCCCTTCCAGGCGTGCCGAACACGGTCAGTGTTGGCAGGAATGGTGGTGGTCGTCATCATGTTCTCGTAGATCTCGTAAGCATCCCAAACGTTGTATTCGGGGTGGTCAACGATGCCGTCACCGTCCTGGTCTCGCATCAACTGAAGGGTTCGGGCCAAGGCGACGGCGGCGTCGAGGTCCGTGAGGCCGTGGCCGATGCGCCAGTCATGGCATTCTCCCGTTGCGCTTCGGTAGCATTCCTCGGGAATATCGTTGCAGGAGTCTTCGTCGTTGCCGGCTTCACAGGAATTGGCCATACCTTCGTAGCGAGCCGTCAACTCAAGGATCAGTTCAACTTCGTGGACTCGGCTGTTGTTACGCTCGTTCCAGTCCTCATACTGTGCGTAAGCGGCAGTTCCGTCGCCACCAACGAGGCTGTCACCAAAGTCGTGGTCATCGCGGTGGTAGTCGGCTGCGCCCAAGGACGGAGCGACATCCAACAGAACACC
>MDTD01142224.1_pt1 | contig 12468 bp, 4 predicted proteins | sample 811221 | NCBI WGS metagenome assembly MDTD01 (sample SAMN05326646, study PRJNA326480) | marine metagenome | isolation source: seawater | place: Pacific Ocean: South West | collected 2011 | reverse complement strand
TATAAAATGTAAACCATCCATTTTGTCCGAATAATGTTGAATTATCAGTTATAATATCTAATAATTCAAACGTCCCATGGTAACCTTCAATATTTATATCTATGGCTAGCAGTGGAACTGTCGATATGTTTTTAATAGACACTAATGCTGTATCACCATGGATAGTATAAACGGTATCTACCTCCAATCGATATTGGCTTCTACCTAATGGGTTTTCTGTTGCACCAATATCTGGGTTTGATCCTTCGGGATTTGGTCTTGGATCACCGTTTAAATCCATGTTTGGAGCTGTGAAATTCCATCCACCAATATTCGAAGTCAAACTACCGTCTCCAATTCCTACCGAATACCCCATAAGGCTAAAATTTGGGCTGGTAAAATCTAAATCTGGTGCTATTTCAATGTTATTTTGCCCCCATTCCGTAAAGGTGTTTTCACTAGCATACATGGAGTTTTGTCCATCTGTGATAATTGAATAATCAATAAATAGACTATCGCTGTGAAGCCCTAGATTAATTGGAAAATTATCATGGAAAATGGAATTAATAATTCTTACTCTACTACCATTAGAAATACACAATCCAGAGCCTTGTTCATTCTGTTCATCCCATTCAGTAACATTCTGTAAAATTGTAGTGTTCAAAAATACAGCATTCCCATCATTTAGTAAAATTCCTCCATGATAGTGCCCACTATTACCTTGGAAAACAGTATTTTTAAACGCTATTGGATTATGCCCCAAATTATTTTGCCACAGAACCACAGATCCACCATCATGTGCAAAATTATTATTAATCAGGGTATTTAATATTTCAGAATCAAAACTATTACCACTCTCTTGATGCATTAGAAAAATTCCACCGCCCATGCCTCTTTGATTTCCCTCATCATGTGCAATGTTTTCTTTAATTATACAATTATCAATCAACACTGATGCTTTTCTAGCAAATAAACCAGCTCCATAAACCGCAGTATTTTCTTGAATAATTAGATTTTCAATTCTTGCGACAACCTCTGCATCATTCCAATTGTCTCGATTAATAAAAACACCTCCTCCGGAATAGTTATCACCATCAGGCATATCACAACCTCCACACCATTCTCCTCTTCCACCTATGATAAAAAAGTTTTTCAATAGAGAATGACCTGAGTTAGACATATTTACCACAGAATTCCACCCATTATTTTCATTAATTGTTAAGGTGGGATAATTATCTTTATCACCAACAAGGTATAATTCTCTATTTTGGAAATTTATTTTTCCCACATAAGTTCCTGGTGCAACTCTTATTGTATCGTAGGATTCTGAGTTATCAATTGCAAACTGAATATTCGGTGCATTTTCTGGTACGTTAATCACATTTTCAGGAATTAAATATCCGATGCCAGTTAAGTCAAAAGTAAAATTAAATTCTTGATTTTGATTATTACCCAATAGAGTTACAGTTCCAGCATGATCACCTGCTTGATTAGGCGAATAATTCAACCACATTTGTCTAAAACCATCCATCCAAGATGAGGAAATTGGATCTATTTGCATTGGATAATAACTATCGTCGCTATCATTTTCATAATTACTTATGTAAAATTGATCATCCGTTGTAGACCAGTTAGATATAGTAAGCGATAAACTACCATTATTAATCATATGAAGTTCAAATAACCTGCTACTCCTATTTGCACCTGCATATCCCATATAAAATTCATTTATACTTGTGGCATAAATTTCTTGTCCGTTCCATGTTTGAGGATCTTGGCCACGAACAAATAGAAAAATACCCTGTCCTCCTTCAAACCCCATGTCATTTCTAGTTCCATCTACATCATTATGATAATTAACAGGATTACCACTGTCTATTGCAAGAGAAGAACTAAGCAAGTGAAAATTATTTTCACTACTATTTTCAAAAAGAGGATCTTGTACGGCCTCAATATTCTCCTCACCCCATAAGATACCACTTTCATAATTATTTAATATTCCTGCTTGATCACCTTTTACAATAGAATGATTAATTCTTATACTGCTTTCACCACCCCACCAATTTGCAAGATGTATACTATGCGACTGAGCACCTGACCCCCATATGATTGAATTTTCAACAAAAGGATGTGATTCAGCAAACGCTATGATTTCAGAACCATTTTCTTCATAATTAGAATTAAAGCGATTATTAGCTACTGTACAATTAATAATCATTGGACTTGAACCACTCTGGCAACGAATGCCTGGCTCAGACCCCTGATTATTCACAACAATAGAATTGCTTATAACAGGACTTGATCCAACTAAGTACACACCACCATTGGAGTTGTAGAAGGAATTAAGATTACTAATTTGATATGAACCTGTGTAATGAGAAAATAATCCAGACTCACTGTTATATGAGCAGGTAATATTCGATATCCTGTGTCCTTTACCATGATTGATATATAATCCTTGTCCCTGATTGAATTCAAATTCAGTGTTATTTATTACTAAAGGATCTGCGTTTTCTACAAAAAACCCACCACCTTGATTACTTAGTGATGCATTATTTTTTACAATGGAGTTTTCTACTGTAAGCATAGCACCTTGAGACCATAAACCACCACCTTGATTAGTGGAAACATTGTTTTCAACTGTGCAATTACGTATCTTTAAATGAGAATCTTCAGAATTCACATATACTCCACCACCTTCATTACTACTAATATTATTAATAATACTAACATTGGTTAATGTTGGACTTGAACCATTATCTACTGCAACACCTCCTCCATTATTCGCAGAATTATTTGTTATTGTTAGATTTTGCAAAATTGGACTTGAATAGTTAGATAAGAATATTCCACCACCGTAAGGCGCATTGCCATTTTGTATGGTGAAATTTTTTAATAGTGCATCATTATCTTCTTGATTTTCGAAAACAACTACCTGACCAAGTTCCGTAGGATAGTTAATATTAAGCTGATATTCACCTGATTCTCCACCCCACCCATCAATTACCACATAGTAAGTATTGCCTGCAGTAGCATCAATATTCTGTATCAAACTCAGCCAATTTTGATGATTATTTGAACAAAGATCATCACTGCATGCTTCCTCACCAGCCAATGTATTGGCTAAATTACCGATAGTGTTTTCGTACACATATATTTTTGTATCATAAAAAGATCCATTTCCACATGTAGAAACGTTAAACAATTCATCTTCGTTAGGTGTATATGCATAGACTACATCAGGAGAAGTAGATGCTCCAGCATCGCAAATTATATCGTAATCGTCATTATAGCCCTGTGTATTCCCAAAATTAGAATAAGGTATTGAACTAAACACTATTGCATCTTCAACTGTATCCCCGCCTTGTCTAGTTCGATCGGGGTAGATTGAGGGGTCATATTCGATGATATTTTGGTAATCTTTTGCAAAAGCACGACTTTCCCCATTTATAGATAACTGTACATTATCTGTAACAACTGCACCTCCACTGCCTATATAAACCATTCCAATTTGTACTGTAGGATTATTTCCATCATTGCTAGATGGAACAACACTACTAACCGATCTTGTTAGCCACACATCCATAGAATCTGAAGACGTTATCTCCTGTGAATAATCATAGCTTAAAAGGTTCAATTGATTATCAAAATATTTAACAAAAACATAAAAAATGGAACCATCTCCCATATGATCATCAGTTGCTTGAAATACCATTGCAGAGACATCAATTTGCGTCCCTGATGGATAATTATAGAATTCTTGATATACGTTCCATTCAGAGCCTGATCCCCACATTTTGAGAGCTGCTGCTCCTTCATAAGTAGTGAAGATAGCATCTGAGTTAAAAATATTTTCACCATTAAGTGCAATATGATAGCAACATTCAGTTGAGCTAGCACTTCCAGATTCCCAAGTATTCCAATTTCTAGGTATGAGTTGCCATTCATTATCAGCACTATCATAGAATTCGAAACCACCATTTATTATACCAACTGGATCTATATCATCCATAGCACCGTCAAGAACTGTTGTATTTTGATCCTCACCAACTACCTTAATATTTTTACCAAAAAAGTTAATATTTTCATAATATGTACCAGAGGCTACTGAGATACTATCACCATCCACTGATGCATTAATAGCTTCTTGTATGGTACCGTAATCTCCAGGTACAGTTATTATTGCACTATATAAAGAACTTATTGAAATCAATAAACCAATCAAGGATTGCTTTACTCTATTCATAAGAAACTCCTGTAAATTTTATTTTTTTTTGCCATTCTATTATTTAAGTAAAATCATTTTTTTTGTTTGACGAAATTCACCTGCATCAATCATGTATATATACAAACCAGCAGCCACATTCTCACCTTTTGTATTTTTTCCATCCCAAACTACAGAAAAATGGCCTGGATTTTGATGTTGATTCACTATATTATTAATCATTTTTCCCATCATATCATAAATAGATATATTCAAAAATACATCTTTTGGAATATCATATCGTATATTCGTGTATGGATTAAACGGGTTAGGGTAATTTTGACTCAGGGAAAATACTGAGGGAATTTCAGTTGAATGAACATGCAGTCCATTTTGTATCACCATCTCTGCGGCTACGTCTAAGACATCTTCTTCATTCCAATTGAAATTAGTAATAGATATTATAGTCTCGCCCATAAAATTTTCATTGATACTTACTGTTAAAAGTAAAAATACTAAGGAATCTTGAAGAGATTCAATCCCTGCTCCTGAAAATTTGATTGTCCCCGGCTCTGTAATATTTATAGATCTAATATAGTTATCTGTAAATTCGGAAAACTCAATTGTATCAAGAGAAATATAAACAGGATCGTAATTCAAAGTACCAGTAAAACCATAGATACCATTACCATTTGATAAGGTTATCGGAATTTCAATTTGCATCCCTGGATCAACACTCTGATTTTCTAATACAACATTACCGCTCGCTGTAGCCCAACCACAACAATTTTCAGGAGGAAGCTGAGCGATAAATCCCTCTAAGTATAACATTGATACTGCAGCGTCTAAATTAGAAATAACATGATTTCCAGTTATATCCCCCACTTCAATTGCTAATGAATCTAATTCCAAAACACCTGTTGAGTTATCTAACATCGCTTGGACGTCATTTATATCAATAACTGTATTAAAATCAATATCTCCATAAGTAGTATCTATTTGAATATAATCTTGTAATATAATCGTATTACTAAGCTGAAATTCATCGGTAACAGTTAATTCCACATCATATAACCCAGGATAATCATAGTTGGTTAAAACATTTTGGCCCTCTGCTGTATAACCATTACCAAAATTCCAGTCCCAATGATTGATTGGATAAGTACCAGATGTTGAATTATCCTGAAACATTACCTCTAAGGGATATGTACCATTTGTAACATCCGCACTAAATTGAGCTTCAGGAAGCAAGAGAATATGTACACCACCCGATGAGGACACGTAATCATGCAGATTCTCGTTTCCTAAATAATTGGTGATATTTACATCTACTGTTTGAGATGATAAAGTATCATGAGCAAGTAATTCTACATAAAAAAGTCTTCCTCCCTCAATTATATCCTCAGAACCTGCACCTGCTGTGAACAATAAGTCATCTGTATCATTATACTCAATTTGCCAACCGTGAGTACCCATTAATGTTTGATCATTTGTTATTATATCCAGTACTGTCATTTTATTTTGAAAACCAGAAATTGATAAATTAATTGAAGACAAGGGCGTTAATAGGCTATCAATATGAATCCCAACTAATACAGAATCGCCACGAATCACATACTCCTCTGATGAATAAATTGAGATTGGGGAGATTTCTGCTACATTTTTTAAACTAAAATCATCAAGAATTATTGTTCCATCACTGTAATTACCTTCCCCCTCACCAAATATTGAAAATTCAAAATGGAATCCACCTATTGAATGTGTTTCCAGTGTCCCATTTCCATTGTCCCCTGTCCATTCAGTTAAATTGAAACCATTCCCTTCCCAATCATCTGTTCTAACAAGTGGGATATCTATTGTATTCCACCCTGGTTCATTGTCTAATATATAGTGAAACGAATAATAATATTCTCCTAAGCCTGTATAAGAAGTGTCTTCAATTTCAGAGTAATCACTTAGATTAACTCGTAAGTGGACTGTACCAGGGTTACTTGATGCGTTCATGTTAAAATAAGTAATTGAAAGAGTATTGTAATAGGACCAATCATATACTCCGCCGTTTTCAATATCAGGATGCATATGAAAAATTTTCACATACCCACCATATGATTCGGAGTTATGGACGCTGTAGTTAACTTGCATGGCACCAAAACCTTGAAAGACAGGATCGTAAATAATATCATGATTTATATAACCAAGTTCGGGATCGTTACCACTACTTTCAATACTCCAATATGGATTATTATCTGGAATATACATAACAAGGTTATCAAATATTACTGGGCCATGGTCATCATCAGTTGCCTGGAAATACATTAAACCAACCTGCACTATGGATGCTTCATCTGGTACTTCACAATAAGCTTCTAAATAATACCATTCATCAGCAATAGCATATTGATTATTAAATTGTTCTGATGTTTCCATACCAAGCAATCCCCAATCAGAAGTGAAATATTTTGCAAATAAAATAGCGTAATTATTACCATCTCCGATAAAATCTCCATCAGGTGACATAATATGGGTTGAGATCTCAAATTGAGTTCCAGGCGGCAACGTTGAATCATGCCATGATTGAAATACATTATTTTCAGTATTTTCACCATCATATAGACCCCAAATTTTTAATGCAGCCGACCCATGAATGGATGAAAATACACCTGTGCCAAACCCAAGATCCTCTCCATCTATTATAATATCCATATTATTCATGTGTGGATACCCATCCCAACTATTTGGTAATTGTTGCCAATCACTTTCTTCAACATTAAAATAATTTTCAAAACTTGAATTCATAAAATGATTATCTTCTTCGTTATCAAAATTATTTATTGAAAATTCAGTACGATTATTTTCGTTTCTTGAGATATTTCTATCAACAATCATTGAATTTGGTATTATGTATGAAAAAATAATGAAAAACCCAACAATCCAATACCGACAATGATTTAATTGAAATGTTCTTTTCATCAGAAAAAATCCCTACTTAAGTAGTATCATTTTTTTCATTTCATAAAACCCTCCAGCTTGAATGACATAAACGTAGACTCCAGCTGAAACCGAATACCCCGATTTATTGGCTCCATTCCAAAATGCATAATGATGACCAGCTCTCTGATTATCATCTACTAACGTATTTACATATCTACCCATCGTATCAAAGATTAAGATTTTCACATTAGTCTCCTCTAGTAAATCATAACTGATCTTTGTTGTTGGATTAAACGGATTTGGATAATTTTGATGGAGAGAGTAACGATCTGGAATAGAATGACCTCTGATGCCTAATTCACTGCTGACCATCATTTCTGTTCCAACATCAGATGAACTATTTTCGTTTATCATGACATGTTCCAAACGAATAGATGATTCAAAATTAAAACCATCCAAAACCAACAAGGATACAATAGCAAGAACACCATTTGGTTCAGCTGGCTGAATTCCAGACGCTGCAATTTTTATTTCACCAGGAGCAGATTCATTATATTCAATTAAATAATTATTTAAATAATCAGTAAATATTAAAGTATCTAGAGAAAAAGCGGTTGGATCATATACAATACTTCCTTTAAATCCGTTAAAATTGCGAGCGTCTTGAATCATGACTGGAATATTTATAATCGTTCCTGATTCAGCGATAATATCATCCATTACAAACTCTCCCCCAGATTCTGCTTCCTCTGCTGGAACGTATGGTAATGATTCAATCAAACCAACCATATACTGCAAAATATAATTTGCATCCAATGTTGATAATGTGTCATTTAAACTTACATCACCAACTTTCATTTGAAGTGGAGTTAGTGGTTCAAGATCAACTAAATTTCTCAATATCATGGAGGCATCAAAAGATTGTACCATTGAATTAAAAGTTACATCGCCATATAATGTATCAACTTGAATCAAGGACGTGTAAAAAACAGTGTCTCTTAAATTAAATTCATCTTCAACAGTAAGAGATATGTCATACTCCCCAGGGTATAAATAGGTAAATGTTGGATTTTGCTCACCAGAAATTAAATCATTACCAAATGTCCAATTCCATACATCTATTGGAAAGGTTCCCGCTGCAGATTCATCTAAAAAATTAACTTCCAGAGGATAAGAACCATTAACGACATCAAGACTAAAGGCAACTTCTGGCCCCCACACAGACTGGACACCACCAGGGATAACATTGAAATCTGTAAAATCTTCATTGCCTACAAAGTCTGTAATCGTAATTGGAACAAACTGACTCTCTAAATCTTCAGGTATTGCCAATAATAAATTGAATAAGGTACCACTAGTAGAAATGGGAACAGATCCTGCCGATGCAGTGATCAACAGTGTATCTGTATTATTGTATACTGTCATCCAACCCAGATCGCCAAAATGGGTACCTTCATCATCTTCAATATCAATAAATTCTAGAATCCCCTGATAACCAGCAATTTTTAATTCAATTGATGATAGTGAAAAGACAGATATATTGTTTATTGGTAAAATCGCTGTGTCGCCATGAACAAAGTATACTGAATCAACTTCCAAATTATATTGGCTTCGGGTCATGGGATTTATTAATAGCCCAGAGTCAAGATTAGAAATTTCAAGATTATGAATTATATCATAATGTATAATACTACTATCAACTGAACAGCCCATCTTATTATGATACGTGTTACTTATTTCTCCATTTGAATCACCCGCAGAATTTGCATCAATGTATCTTTTTATTGTCGAATCATCTTTTGGCTTTCTTATTGTTCCAGCATTTAATGTGGAAATGAAGAATATGATAGAACTTAGAAAGAAAAACGTACTTCGCATACACATGCCTATGTTGTTAAAATTTTTGTTTGTATTCTGGTTATAAATCTAATGAATAATTGGGATTATTTCGTCTTTTGTGCAAATATAATTAAATAAAAATGGTGTATTGAATCACCATTGTGAACTAGGTCACAAAAATGTTGCTCAAAATGAAGGGAAATGGGGAGTTTTTACGCTCCCCATTTTTGCACAACACTCGCTATCAACAAGGGTTGTCTATTCAAGTTAGACTACTGAAAATCATTCAATAAACAGTATTTTACTACTTTCAATATAGTTATCAGACGTAATATAAAAAAAGTATACTCCGCTACTTACCTTGTGCCCATTGTTGTTTTTGCCATCCCATTGAATTTGATGGGTCCCCTTAACCTTATAGTTACTTAATAGATTTCTTACGTTACTTCCTCTAATATCCTTAATGACAATGTCTATATTGTGCAAATTGTGTATTTTATACTTCAATGTTGTCATAGGATTGAAAGGATTTGGGTAACAGGAAATTATATCTACATTTTCTTTGAATAGTAGTTTATCATCAATTCCCACGTTATTTATATTGAAATTGATATGAACTATTTCATTTTCATTTGGATTATCTGTCTCAAATAAATCAATTTGGACCTCACCACTTCCACTTCCATTTGCCCAGGCTAGTATACCACACAAGGTTGAATCACTTACATTGATTACAGTTGATACACTGTCAACTGATTGATTATAGCACACAGATCCGATACATATAGAGGACGACCAACCTTCACTGAGATTGTTTACTCTTCTCACAATAGCAATGGTAATAGCGGTAGAGGAATTATTATAGATAACTCCATTAAAATTACCAACCGAGTCTTGGCCAATACTTATATTATTATTATCGTAATAAAATTCAAATGATGGATTGAGGAGACTGTTACTTAATCCTTCTGCTATCAAAAAAATAACACCATATATGTAAACAAAATTTCTCATCAGTTTTGATCATTCCCAATCCGAAGACCCATAACCTACAAATATAGCGCCACCATTAAAAGTTTTCATATCATGATTGATACCCGAAACCATCCCATTTGTAAAATACTTATCAAAACACGATGCGCAGGAAGCATTCCACTCAACATTAAAATTTGCATCAAGTTTTGTAGCAGCATACCCCGATCCCATAAAATATCCTCCGTCATTTGCTTGGCCCAGAGATCCTTTTCCTCCACCTATATAATCATCATATTTTTTTCTCCAAATTTCATTACCTAAACTATCAACTTTAATAAGTGTCGCATATGGGGGTGGTTCAGAATAGCAAAATATTACATATCCCCCATCATCTTGGTTTATAATGTCTAATGGACCTGAAGTTGTAGGGTTATCATAGGTTTGTGACCAGATTACTTCACCTGTATTATTCACTCTGATTGCTGCTACATTATCAAAATCTCCAAGGGCCAACATTGCATACCCACCATTGGAACGAATGATTCTTCTGGAATTACCAAAGGGCAACTCTACAGAAGATATTACGTCCCCTGTAATATAATCAATCACAGTCATCGTTCCTGGCATCCAGCCTCCTGCCAAAACTAGATTCCCATCTGTAGATTCTATTATTTCTACATTCCCAGAATTATAGGTAAGGTTATTCTCATCATAATTTTTATTCCAAATAATGTTGCCATTTAAATCGAACATTGTAACTACAAGTCTGTTATTACCAGGTGCTCCTGGGGCCAAGACTACTAAGTCCCCTTGGGATGTTTGAATCATAGAACTTCCTATGTCCAAATAATAATCTGATATTCCATCATTCCCAATTTGAATTTCTTTTTCCCAGATAATGTTACCTTCATCATCCATTCGAATTATATCTCTTTTATCGTAATTAGTAGTATAGCAACAGCCACCCCATTCAATTCCATCAAATTTTCCAAAAATTATGTATCCGCCATCATGTAGTGGGACAACTGATGTTGCAAGATCCCAAAAACCGCTGTGTAAATATTTTTTCCACAAAAGATCCCCATCATTATTCACAACATACACAAGCATATCAGCAATATTTTTTGTATTTCCATATTCTTGATCACAAATTGGATCGAATGAGTATATATCATCCTTTATCTTTTCCCATTCATAGAATACAACTAAACCATTATTAGCCTCATACGTTAAAGTGAACATTGTATCACCTTGAAAATACAACTCACCAAAAATATCAGTATCATCATCTAATGAGGTGACCAATAGTGTATCTGGTGATAGTTGAGTAATGTTGAATGCATTACGCAAATAGCATTCAACCGTGTCATCACATCCATCACTCAATAAATCAAAAAATACGATTCCATCCATATCTATAGTTGCATATTGAATATCCTGCCCGCCACAATTGTTATCCTCGTAAAGATATGTACCATAGTAAGGAAATGATACTAAGGAATTATTTTCATTTTCTCCGCTGGGGTCGTTTTCTGAACAAGAAAAAAAGAGCAACATTGTGATCACAAATATTAGGTTTTTTCTATTCATAGCTATTGATAGTTTGTAGTAGTTTGATGCGACCTAAATTTACTTAAAATTAGTATTTCATAGGAATTATTTTGGATAAAGAATATACTTTTGACCAATATTATACGTACCTTTTTTTGTTAATTTTTATTTCTTGTGCTCCGGACGAAACCTTGGATATAAAAACTTATAATGATTGGACTATAACCGGTGGCGGATTAACTGAAAATACCACTAAAAATGTTTTAACAGAATTTGTAGGATCTACAAATTGTCCTTATTGTCCTCAGAGTGATGCACTCTTACTCAGCTATTTTGACAGTAACAGTGAAAATTTTGTAGGAGATAATATTACCAATCATTGGTTTTTAATTAATTATCATACCTATTCTCCAAGCCGTGGAGATCCAATGTACGAATTTCATAGAGGAGATTCTGCCGAAGAAGACTTCTGTTATATTCGATTTGAAGAAGGGAGCTGGTACACTATCTATGGAGTTCCTACAACATTCACCAATGGTATATCAGGATCAATTTACCCCGAAATGGCAGAGGGACCAATGACACAAGCAACCCCCATAGAATTATCATTAGATGGTACTGTTATTGATGGGTATGATATAACCGTTCAGATAACACTCAATTCAGTTAGAGATATGACAAATAGCGATTCACTCCATCTTTTTATTGCTGCCACATTAGATGATGTCGATTACACTGGTTACAATGGTGAGCCCATCCATCAGGATGTATTTCTTGGGTGGATAAATGGAAGTCTCGATGGCGAAATTTTATCACTTCCAAATGAACAGATTTCAAAAACATATACTTGGAAATTTCCAGAAAACTGGCCACAAAATAACTATGAAACCTCTTGGGCTGAAGTAAAATACGATATATCAAACATTGGCGTGGTTGCATTCGTACAGAACAAATATTCTAAGGAAATTCTGCAGGTCGGTGGTGTGAAC
>MDTD01105726.1_pt1 | contig 12470 bp, 9 predicted proteins | sample 811221 | NCBI WGS metagenome assembly MDTD01 (sample SAMN05326646, study PRJNA326480) | marine metagenome | isolation source: seawater | place: Pacific Ocean: South West | collected 2011 | reverse complement strand
GTTGGCTACGAGTTGGGTAGTCTTAATATCACGACGGTGCCATCTTAAGTCAGGTACCGTTATGACCGAAACACCATCCTTGATGCTGGGTTTTGCAACAAGATTTGACGAACGGGCCATGATAACTAGACTAGGTGTGATGTTATCAGGGATGAGATGGTCACGGGGAGCAACCCCTCGCGAAACTTGAAGATAGACGAAACCGTCTATTATCCTGTTCAGGCGGATAATTTCCCTAATAAGAAGCGACAAAATTCGGCGTGATTTTGGTAACGGAATACCCAGCTCCGAAAGAGAATATTCGAGCCGTTTGAGATGCTCCTCTTCGTCAACGAGAATACCGTTGTTCAAAAAAATAACTTCGTAAACAGCGTCACCGAAGTTAAAGCCGCGATCCTCAATATCAATCGTTGCATTACGACGGCGCAAAAACTGTCCATTTACGTAGACGCATTTTGTCATTTTTTTGTCCTTCAAAGAAACATCTAATGCATCTGTTTTTTTATTCAATTGTGCTACATAAAATCTAATCGTACAGCGAACAGTTCCTCCACTTCCCGAATAGTACCAGTAGCAGCAAGTAATATTACTCGATCACCTGTGCGAATATCAGTATCTACCCGTGGTATCAGTACCTTGCGATCACGGACTATTGCTCCGATTATGACACCACGAGGAAGTTTCTTGTCACCAAGCGTTGCGCCTACTAAAGGAGATGTCTCCATTACTTCAGCTTCCATGATTTCTCCAAAACCCTCCCATAACGAATAAACGCTACGTATTCTACCTTGCCTTACATGACGCAGTATTTGTGACACAATTATTGTCCGAGGATTTACAAGAATATCTACGCCTAGTTTGGTAACCAAGGATGCATAACTATCTCGTTTGACCAGCGCTATAGCTTGCTTCACCCCAATTTGTTTTGCCAACAAAGATCCAAGCACATTTGTTTCGTCATCATCTGTCACAGCTACTATCGTATCGGCAGATGCGATGTTGGACTCTGCGAGTATCTCTTGATCGAATATATCCCCTTGCAAAACCGTGGTTTCTGGAACGGTTTCGGCAATTTTTCTTGCTCGCTCGCGATCCATTTCTATTATTTTTGCTGTGACACCCTCGCGTTCCTCTATCATTTTGGCAAGATAACTGCCAACGTTTCCGCCACCGACAATCACAAGTCTACTAGCCTCTATTTCCTCATGCCCGAAAATTTCCATTACTCGATTTACGTGCTCAGTTTCACTGACAAAATACACTTCATCGCCAGGCAGCATCTGTTCTCTTGAAGTGGGTATTCTCACATTACCATCACGTGAAATACCTACCACCACGACGTTAAGGTCAGGGAATAATTCAGTCAATTGTCGAAGGGGAGTATTTATAATGGGGCATTTCTCAGAGCAGCGAACGCCAATAACACGCACATTGTCTTCAGCAAGAGGGATCATATCAAATGCCCCAGGCACGGCAAGCCTCCTATCTATAGCCTTTGCCACCTCTACCTCTGGCGAAATAATAACGTCGATTGGCATATGATCGCGGCTAAATAAATCAGCCCAAACTGGATCCAGGAAACTTTGTTGGCGTATCCTCGCAATCTTAGTTGGAACGTTAAATAGTGAATGAGCGACCTGACATGCTACCATATTGACTTCATCAGCATACGTCACGGCAATAATCATATCTGCCTCATCCGCATTTGCTGCGGCAAGAATTGCGGGCTCGGAGGCATTCCCCACCATAGCCTGCACATCGAGCGCCGCGTTAACGCGTCCGATAAGTTCCGGGGCACGATCAATCACCGTAACATCGTTACCCTCAATCGAAAGATAACGTGCTATGCTAAAACCAACTTGTCCGGCACCACAGACTATGACGTTCATTGACTATCTCACAATTAAAATTGATCTGTTAACCCGCACCACCCGCGGTTTTTTCGTTACCGTGTAGGCCGAGACTTTTCAACTTTCTATGAAGCGCCGCCCGGTCCATACCAACATAGCTAGCAGTTTTACTTATGTTGCCGCCAAAACGTATCAATTGGAAATTTAAATATTGCCTTTCAAAAGCTTCACGCGCCTGTCGCAGAGAGAAATTCATTAGTTCAAAAGAAAATTCCTCATTCTTTTCGCTCTCGTCCACGCCTATGGCCTTAATCACATCACTAGCCAGAATTGCAGCCGTAATATCAACGTCCGATAATAGTAAGAGACGCTGAATTACGTTTACTAATTCCCATACATTGCCTGGCCACTTATGTGCCTGAAGTGCAGCAAGTGCATCCGGTGAAAACTTTCTAGGTGGACGGTTAGTGGATTGGGCAGTTCTTCGCATTATATCTTCGGCGAGTTCTGGTAAATCTTCCAGCCTGCTGCATAGAGGTGGCAGTTGAAGGGGTACAACACTAAGCCTATAAAAAAGATCTTCACGAAAAGACCCATCAGCAATGGCAATCTTTAGGTCACGGTTCGTTGATGCAAGCACCCTGACATCTACATTTACGATTGACGTACCTCCAATACGCGTGAATTCCGGTTTATGCAAAACACGAACAAGTTTTGCTTGGGTCTCTATGGGAATATCGCCAACTTCGTCCAAAAGTAATGTACCACGATGAGCCTTTTCTAGGGCCCCGACACGACGAGCAAGCCCATCATTAGCCTCGTGACCAAACAGCTCTCTTTCTAAGTCTTCTGGTTCAAGGCCAGCGCAGGATAAAGCAACAAAGGGCGCTTCATTGCGGAGAGATTTTGCATGCAGCACGGCCGCGGTGACCCCTTTACCACTTCCTGGGGGGCCGCTTATCAACACTCTACTGTCTGTTAGCGCTACTTTATTCAAAGCGCTACGCAATTGGGACATCACAGCAGACTTACCCACCAGTTCTGCTTGCTGTTCGGCAGAACGAGCCCGCAGTTCTTCATTTTCGTTTCTCAGTCTTATATCCTCTACAGCACGCCCCACAGTATGGATAAGAACATCTGTTTTGAAAGGCTTAGTAAGAAAATCATATGCACCCATCTTGGTCGCATTCACGGCCATATCAAAAGTGGCATGCCCGCTTATCATCAACACCTGTTGCTCAGGGTTTTCTTGGCGTATTTGTTCCAGCATTTGGAGTCCATCAAGCTCACTGTTCTGCAACCAAACGTCCAAGATTATAAGGCTTGGTTGGCGGCTGGAAAAAGCGGCAAAAGCCTCTTGGCTCGTGGCGGCTTCGCGCGTTTCATATCCTTCGTCTTGCAGAATACCCGCTATAAGATTGCGGATATCACCCTCATCATCAACTATTAAGATATCGTGCGCCACCGGCTTAGTCTCGTTTCCTATTCACCAACTTGTTCCATTGATATCTGCGGGGCCCCAAACGTGACACCGAGCGTTGATTCATCTTCAGTTTTTTCAATTCTTGGACCACTCATGCACAAAGTGACGCAAGCACCACCCATCTTCCCGTCACGTAGTTGCAGACTACCTTTATGATCTTCCATAATTTTACGAACTATAGCCAGCCCCAATCCAGTTCCCTTTGAACGAGTTGTGAAGTATGGCTCCGTCAAACGATCACGTTGTTTATTGGGCAAACCTTTTCCGTTGTCTTCTACCTCAATTGTCACAATCTCATCAGAATAACTTAGCCGTAAATGAATCTCTCCCTGTTTTGTCCCTAAATTGGGGCATGCCTCAATGGCCTCTGCCGCATTTAAAAGAAGGTTTGTGAGCGCTTGACTTATTTGACGACCATCGCATCTAAAATAAAGCGGTTGGTCCGGTAATTCGGTTTTAAAACTGAGCTCTCGATGTGCACTTCGCTGTAAAAACTCTGCCTGGCGAACAAGTTCAGATAGGTTTTCACATCGCATCACCGGCAGTGGCATTCTGGCAAAGCTCGAAAACTCATCTACCATGCGGCCAATATCTTCTACGTGGCGGATAATTGTGTCGGTACAGGTTTCAAACGTTTCACGGTCTGAGCTGATCTCACTAACATATTTCCGCTTTAAACGCTCAGCAGACAACTGTATAGGGGTCAGCGGGTTCCTAATTTCGTGAGCAATTCGTCTGGCTACATCTGCCCAGGCTGCTTTTCGTTGAGCCGACATTAGCTGCGAAATATCGTCAAATGTAACAACGAAGCCACAAACCTGACCGCTTACGTGCTCCGTTCCAATTCGCACAATTAGGGTACAAGGTTCACGTTCTCGTGTGATACGAATTTGACGTTCGATGAAACGGCCGCTTGATGAATTTTTTACCTCGTCAAGCATGTTTGCCATTTCGGGGATAACCGCACCGAGAAATTCGCCAAGCCTTTGTTCCAGATTTTGGCCGGTCAAAGTTGACGCCGACCGATTAGGAAGGTTTATTCGCCCCTCTTCATCCAATCCAATAACCCCGGCAGATACGCCGGAAAGAACGGTTTCAGTAAACCGCCGTCTCTCATCCAATTGCTGGTTAGCTTCAACTAACTCTCCACGGCTTCGTCCAAGTTCACCCGTCATTCGGTTAAAAGCACGGCTCAGAAGACCAAGTTCCTTTGTCTCCGCCTCCTCTGGTACTCGTACGGCTAGATCCCCTGACCGCACTCTTTCAGTTGCATCAATCAAAGCACTGATTGGACGAGAAAATTGAGTGGCAACGATAAGTCCGAACCACGACGCCGCCAGCAAGAGAATAAGCGCCAGACCAATAAATAATAATGCGAATGAGATTTCTATGTTTTCCCGTTTGAGCTCTAAATTTTCAAACCGCTCAACTGAAAGTTGTGTACGCTTAGTCTGCGCCAAAACCTTCGGTTCAACAAATCGACCGACGTAGAGATAGTGATCAATATAATTGTCCAAGCGTACAAGTGCCCTCACCCTGTCGTCGTTTTTGCTTGTTAAAATTGCCACTTCACCCTTACGCGCCAAATTGAATTTTTCAGGTGGTATTCCCTCAAATTCTAAAACGTAGGTTAGCCCTGCCCTGGCTAAAACTTCTCCCGTGCTTGAGATAAATACTATCGCCTCAGTTAAGCCGCGCAGATTAGATTGAATATTCAGCGCATAATTCAGAAGTTTAGGGTTTCCCTGCAAAGAATTAGTTTCCAGGTTAAGCGACTTCGACACAGCAAGCACATCTGCGCGTAAATTATTTTTGTGCTCTGCCATGTAAGCCTCAGCAACTGCCACGGATTGGTTGAGTGCTGTTCTAACTTCACTCGAAAACCACGTTTCCACGCCGAACTTGAAGAAAAGAACTGAGGCACCTGCGACCAACAGCGCCGGAACAATAGAAATAAAACCAAAAAGAGTTGCAAGGCGCACGTGAATTCTGGACCCAGCTGAACCTCTTATCCGGTCTGTCCAAACCCGAGCAACACGCCAACCAATAAAAATAGCCAGTATCAGTAAAAGGGCAAGGTCGGTAACCAGGAGCCGCGACACCCATATCGAATCAGGTCCGAAAGGATCCATCCCCCGAATGGCCATATACGTAGCTATTACAGAAAAACATGCCAAAATACCCAATGCCACAGCAACCCAGCGCCCGGCTAGGTATCTCTTAAGTGCCGTTTCCGCGACCTTAGGGGTGCTGATCGGGTTGTGGAGGTTGCTTCTTATCCCAGTCATAGGGTGTTCCCAGGCTTTTGTGATCTCAAAGTTATAATTCAATTAAAACAATAAGTCCCTAGTTCTAGATGTATAAATTTTATGATGATTTTGGTAACTGTTTTTTGGAATTTATCAACGGGGACGCCTTATTACTTCTATATCTAACTCACGTATTTTTTTTCGCAGGGTATTCCTGTTAAGCCCAAGCATTTCTGCCGCACGCACCTGATTTCCCCTCACGGAACTGAGCGAAATGCTTAAAAGGGGCTTCTCTATTTCACTTATAATTTTTTCGTATAGTCCACTTGGAGGAAGAGCGTCCCCGTAGGTTGCGAAATGTTTTAACAAATGACGTTCAACCGCTTCCGACAAACTTTCCGAATTCGCACTCACAGTTTCATCAACTTGTGATATTTCTGCCAATTCACTTTCCACAATATCAACGGTGATATTTTGTTGTGAGTAAAGGGCTGCCAATCGGCGGATCATGTTCTCTAATTCACGGACATTTCCAGGCCAACGATGTGCTTGAAGTCGCAATAAGGCGTCACCATCAATCGATTTAACGGGTAAACCCTCAGCAGAAACTTGCTGCAAAAAGTACCTCGCTAGATCCGGAATATCCTCTGACCGTTCGCGCAGGGGTGGTAGCCGCATTGGGACGACATTAAGCCGGTAATACAGGTCTTCCCGAAAATGACCTTGCTGCACTAATTTGACGAGGTCATGGTGAGTAGCTGCCACAATTCTTACATTGGCCTTGATTGGAATGCGCCCTCCCACGGTTGTAAACTCTCCCTCTTGCAACACTCGAAGAAGCCTGGTTTGCGTATCAATCGGCATATCGCCGATTTCATCTAAAAACAAAGTACCACCTTCTGCTTGTTCAAAGCGTCCATAGAACCGGTTTCCGGCACCAGTAAACGCCCCCTTTTCGTGACCAAAAAGCTCGCTTTCTATAAGATCATGGGGTATCGCGGCCATGTTTATAGCAATGAATGGAGCGTGCTTCCGTTTCCCATAATCATGGAGTGCACGTGCAGCGAGCTCTTTCCCAGTGCCAGATTCCCCATTGATTAGCACTGTGAGGTCAGTCCCCATGAGACGGGCAAGTACACGATAAATCTCCTGCATAGCTGGCGATCTGCCAATTAATGGAAGACGCTCGTCACTCTCTACAGCTTCCTCGGCTACCATATCTTTCAATGCCGGTTCTTCAAGCGCACGGTTAATCACACTAAACAATTCGGCCAGGTCAAAGGGTTTCGGCAAGTACTCAAAAGCGCCTCGTTCGGTTGCCTTCACAGCCGTAAGCAATGTGTTCTGGGCACTCATTGCGATAACCCGCAGTTCTGGACGCATCTTTCGTATTCTAGGTATCAAATCCAAAGCATTTTCATCTGGCAGCACAATATCAGTAAGCACCACATCACCATCGCCATCTGTAATCCAACGCCACAAAGTTGTGGCATTGCTAGTGGATCGCACGTCATAACCTTGCCTTAACAGTGCCTGTCCCAATACCGTCCGAATTGAGTGGTCGTCATCAGCTACCAATATAACGGGTTGTTGTTTATTCACGATTGTCGCTCCGTGCCATAGGCATCATCACTTTGAAGGTTGTTTTGTCAGGTCCATTTAAAACATCGATCATTCCGCCGTGATCATCGATAAGTTTGGCTACCAAAGCTAGCCCTAGCCCCGCATTTTGGGCTTTCGTGCTAACAAAAGGATCAAAAATTTGCCGCACCATTTCGTCAGGAATACCGCCGCCATTATCCTCTATAGAAACGATGAGAGGGAGGTCTACTCGCGAGTGCAATCCTGGTGTCGCTAATCGCATTCCATATTGAAATGCGGTGTGTACCCTTATAGCCGGCTCATGCACTCCATCTAAGGCTTCAGCGGCATTTTTTGCTAAATTAAGGAATACTTGAATAAGATGATCTCTATCCCCAAATACTTTCGGCAATGAGGGATCGTAAGCCTTTACAATCGGTATTCCTTTTGCAAACCCGGTATTAGCTATGTGAATCACGTGATCTAGAACTTCGTGCAAATTCACTGCATATTTTTCAATTCTTGGCCTGTCAGAAAATGCTTCAATTCGATCTATCAATCTGCAAATACGGTCACTTTCATCGATTATTAGACGGGCAAGAGGCCTTTCGTTAGACGGCGCAGATTGCTCGAGCAATTGAGCAGCACCTCGTACCCCAGAGAGCGGGTTTTTAATCTCATGAGCAAGCACTGCCGACATAGCTGTCACGGAACGGGCTACATCCCGATGAACCAGGGAAGTATCTATCCGTTCGGCCACGGTGATTTCATTGAGAACGATTGCAACAAAAGATGTATGACTACCGAGTGTTGCCGCAGTCACACTTACCATTTTATCTCCTATTCTTGGTGTCGCCAATCGAATAGAAAATTCTTGCATGCTGTTTCCAGCCCGCCTGACCTTGTGGGCAAGGCTCATCAAAGGACTATCCTGTGGAATCAAGTCTTGTAAATTCCGGTTTGTGAGCCCCGCAATGCTCAATTGGAAAAAATTTTCTGCAGCGGGATTTGCATAAACAATTTCGTCTGACCCGTCTGCTATCAGCACCGGCAATGGGATTGCGGAGAGAAGCTCTGCAGAAAAATCTAATACGAGGTTGGTTTCAAAAGGCATATTGGTTGTCATGCCGCTAATGTGTCTTGCTGATCATAAAAAAATGACTTCAACAACTCCATCACTTGGTCAGGGTTGTCGCTTTTACTAATACTCACGCGCACATCATTGGAATTTTGGTAATTTCCGACATACCAGCACAAATGTTTGCGTGCTATCCTGAGACCCTGATTGATACCATAATGTGACAAAATCGAAGTGTAATGAGAGAGTACAGACGACAAAATAGTCTCTAAACAAGGATCTGGCGTTTGTACTCCAGTTTTAAGAAATAATTTTACCTGATTTAATAACCATGGCTTCCCTTGGCTCCCTCGACCAAGCATCACCCCATCGGCTCCAGATAAAGAAAGGCAGTCCTTCGCATCCTCAGGGCTTAAAATATCTCCATTGGCTATAACAGGTATTTTAACAGCCTCTTTCACCTTTCTAATAAATTTCCAGTCGGCGGTTCCCTTAAAAAATTGACATCGGGTTCTGCCGTGTACAGTAACCATTTGTACGCCCTGTTCTTCTGCAATGCGGGCAAGGTTAGGTGCGTTACGACTTTTTTCATCCCACCCAGTGCGCATTTTCAAAGTCACTGGGACTGATACCGCTTTAACAACTGCGCCTATGATTTGAGCAGCCAAACATTCGTCCCTCATAAGTGCGGAGCCACATGCTTTATTTGTTACTTTTCTGGCGGGACATCCAAAGTTTATATCAATCGCGGCAGCCCCTCTGTCTTCATTAATTTGCGCTGCCTCAGCCATTAACGAAGGGTCCCGCCCGGCAATCTGCACCGATATAGGAAATTCAGACAAACAATCATTCGGAATTTTCTTCATCTCTGAGCGCACTTGCCGAAGAACAGCATCGCTTGCAATCATCTCAGATAATACGAGGTCAGCGCCAAAACCTCTTACAGTTTGACGGAAGGGGTAGTCACTGACCCCAGATAGAGGTGCTAATATCACCAATGGGTATCGAACATCAGAGAAAATCATGCCACTTTAATAGGCAGTTAATCAGTATGCGTAATATATGATCAAATTTTTGCCTTGGCAATCTGAATTGTTGGTGGCAGCCAAAAAAGCGGACCAACTTTTTACACTCGCCTGTCAGGCGAACGATCAATCCCAAACCTCTCACTTAATGATCTATGAAAAATTTGTTCAAAGTGGGTGTTTGGGAAGAAAAACGTAAAAAACCACTCCATTTTTGGCATGGAGACATTGACTATAAAAGCGAACCCTTGGCATATGCCGTTCAAGCATATCGATTGCCGAGTTTATTGAAGAAAGAATCGTTGATGGGAAAAATAGCAGCAGTAGTGCTAGCGGGCGGGCGAGGCAGCCGTGCAGGCCAGGGCATGCCAAAGCAGTACCGAGAGATTCGGGGAGTATCATTACTTCGGCGGTCACTTATTGCTTTTTGCAATCATCCTGAAATCGACTTGGTTCGCGCAGTCATCCATCCGGAAGATGAGCATTTATATGACATGGTTGCCCGTGATTTACCCCTTGAACCGCCGGTTTTCGGTGGTGATACCCGACAAAAGTCAGGCTTTAACGGCCTTGAAAGCTTCATCGAACACAGTCCCAGCAAAATATTAATCCATGACGCTGCAAGGCCTTTTGTTGCAGCAGATACCATCACGCGAATTCTTAGGTCACTTGATAGTAGTACAGCAGCGTTGGCTGCATCAAAAATCACTGATACGGTTAAAAAACAAGACAAGGCAGGCTATGTACATGAGACATTAGCTAGAGAAGAACTTTGGCGAGCTCAGACACCGCAAGGATTTCGGTTTGAGGAAATACTAGCCGCACACATCCAATTTCGGGATGAAAGCTATACAGATGATGCTGCAATCGCCGAAGCGGCCGGCCACAAAGTTCTCCTTGTCGATTGCAAAGAAGAAAACTTTAAGGTGACTAACCCTGGTGATTTTCTGAGAGGTGAAGTTGTGTCTAGTACAGAGGAAAAGGCAACACACAAAATTGCTGATTTGTCGGGCATCAGAATGGGAATCGGCTTTGATGTCCATCGCTTTGGTCCGGGAGATCATGTCATACTTTGCGGCGTGCCAATACCGCACACTCAAGGACTTTTGGCACATTCAGACGCTGACGTTGCAATGCATGCAATTACAGACGCCATATTAGGGGGAATTTGTGCTGGCGATATAGGTACCCATTTCCCCCCGAGCGACATGAAATGGAAAGGCGCATCATCGGATATATTCCTCACTGAAGCAGCAAAGATGGTTACTCAGAAAAATGGAGCTATCAACCATATTGATTTAACAATTGTCTGCGAAACGCCTAAGATCGGACCACACCGAGAGGCTATGCAATCACGATTAGGAGAAATTCTAAACTTGTCATCTGAACTCATAAGCATAAAGGGGACAACTTCAGAAAGGCTTGGATTCACAGGGAGACGTGAGGGCATAGCTGCACAGGCCGCGGCAACAATTTGGATTAGGTAAAGGTTTAGGAAAGCGCTAAAGATTATTGTTTTTAAATATTTATAAGCCAATATCAACTCTGGGAGGTTTGGGTTATCAGACACCCGCACCCGGGACAATTGCCTCACTTATTGGTGTAGGAACCGCATGGCCAATACATGTTTACGGACCGCCATACTCTTTAGCTGCGGCTGCATTTGTCGCTTTTTGCATTGGATGCTGGGCAGCAGAAAAGTATCAGAAATCAACAGCGCGGACTGATGCCCCAGAAATAATCATAGATGAGTTGTCTGGCCAGTGGCTTTCCTTAGCCTTTCTACCTCCCGATTTGCTTTACTTTGGGTTCGGTTTTTTGTTGTTTAGATTGTATGATATTACAAAACCTTGGCCGATTAATTTAGTCGATAAAGGTGTTAAGGGCGGCCTTGGCGTCATGGCAGATGATATTTTAGCCGCACTATATGTGTATTTGACTTTCGGTATTTTTTTAATCTGGTAACACTTTGGGTTTCAATGAATTTTGAGCGAAAAATATTACTTCAAGGATCTCAGTTTCTTCAAACCTGTAGATCAAAAAAACTTATGCTGGCGACTGCTGAGTCATGCACCGGTGGACTCATCGCTTCGCTTATTACGGCCATTGAGGGGTCGTCTGATGTTTTTGACAGGGGATTCGTCACGTATTCGAACGATGCCAAAACCGATTGCCTTGGAGTGCCAATTTCCTTGATCAACAAATTTGGAGCAGTGAGTAAGCAAGTTGCCAAAGCAATGGCGGATGGGGCGCTCGCCAACTCCGGTGCCCATTTATCTTTATCAGTTACAGGGATCGCCGGTCCGGGCGGAGGCACCCAAGAGAAACCGGTGGGTTTAGTGTGTATAGCTAGCGCTCTCATCCGGTCCGATACTATTGTTGAGAAGCATATCTTTTCAGGGGACCGCGACGCTGTCCGCAATAAAACTGTAGCCCAAGCAATAACTATACTACATCGCCAGGCTCGAACTTACTAACCAGTTCGTGTAGGTCGTTCAACGGATGCCCGGGATGGCTGACATAACGTTCAACCAGATCGTTCCAATTCGAGAATAAATCAATGAACTCCTTTGGGTGCTGCATTGAAATCCATTTTTCTGCGCGCAATCTACTCAATGCATCAACATCATCCAGGGTTGTAGTATCATCTAAGATATTTTCTATATATGATAAATTGTTCCGGTGGAGAGCAAAGGCTGCGAGCATAACACCTGCTATTTCTGCAGCCCGTGCCACATTCTCAACACTTAGATTAATTTTATCAAACAGCAGATTTCGATCTTTCGACCGCACCAAAAGGCACATTCTCACTCCTTCGACAACGCCGTTTGCTTCTTCGCCGCATCGTCGAACGAAAAATACTACCTGATCCGCCGCGTTTAACGAATTAGGGCCTAATATCTTAAGAATTTTTTGGCTTGCCAAAAGAGTCTCATAAATTTTAGGGCGATAAAGAACATTAAGTGTCACAGTTTCAGTGCAAGGGTCGCCTGCTATCGTAATTCCTGCATCATTGAGTGCACCTTCAATTGCTCCCAAAGTGCTAGCCCGAGGATCCCCAATACCGCGTTCAATGTTATTCATAGTCGCGAGTGATATCCCAGAGGCCTTAGCAAGATCTACCTGCTTTGCGCCGACCAGCGCTCTTGCTGCTCTAATTTGGCCAGCTTTAATCAAAGCGACTGCCGCAGCGCTATCATTATC
>MDTD01027353.1_pt1 | contig 12471 bp, 11 predicted proteins | sample 811221 | NCBI WGS metagenome assembly MDTD01 (sample SAMN05326646, study PRJNA326480) | marine metagenome | isolation source: seawater | place: Pacific Ocean: South West | collected 2011 | reverse complement strand
GATAATTGCTAATATATATAAAAAAACTAAAAAACAAGACAATATAATGATCATAAATAGTCAAAAAAAAATAGATTTTTTTAAAAAATATTTTGCTAAAAAAAATTTAGCATGTGTGGATACGGAATTTGAAAGAAAAAAAACTTATTTTTCAAAATTATCAATTATTACTATTTCTGATGGAAAAAAATTTTTTATTTTTGATATTGTACAAAATCCCAGATTAATAGAAATTATAAGAGAGCTATTTAAATCTAAAAAAATACTTAAAATTTTACATGGTGCAAATCAAGATATTGAGATTTTTATAAACCATAAAATCAATATAGAGCCTTTTTATGATACTCAAATTGCTGCAGGATTTTTAGGTCTTGATAAAAATATTTCGTACGCAAATATAGTGAAGAAATTTCTTGGAAAGAAAATTGATAAAAGTCATCAAAATACTAATTGGTTGAAAAGACCAATCACCAGATCTCAAATTAATTATCTAAAAAAAGATGTTTTATTTTTGAAAAAAATTCACGATATTCAAATTAAAGTTTTAAAAAAATTTAAAAAGTTAAATTTTGCAAAAGAAGAATTTAAAGCTTTAATTGAAAATATAAAAAATAATAGAGGTATAAATTCTAAATTCAAAAAAAAACTAGGATTTCAAATTTATAACAATAAAGAATTTCATAAAATTTTAGAAATAAGAGATTGTAAAAGTAAAATTAAAAATTTACCAAAGAACTGGATTTTAAAAGACGAAGATATTATTATAATGATAAAAACAAAAAAAACCGATATTTTAAAAAAAAATAGATATTTTTCTAATAGTGAAAAAAAAAAAATAATTAAATTTTTAAACAAATTATCGAGAAAAAAATTTAAAAAATTTAACAACGAAATTGAAATAAAATCATTGGAATTTTTTAGATATTTAGTTTCAAAAAAATATTCTATAGATATTAATTTGATTGCATCAAAATATGATTTGATAGATTTTAAAAATATAAAAAATAATTCTAAATGGAGAAAAAAAATTTTTTTTGATTTGTATGAAAAAATTATCGAAGGAAAGCAAAAATTTATTTTGAATGATTTCAAACCATAGAATTGAATACCTCGTTGATTAATTTATAATCTATTTTTCTTTTTTTAATTATACTAAGATTATTTAATTTTGTTAAAAAATCGTTTATTCTTAGATAGGATCTGTCAATTTTTTTTACTATGTTTTCAATAATCTCTTTACGAATAACAACTTGGTTGTCTGAAAAATATTTCATTATTAAAGAATAAACTAAATTGTCACTTGGGTTTTTAATCTCTAATAAATAAAACTGATTTAACCTGGACTTCAAGTCTTTTAATTTAATTGAGTGTGATGTTATGGAGCCTCTAGATGATAAAACTAAATATTTATTATGCAGTAAAAAATGGTCAATTAAAGAAAACATTTTATTTTCACTAATAAAAGCACCATCTATAATTAACCTTTCTTTTAAAAATAAATTATCAAAATTTTTATCAAATTCATCGTTATTATCGATATAAAAAAAATTTTCTTTATTTTTTAAAATATTTAATAAAAATGATTTTCCTGACTTTTTTTCACCATATAAATTTATTAATTTATTTTCCCATTTTGGAAATTTTGACAAATAATTAAAAACCTCTAAATTTGAATCATCTTTAATAAAATTTTCTTCTGTATAAATTAAATTTGAATTAAAGTTAAAAATCTGCTGCTCAGTCATTTTTTGTAAGATTAAATTTTTTACCAATTCTTTTAAAATTAAAACCTTTGTCGTATAAATATTCTTTTAACTGCTCCATTGATCCAGAAAAAAATATTTTACCAGAATACATCTGGTTGGTTATCTCAATATCATTTACAGAGAGAACTTTTTTGTTTTTTTTAAGTATTTTTTTTATTACTGTATAATCAGTTAATTTTTTTAAAGGATAATCAAATAATATAGTTGTATTTTTATTTGGAGATAAAATTTGTATCTCCTTCCATGAATTATTAAGGTTATTTAAAAGTTTAACAAAAAAGTTATTTAATTCTTCTTGATTAAAATTATCTAGATCAAACCTCCTTGATGTTTTTAGTTCATTGAATTGAGATTGAACAAAAATATTCTCTTTTTTACTTGATTTATCTAAATCAAATAAAATAAATATAAAATCACGAACTCCATAATTTTCTGTAATTTTATCAAATCTGGTAATTTGGTAAGATTTTACATTAATATCATTTAACAATTTGATATCTGTAAGGTCACCATTTAATGGAAATATATTTAGCAAATTATTAAATTTATTTCCAAAATATCTATCAAAATCTTCACTGGACCAAATATCTAATTTATTATTTTTTTTATTAACTAAAATTATTAAAATTGGGCTGCTTTTATAATTTATGTATTTTATATTTTCATTTTTAAAAAACGAGTCTATTTTAGATTTATCAAACTCTACTTTACATATTAACTCATAGTTACTATTTTTTTTATACTCATTTTTTACGACAAATAATTTGAAGTACTCTTGATAATTCTTAATTTTTGCTAAACCGTTAAAGTCACTTTCGATAGTTATAGATTTCAAGAAATCATTAAGTGATTTTTTCTTTATTTCTTCAATAACTTTATCTCTATTTTTTTTAATTTTTTTAATTGAGGTTATAAATAAATAATTATCAACAATATAAATACTAGCGTTTACGTTGGTGACAAATAAGAATACAGTTATGAATATTATTATTTTTTTAAAGAAATGCATAAAAAAAAGTTAACATATAAAAAAAGCGGGGTTGATACATCAAACACAAATAATTTACTTAAGTATATATCAAACCTCTCGAATAAAACAAAAATTAAAGGATCTACAGTTACAGGGTTTAAAAATATTGGTGGATTTGGCTCAATGTTTGACTTAAAACCATATAATTTCAAAAATCCAGTTTTGGTATCTGCAACCGATGGCGTTGGTACAAAATTAGAAATAGCAAATAAATTAAAAAAATTCGATACTATTGGAATTGATCTCGTTGCAATGTGCGTAAATGATTTAATTGTGCAAGGTGCGAAACCTCTTTTTTTTTTAGATTATATAGCCATTGGAAAAGTAAAAAAAAATAAATACAAGAGTATATTAAAAGGAATTTATAAAGGATGTAAAATCTCAAATTGTTATTTGTCTGGAGGTGAAACGGCTGAAATGCCTGGAATATACGACAAAGATAAATTTGATCTAGCTGGTTTTTCAGTGGGTTTAGTCGAAAAAAAAAAAATTTTGGATGGAAATAAAATTAAGAATGAGAATTTACTTTTAGCTATACCATCTTCAGGTTTGCACTCTAATGGTTTCTCTTTAGTGAGATATATTTTAAAAGTAAATCGTATTAAAAACAAAAAACTTCTAAACAAACTCCTTACACCTACAAAAATTTATGTTAATGAAGTTTTAAAGCTGCATGCCAAAGGTTTAATTAATGGTTGTTGTAATATTACCGGTGGTGGTATTGTTGAAAATTTACCCAGAATTTTACCTAAAAATAAAGCTGTTAAAATAAATTTAAATAAGATCAAAACTTTAAATATTTTTAAATTTATAAAAGATAATAATATTTCAGACTTAGAAATGCTAAAAACATTTAATTGTGGGGTTGGGTTTTGTCTTATTGTTAACAAAAAAAATCTCAAAAAAGTAATGAATGTATTTCCAAAAAAATTTAAACCATATCCGATCGGCAAAATAATTGATTATAAATCAAAAAAAATTATTCTTGATGGAAAAATTAAATTCTAAAAAAAAAAATTGCAGTCTTTATTTCTGGAAGAGGATCGAATTTAAGAAATTTAATAAAATATTCAAAATTTAAAAAAAGCAAGTTTAAAATACAGCTGGTCCTATCTAATAAATCAAGTGCTAAAGGTTTGAAATATGCAAGAATTAACAAAATCAAAAATTATGTTTATGAAAAAAAATTATACTTATTTGAAAAAGAGGCTATAAAATTAATAAAAAAATTCAAAATTAATATTATTTGTCTTGCTGGATTCATGAGGATACTTTCTCCTTTATTTCTTAAAAAGGTCAAAATTCCTGTTATAAATATACATCCTTCACTTTTACCACTTTTCAAGGGGTTAAACACCCACTCTAGAGCTATAAAAGCGAAGCATAAATATTCAGGTTGCACTGTTCACTTTGTAGAAAATCAACTAGATTCAGGAGAGATAATTGTTCAAAAAAGAATTAAAATATTAAAAAAAGATACCCCAAAAACCTTAGCAAAAAAAATTTTAAGATTAGAACATAAAGCTTATGTTGAGGCTTTGGAAAAAATTATTTAATTTTTAAAAAATAAATCTATTTCAATTTTTGCATTCTCAATTGAATCTGAACCATGTACAGAATTTTTATCTATTGAAATTGCATACAAATTACGAATAGTCCCAGATTTAGCTTCTTTAGGATTGGTAGAACCCATGAGATCTCTATTTTTTTGAACAGCATTTTTTCCTTTTAAAATTATAGCAACCAGCGGACCAGAACTAATGTAATTGCAAAGATCATTGAAAAAAGGTTTATCAGAATGGATAGCATAAAATTTTTTTGCAAATTCAATATCAATATGGACTTTTTTCAATTGATCTACTACTAAATTATTTTCTTCAAAGATTTGAATGATCTTGCCAATTAAATTTCTTTCCACTGCATCTGGTTTAATTATCGATAAGGTTTTTTCACTCATAGTACTCTTCAACTAGCCTATTGAGAAGTTTAACACCATAACCAGTTGCGCCCATAGGAATGGTTTTTGTACTTTTTTTAATCCATGCCATACCCGCTATGTCTAGATGTGCCCAAGGTGTTTTATTTAATATGAACCTTTGCAAAAATTGTGCAGCTGTAATTGAACCTGCCCCACCAGAATAATTAATATTTTGAACGTCTGCAATTTGTGAATTTATCAGTTTATCGAAGTTTTTATTAAGAGGTAACCTCCAAGCTTTTTCATTATCCTTATAACTAACTTTGTTAATCCTTTCAGCTAATTGATCATTATTAGAAAACAAACCTGAATATTCGTTGCCCAATGAAATTATAATCGCTCCAGTTAACGTTGCTAAATTGATAATAAATTTTGGTTTAAATCTTTTTTCAGTATAAGTTAAGATATCAGCTAGAACTAATCTGCCTTCTGCATCAGTATTAAAAATTTCAATCGATTTGCCACTATAAGATTTTACTACATCTCCAGGTCTTTGTGCGTTACCGTCTGGCATATTTTCAACCAATCCTATTATACCAACGGCATTAACCTTTGCTTTTCTGGTAGCTAATGTTTTCATTAATCCCACCACAGTCCCTGCTCCAGCCATATCATATTTCATTTCTTCCATAAATCTTGCTGGTTTTAACGATATTCCTCCTGTATCAAAACAAACACCTTTACCTACAAATCCTAAGGGTTTCGAATTTTTATTTGCACCATTCCATTTCATTATTGCAACATAGCTTTTATTTGAACTTCCTTGCCCAACACCTAAGAGAGCATTCATTCCAAGTTTCTTTAGTTTAAGTTCATCAAGTATTTCAATTTTTAAACCATTGTTTTTAAGTTTTTTGACTTGACTTACAAAATTACCAGGATTTAAAATATTCGGTGGAGTTGTTACTAAATTTCTGGTTTCGGTTACTCCAGAATTTATACTTTCAGCATATTTTAAAGATTGTTTAATAATATTTTTGTTTGAACATATTAAAGATATTTTAACAATTTTTTTTGTTTGGTCATTTTGTTTAAAATTATTAAAAGAATAATTTTTTGATAAAATACCAATTAATATGTTTTGAATTATTTTTCTATTATTCTTAATTTTTTGAGGTAACGTATCAAATAAAATTTCAATTTTATCTTTTTTTAACGAAATCGCTTCAGAAACAATTAGGCCACCTAAATCTTGATATTCGTAATCAATCATTTTTTCATTTACATTAAAAAAATAAAAATTTTTAAATTTTGAATTTTTAATTTGTGATATAAACGTAAAACCTCTTTTGTTTTTAGAAGCTTTGACTTTTAGATCATTTGCAGATTTTGCATCAATCAAAGATCTTATAATCGCTAAATTAGAGCTCTTATTAACTAATATTGCCCTAAAGTCAGAATTTTGACTATATTTAGTTGAAATATTAAACATTTAAAATATGAAAAAGGTTAATACACATTAAATGCTTAAAAACAAGATATTCCAATACTTTTTTGCTGAATTCTTTAAAATATTTTTACTAATATCTTTATCTTTTTCGTTATTAATATGGTTCACACAAGCAGCTAGGCTGTTAGAATTGATTACAGAATTTGGAAATCCAGTTAGCGTTTACTTTAAATATTTATTATTTAGCTATCCTAAAATTTTACAAAATACATTTTTACTCAATTTTATAATTTCAATGTTTTTTTTATTTGCTAAACTGAATGACTCTAAAGAGTTTGGTATCTATTGGCTATCAGGAATAAGTAAATTTAAAATTTACTCACTTTGTATGACAATTGGTTCGGTTGTGCTTTTGATGCATTTAATCTTATCGATATTTATTGCTCCGTGGAGTTCATATCAGGGTAGATTAGTCTTAGGTGACTCAAAATTTACATTAGTAAATGCTTTGGTTAAGGAAAAAAATTTTAACACTCCATTAAAAGGCCTCACCATCTACGTCGAGAATAATGATAAGAAGGGAAATTTGAATGGAATTTTTATTTACGAGAAATCTAGAATAATTACAGCACAAAAAGGAAGAGTGCTAACAGACGGAGACAATTCTTTTCTTGAACTTTTTAATGGGACCTCTCAAGAAAAAAATAATGAAAAAATTAATGTTATAAATTTTAGTAGAACTATTTTTGATTTTTCAAAATATCAATTAAGAAACACAAGCTATCCAAAATTTACAGAGAGACAAATAGAATGGTTATTTAAAAGATTAGAAAATACTCAAATATCTTTAAAAAACCGAATTGACTTAAGAGTTGAAATAAATTCCAGGTTAATAAAACCTTTTTTAATTTTAATTATTTCAACTTTGATATGTTTTTTACTTTTTACAAATAATGATAAAATAAATTTAAAAAAGCTTAAAATAACTATTTATATTATTGCTGTTACTTTTTTAATAATTAATCAAATAATGTTGAATCTAAGTGGAAAAAATATTAACTATACCATACTTTATATTTCTTTACTCGCTTCATTATTTATTATTACAAATTTTATTCTTTTTAAATTCATAAAAACTGAAACTAAATAATGAAAAGATATACACCAAACCTTTTAATTAAATATTTAATTAAAGAATTTTCTTTTTCATTATTAATTTTTACAGTCATATTTTCTTCATTAATTATTTTTGTGACATATATTGATGAAATTTTATTTTTTAAAGATAAAGAAATTAATGATAATTTTTTTATTAAGACTTTAATACTCACTTTAATAAAATCTCCAACATTAATTATAAATCTATCCCCTTTCATATTTTTATTTTCAGGGATATTTTTTTATGTAAAATTTTTAAGAAATAATGAAATTACACCAATGAGTTTATCAGGGTTTTCAAAAAACTTCATAACTCTTGTACCTGGAGTTTTCTCGCTATTTTTAGGAATACTTATAGTATTAATATTATCTCCAATTACGTCTGAGTTATCAAAATATTATGAAACTGTGAAAACAAAATATTCAGCTAATGAAAACTTAATTATAATGAGTGATACCGGTATTTGGATTAAAGAAAATAAAAATAATAAAACAAACATTATTAGAGCAGATATAATTAAAAAAGAAAACTTCAATAACTTAAAAAATATTTCAATTTTTGTATTTAATAATAATAAATTCTCTGGACGAATAGATGGGGATAATGTGACTATTAGAGGAAAGGTATGGACTCTTAATAATGTAAATCAAAACCTTTTAAATGAAAATAAAGTTTTAAAAAATTATAAATACTATAGCCAAATTAATCTTGATAAATTAAAAAATTTTTTTAATAATTCAGATGTATTTTCTATTTGGAATATTTTTTACGAATTACAAGAAATAAGGCAAAGAGGCTATTACGGGCAAGAACTAGTAATTAAATTAAATAAATATTTGTCTTTACCTTTGTTATTATTTTCTATGATTATTCTTTCAACGATTTTTACAATAAAAATTAATTATACATTTAATAATTTTCTGTATGCATTTTTTGGCATATTAACTGGAATTATTGTCTATTTTTTAGCTGACTTGTCTATAGCCTTTGGTAAAAGTGGCAAAATTCCATTGGTTTTGTCAGTTTGGATGCCGGTTATATTGATTATGACATTTTCAACCTATAGTTTATTAAGAAGCGATGAATAAATTTGTAGTTAAATTATTTAAAAAACTGTCCTTAATTTATTTAATTTATTTAATATCTAATGCTGCTGTTGCAAATGAATTTGAAATAAAGGCAGAGAAAGTAAATTATATAAAAACCGAAAATAAGGTTATTGCTGAAGGAAATGCTACTGCAATAAGTAAGGATGGAAAAAAAATATTTTCAAATAAAATTATATATTTAAAAAATAAAGCAATAATTCAAACATTTGGAAATTCAAAATTTGTTGATAATAACAAAAATTTAGCTGCAGATAAATTTACATATAATATTAATTCCAAGATAATCAACGCAATTGGAAATGTAGTCTTTATTGATCAAGATAAAAATAAATTCTTTTTTAAAGATTTTATATATGATGAAATAAAGAAACAGGGAGAAGGAAACGCAATAATTGCAAAAACATCTGATGGTTTATATTTACAATCAAAAAAAGGTAAGCTTGATAATAAAAAAAAATTAGTAAAATTAGATAATGGAGAATTTACCTCTTGTTCAAAAATTAAAAATGCCAAAGAAGAATTTTGTCCTGCTTGGTCATTAAAAAGCAAAAAAATTATTCATGATAAAAAGAAAAATACAATAACCCATAAGCATGCCTTTTTTAAACTGAAGAAATTGCCGATTTTATACACGCCTTATATATCCCATCCTGATCCATCTGTAAAAAGAAGGAGTGGTTTTTTACCACCAGTTATCAAAACAATTGAAAATTTGGGTAGAACAATAAAAACTCCCTATTTTATTGAAATTAGCAAAGACAAAGATTTAACTTTTACACCGATATATTATTTTGATGAAAATCATATCTATAATGCAAGTTACAGACAAGCTTTTAAGCACGGTTTTTTAAATATAGAAACTAGTTATACTGAGGGATACAAAAGATTAGAACAAGATGGCAGAACAAAAGGGTCTAGAAATTACTTTTTTGCTGACTATTCTGGAAAGAAAAAAAATATAATTTTCGATAACAACGACATTAATTTAAAAATTCAAAGAGTATCCCAGGAAAATTATCTTAAAGTAAATAAATTAAACACAAAATTATTTAAAGAGGATATTAGAACTTTAGAGAGTATTATAAGAATTCAGTCTTACGACGAAAATAAAAGATTGGATTTAAAAACTGGTATTTATGAGAATCTAAATATCGATGATAGCTCAAAATATACATATTTTTTTCCAGATGGCGTATTTTCTATAAATTCAAGGAAAAATAGATTTTATAATTTTAATTTTAATAGTTATTTTCAAGGTAAAAAGTTTGAAAAAACCCAAAAACAATTAAAAGTAAAAAACAACTTATCGTTAACTGGACAGCAGTATATTTTAAAAAATCTTGGCATTGGCTCATCATTAAAATTCTCTCTTTTTAATAAAAATATCTATAATGATGATGTTGCTGGTCTCAAAGATGATTTAAATATAAATAATAACTTTACAATAGCATCAGACAATAAGTTGCCTCTGGTAAAAATTAACAAAAATTCATATCAATCAATTACACCAAGATTTTTTTTAAAGTACACTACTGGAAAAATGCAAAATGCTAGAGATCAAGAGAAAATTTTAGATTATTCAGACGTGTTTGCTATAAATAGAACAAATGATACAGATACTATAGAAACTGGCGCTAGTGCAGGATATGGACTTGAATACTTACTCAGTAAAAATAAAATCAATTCTGTAGAAAAATTGTATTCTTCAAAATTTAGCTTTGGTCAAGTAATTAGAAATAATCGAGAAGGTGCCTTACCCATAAAGGCCTCTCTTAACAACAAAACATCAGATTTTGTAGGTAATTTTGACTTAAGTTTTTTCGGAAAAAAAATAGAAAAATATAAGGAAAATGACGTCAATAAACTGACTTTTTTAAACAATTTTAATCAAAATATGTTGAATATAAATTATAAATATAATTTAAATAATGATTTTTCTAACACATTCAGAAATAATATAAATTTAAAAGGTATATATAACGGATTCTCTGCAAATTTATTATTTGACGAAAAAACAAGACACATTGGAAATGAAAAATTTGGAACACTAGAATTGGGGAAAGTATTTTCAGAAAATTATTATTTCAAGTTTCAAAATAAAAGAAATTTAATGACAGAGTCAACTGAGTATAATCGATTTTCATTTAATTTTGAAAATGACTGCATAATTAGCTCACTAACCTACTCAAGAGACTTTTATTCAGATAAAGATTTGAAACATACGAAAACACTAATATTTGGAATAACAATTAAACCATTTGCTGACAGCTTAGGTCCCGATTTAACAGAATTTATAAATTAATATGAAATTTTTTCAAATAATATTTTCGATCTTTTTTTTTTGCTCAGCAAACGCTAATGAGATTAGATCCATAGTACAAGTAGATAGTTATTCAATAACAAATATAGATTTAATTCAAGAAATAAGAATTAATGAAATTCTTAAAAATAGACCACTAAATAACTCAGAAAAAAAAGTGTTATTAAAAAATCTTATAGAAGAAAAAATCAAAGAAATAGAAACAAATAAAAATAACATAAATGTAAGTGAAACACTAATCACTAAGAGAGTTTCTCAAATTCTTCAAAATTATACACTAGATGAAAATAATAAAAATAAAATAAAAAAATATTTATTTAATAAAGTTGAGATTAATATGAAATGGAACAAACTTATCGCAATTTTATTTTCAAAAAAATTAGAGATTAATATGAATGAAATTGAAGAAAATTTAGTAAACAAAAATTTAGATATAAAGAAAAAAGAAGAAATGATTCGAATTGAAAAAACAAAAAAAATAAACATTATTTCAAAAACCTTTTATAACGAAATTAAAAGAAAATATTTAATTAAGAATATAAAATGAATTCAGTTTGTATTTTATTAACAGACCACGAAAGTATAAATGAGAGTATTATTATTCACTCTTATAAAAATTTGTCAGAAAGCAAATTAAAAAAAATATATTTTATAGGATCAAAATTAAAATTTCCAAAAATATATAAAAAATTTATTAAACAAAAAAAATTTGAGTTTATAAATATTAAATTAAGGACAGGGCAATTTTTAAAATATCTTAAATCTGTAACAAACGAAGCTATCAAATTATGTAAAAATAATAAAAATACTATAATCTTGAATATGCCACTTAACAAAAAAAAATTTCTTAAAAACAATTATCCTGGATTTACAGAGTTCTTCTCATACCACCTAGACAAAAAAAAAAATGAAAATATGCTATTGTATAACGAAAAAAACTTTTCAGTTTGCCCTCTTACAACCCACATAGAATTGAAAAAAGTTGAGAATAATATTAACGAAAAAAAATTAAAGAATTGTATAAATAATATTGTTAACTTTTATAAAAAATTAAATAAGAAAATACAAATTGTTATTCTTGGTTTAAATCCTCATGCAAGCACTGATATGAATAAAAATACAAAAGATAAAATTTTAATAAGCAAGGTTATTAATGTTATGAGAAAAAAAAATATCAATATTTCTGGCCCAATTTCAGCTGATACAGCATTTGTAGAAAATTATAAAAATAAAGTTTTTGTTGGAATGTACCACGATCAAGTTTTAATTCCTTTTAAAACTATAAATAAATTTGATGGTATAAATATCACGATAGGGAAAAAAATTTTGCGATTATCTCCAGATCACGGCACAGCCAAAAACCTCAGGAGAAGAAAAAAAAATATAAATAATGAGAGTTTTTTAAGGTGTATAGATTTTTGTTCAAAAAAATTAAATGTTTAAAAAAAAATACGGCCAGAATTTTCTTATCAACAATCATATTTCCAAAAGAATTTTGTTAAACGAAAATATTAAAGATCAAAATATTTTAGAAATTGGCACAGGAAATCTTGCATTAAGCAAATTAATAATATCAAATAAACCTAAGAAATACCTAGGAATTGAAATAGATAAAGAACTGAAAGAAGTTTATTTAAAAAATAAAATTTCTGACAAAATTATTTTTAATGATGCATTACAAATTGATGAAAGAAAATTTTTTAAAAATGAAAAATTTTC
>MDTD01101522.1_pt1 | contig 12473 bp, 14 predicted proteins | sample 811221 | NCBI WGS metagenome assembly MDTD01 (sample SAMN05326646, study PRJNA326480) | marine metagenome | isolation source: seawater | place: Pacific Ocean: South West | collected 2011 | reverse complement strand
AGTGCCTCCCTTACAAGGAGGAAGTCGGGAGTTCGAGTCTCTCATCGCCCACAAAAAAAAGCCTCTTAAATTGAGGCTTTTTTTACAAGAAATATTATCTTTCTAAAAATTTTAGTGAATGTTTTAACACTTTCCTCATACTTATCGAAATTTGGTAAACGTCTGTTTTTTCCTCCATTAAACTTTCTGTTCCACTAATTGAACCATTTATTATATATGGTTTTTGTAAATTAATCGTTATAGTACCAAAATCACGATTCCAAAGAAATCCTATACCAGGAATTACAATGAGACTTTCAGAATTAGGAGTGGGGATATCATTCCAATATTCTTCGGATGAATACCTTATTAGCATGCTTAAACTATACGAACCTTTTATTAAATTAGATTTTTTAGACATTGCCGATAGTGATAAATCAATTAAATTTGGCGCTTCATAACCATACTCATTTTTACTAAAAGGTAATTCGAAAGTCAAAGATCCACCATAAAATACTGGATTGGATTTGCTTTTTAAGTAGTATTGTGTTTCAAAAATTGATTTAAAGATACCTTGACTTATACTAAAATGCCTGTGCTCAACAGTTTCATCATAATTTCCATAGAATGGAGAAGATGTTAGAGTATTTTTTGATGGTCTAATCACACCAAATCCCAAAAATAATCTTCTTCCTGGCCCAGCTCCGTCATTTAAAAATAAATATCGAAATATTAATCGACTATCACCTACGATACCACCGATTGCATTTTTAAAATTAGATGTAGTATTCTCAGTTCTATGATGCATAGACTCCCATTCTTTTCCCCAAATCATAGATCTCATACCAAAAGTTTGTGTCATGGTCATATTCCAATAATCTGATAAACCAATTGTGATTGTAGGTGATATTATTTTTGTAGAAAGGTGACCACTATGATCTCCATCACCGATTTCATAATTAGCATTTTCATTGTCTATCTCAGGATGAGACCAAATAATATTTTGATAATTATTATCTATACCCATCATTATTTGTCCAGACCAAAGTCCTATACCTTTATCAGAATTGCCGACCGGCAGTGAAGGGTTACCTCAAAGAGCTCATTGACCCCATAAATTACTGATTGTAATAAAAATATATAACAGTACTACTTGAATAATTTTTCCTTTAGTTTTATTAAAATTGATTTATCTTTTTTACTTGGTTCATTAATAAATTTTATCTCAAATTTTGTTTTTTTAATCGAATTTTTGAATTTTATAATATTAAATTTCTGAGTGGTGGTAATCAAACCAATTTTTTCTTGAAAATTAATTTTTACATTATCTATACCATTATTTTCGATAATTATCTCTTTAAGATTTTTAACACAACCATTACAAGACATTCCATCAATTTTAAACTTATATTTGTTATCCCTCATAAAAAAATAATTCTTGATTGCATTTAAATGAATCATATAGCTGATCCATAGAATTTATGACAAAATATCTATTTTGAATTTCACTATAATCAAATTTTGTTAAAACGATTTCATTAATATCATATGGAATGAATATTGATCTATCGCAAATGCCTTTACTACAATTTATTATATTTAAAATTTCGTCGTATGATGATAATATACCTGCTCCATATATTTGATAATCTAAATTATTATTTGGATTATCATTCTGGTTTACCATAATTCCAAATTCGTAAGTCCACCAAGCAAAATTTTGCAACCTTTTTAAATTATGTATTACTAAATCCTGTGGTAATTTTTTTTTATTCTTTAAAATATCAGATCCTAATTTTCCAATATCTGCCATAAAATTACAATAAGATTGGTTTGTTAAGAAAGGCATATGACCAAATACATCATGAAATATATCAGGTTCTGGGGTATAACCAAATTTATTTTTTATTGGTTTTGATATATATTTTTGATTAAAACGTGAAGATTTTCTAATTATATCTGTCGATGGAAATTTTCTTTTTGAATTCAATTGGAAAAAAAGGAACTCATCTAAAAACCCAGCGACAACGACAATTTCCCAATTAGTTAAATAGGAAATAGTTTTAGATATTTTTTTTATGTTTGGGAATCTAGATTTTGTTAAATTTAATTTTATTAATCCTTCTCTAAACTCTGATGTGCCAAGTTTTGAAGCATAATCAATGACATTTGAAAATAATTCACCCCATATATTCATTTCTTTTTTTGAGACAGATTTATAATCTTGCTTTATTTTCCATTTATCATTTTTATTAAAAATTTTAACATTTTCAACAGTGTTAGGTATGTTATTTTTAAATAAGTAATCATATTTATTTGTCAATAAATCCATGTGTGAATTTACGACTTTTTTTAATAATGAAAGAAAATAAGGAATAGGTTTATTTTGTATTAATTTTTTCTTTGATATAATTTATTATTTGTTCTTCAAAAATATCATTAGGTAATGGTCCTAATTCTATTATTTTATCATGAAATTGACTGATATCAAAATTATCTTTAAGAATATTTTCAGCATTTTTACGAATATCATAAATTTTCTTTTCACCCATCTTGTATGATAAAATATTGCCTGGGTATGTTATACAATGATCAACTTCATTTTCTATATCTTTTAATATTTTTGGAGTATTTTTTAAAATAAAATCTATTGATTTTTGTCTGCTCCAACCAAAAGCATGAATTCCAGTATCAACCACTAATCCGCAATAATAAAACATTGAATGACATAGTTGTCCAAATCTTGAATATGGATCATTATATAAATCCATATCATAACCTAGACTTCCAGAATATGAAATCCAACCTTTTATATATGATGGATAACTCAAAAACTTTCTAAATGTTGGTATGTAATTTGATTCATTAACAATTGAATTTTGAAAAAATTTTCCAGGTGCGGTTTCCTTAAGTGCTATTACCTGTATTTCATATGTAGGATGCATTTTTAAATCACTTGAGTTTATATTAAAATAATTAGAATATGATTTTTCTTTATAATTATTATAATAATATTTTTGAAATCTTAGTTTTTCAAATTTTTCATCTATACCATACCTTGATCTTGGTAATTTTTTGAATAACTTATTTAATAAGGGATCAACTTGCTTACATGTAGAACGATATTTGTTCAATAGTATTTCAGAATCACTATAATAAAAGCTTTTAGAAGTTCTCATGTACTTTAAAAATTCTGAAAAAGTACCTACATAATTTAATTCATCCATTAGATTAATAATTTCTGATTTAACGCTATCAATACCATTTAATCCTATTTTATGAATTTCTGATGGATTTTTACTTGTACTAGTATAATGTTTTATGAGGTATTCATAATATTTTTTTCCATTTGGAAGGTTTAAAATACTAATTTCATTTCGTGCATTTGGATAATAGATATCTTTGATGAAATTTTCAAGTTTGGAAAATGCTGTAAAGATATCATTTTTAATTATTATTCTAGAGTTATTTTCAATACTATCTTTTTTTTCTTGCGATATATAAATATTAATATTTTTTATTGGTTTAAAAAATGGACTATTTGATACATTTGTGTTTGTGAGAAAATTTATTTGTTCTGTTACGTCTTTAAGAGATACTTTTGAGGGTATTATATTTTCTTTCATACCTTGTTTCATTAAATTAATAGTTTGGGTAATTACTAATGGTATTTGTTTTAAACGAGATAAATAATTATTTAAATCATCAACAGTATTTAAAGGCATAATTTTAAATAAATCTTTTAATTCAATATGAATTCCTTCGTACCTAGATAATGGAATGAGGAAATTCCTGTATGAATAATTTTCAATATAATTAATTAAATTAGTTTTATATAAATCATAATTTAATTTATCGGATTTATTTAATTGACTGCGTTTTATTTGCACAAGTCTTTTAAATGTTTTGATGTTTTCGTTATTTATTTGAGATATACTTGCAATACTTCTATCATTTAATAAGTGATTAAAATTACTATTTTTATCTATGTAAGTACTTAATTCTGGATTATTAAAAAGGTAACGATCCCATTCATCATTTAATAATTTATGAAGATTTTGAGATTCTAAATTATTTATGTGATTGTCACAACTTAGATAAATTATAAAAATAATAAATACTTTTATGTAATAAATTTTTTTCAAATTATTTATAACTAAAGTTAAGTTACCTCTTTAAAATTAGGTTTTTTTATAATTTCTCTTTTAGTACAAAGGTTAAATCTTAGTTAATACTATACTTTTGTAAAATATAAATATCAACTACTTTTAGAGTCTTATAATGAGTTGATTCAAGTATTACGGGTGGTGCACAATTTGCTTTTTCAGCTTGTTTCCATCTATTTGCGCAAAGACACCATTTATCACCGGGGTTCAATCCAATAAAATTATATGAGGGGTTATCTGTTGTTAAGTCATTTCCAACTGACTTACTATATTCTAAAAATTCTTTTGTAGCAATAACACAAACAGTATGCATTCCAAGGTCATTATCTGACGTATTACAAAATCCGTCTCTGTAGTAGCCTGTTAAAGGTTTACATGAACATGTTTTTAGTTTTGTACCTAGGACATTAATTGATTTATCTATAGCCATTTTATTTAAAAATTTTATTTAAGAAATTATTTAATTATAAACTTTTATCCAGTCAACAATTAATTTACTTGAGTCAAAATTTGAATTAGGGTTACCAGGCCAAAAACCTCCTATAGCTTGATTAACTATTAAGAAGTAGTTCTTATCAAACGGCCAATCATCTTTGAAATAATCTTCTTTCTTTACTCTAAAATATTCTTTTCCGTTAATAAACCAGACTAAATTTTCTTTATTCCATTCAAATCCAAAAACATTGAACTTTTTATTTATATTTTCAATTTCAATACTTGATCCAATTTGATTTTTATTCATGTGATTATAAGCTTCAGTGTGGATTGTACCGTATATTAAATCTTCCTCGTTTATATGTTCCATTATATCGATTTCACCACATTTTGGCCAACCTTCTTCTGATATTGTTTCACTCAATAACCAAAACGCAGGCCATGTTCCTTTAATTTTAGGTATTTTGGCTTTAATTTCAATTCTACCATATTTTAAATTGAATTTACCACTTGTGTTTAATCTGCCAGATGTGTAATAATTTTTTTTATGATTTTCTTTAATTGCTTCAATAATTAAATGATTATTTTGGATGTATATATTACTCGATTTATTTGTGTATTCTTGTAGCTCATTATTTACCCATCCTGGTTCTCTTAATTCAATATTCCATTTGGTTGTATCTAAGTTTTTACTCTTAAAATCTTCATACCAAACTAACTTGTAGTTATCTTTAATTATACTTTTTTTATTTGTATTTAACATGCAACTTGAAAAAAAAATGATATATATTAATAGCAATTTGTTCAATTATTTATCCTAATTAAAACTTTGCCAAGAAAAGCCGCTAAAATAGAGGCTTTTTCATGACAATTGTTAGCTTTAAATGGCGGAAGCGCGTGAGAATCGAACTCACCAAAGACATTTCTGCCTTTCAAGCGGCTTTGAAGACCGAGGTGCCCACCAGGATCACATTCACTTCCAAATTTTGAATATTTTGTTTTTTTCATTCTAACTTGAATATTTAATTGATTTTTTTTAGATAAGAGTTTAAAAAATATTTACTTTTCAAATTAGATTGAACTATTCTTGCTTCTTCTTTAGAGGAAAAAAAACCATGTCTTACTGAATATAGAGTTTTATTATTAACTGAAATTTTTTCAATTCTCGGAACAAGACCTGTCTTTTTAAATTTATTGATTATCTGCTGCGCATTTTCCTGATGGCTAAAAGCACCAATTTGCAAGGTATATATTTCATTATTTTTTTGTTGCGGATTATTTAGAATTTTTTTGCTATGTACTATATCAACTTTATTTTTATCTCTATGAAATTTCTGAATAATTTTTGCTGAATCTTTCTTACCTAATTTTAAATATGAATTTTTCATTAATGATATTGCAGGATTTATATATTCTGAATCATCATATTTTTCTATTAATTTTCCAAGTAAATCAATTGTTAAACGATAATTATTATTCAAATAGGATTCATTACCTTTTTTGTATAATAAAATTGGAGCTAAGTGTCCTGACAAATCATCTATATTAATTTTAGATAATTGTTCTTTAAATATTTTTCCATCGCTAGAAATAAAATAATTTAAAAATTTAAAATCTGGGTGATTTATCTCTCTTTCTGTTAGATTATTCATATAATGACTTACATATTCTAGGTTTCCAGATTTAATATGTTCTCGTAGAGCTTCAATTGGATATGAAAAAGTCAAACCAATTAAAATTATAATAATCAAAAAAAAATAATTTTTCAAAATTTTATAGAGGTTCCTTTAGGACTATTTTTTTCTAACCAATTTATATCATCTTTTACAAGATGAGAATTTGAAAAATGATATACATCTTTCATAAATAATTCAATTAAACTATCACAATCATTTCTAACTTCTACAATGTTGTTTTTGTAGCTTGAAAGCTTTAATCTAATTATGTTTGCTATTAATGAATCTGGTTCCTTTCCTATGGCAGATTCTATCATAGCTATTGCATCTTTGTGAGCACCTTTCTGATTGTAGAAATCTGCTAAAGAGGATAAAACATTAACGTTGTCTGGATTCTTCCTTAAAATTTCTTTTAAGACTTCCTCTATTTCATTGAATCGATTTAATGCGAACAAAGCGTCTTTAATTTTTGGTAATACTAACCATGACTGATCCGAGTTTTTCTCTGTAAATTTAGTCCACATCGGTATTGCCTGTGCCAGCTGTTTTTTTGCTTTATCTACAAAATTAGAATAATCTTTTTTTTCATTTGGTGTTTGAAATTCTTTATCATCTAATTCCATTGCTTTTTTATATGAAACCTCACTTTCTTCCGCATAAGTGTTCCCTAAAAATAAATAAGCAGAAGAAAGATCGGGGAATATTTCTATACTTTGATGAAAACATTCTCTTGCCTTTTCAAAATTTTTATTTTTGAGTGCTATCCTACCTTCTTGAATTTTATATAAACCAACGAGGTGAGAATCCTGTGTTTGGGAAATTTTATGATATTTTATCAAGTAATTACTTGCACTTTCCCAATCTTCTTTTTTTTTGTAACAGTTAATTAGATTTGTTAAAGCCCATTCATTTGAAGGATTAATAGAAAGGATTTTTTTTACCTCATCAATTGCTTCATCTACTTTAGCTAAAGCTATAAAATTGAGTGATAAATTTTTGTGCAACTCAATTTTTTCAAAAGTAGTAATTTTTGATCGTATTTTCAAGTTTTTATGAATCTTTAAAGCTTGGGATGGATTACCACTTTCTCTTAATACTTGTCCTAATTTAATATACGCCTTAATATTATTAGAATCATGTTGCACTATTGATTTAAAATGCTGATAAGCTTCTTTTCTTTGACCTGAGACTAATAAGTCTAAACCTTCAGAATAAGATTCTCTTAGGGAAGATTTACTACCAGGACGCATATAAATAAAATAATATATTCCGGATATTAAGCCAATTAAAGACAGAAGCGTTAAGACAGTAAAACTCATAATTTAATATTTTCAGATGAATCTTTTATTTCAATATCATCCATAATTGATTGATTTCTAAGCGTATCTAGTTCTACTTGCAATTTCCTTTTTGAAGATTTTAACGACATAATTTCGGTTTTATGAGAGATTATTTGGATTGCAGATATTAATAATCCAAAAATAAAACCTATTAGTACTGTTATGGATATTATTACAGTTAGTTTTAAATTAACTTCCTTACCGTAATATAACCATATTCTTAAATCGTTAGGATTTAAATCATGGTTTTGTTGCAAAAAAAATGCCATACTTATTAAAAGAACAAACCATATAAATAATTTTATCAATCTCATTTAATTTTCTCTTTGTCCAAATAGAGTTATACCTCTTGCATCAGTTATTAGAACTTCAACAATATCTTTTATTGATTCATTAGTTTTATCAAATACAACCCATGTATTACCCATTGTTCTACCAGCCCATTGGTGAGCAGATTTTTTACTTTCTTTTTCAACAATTACTTTCTGAATAGAACCAACTAATTTTTTATTTTCAATTAATGTTCTAACTTTTTGCAATTTAATCAATGATTCTAAACGCGATTGTTTCACTTCTTCTTTTATTTGATCAGAATATTCTGCAGCTTTTGTGCCAGGACGAGAGGAATATTTGAACATGAAAGCTGAATTAAAACTAACTTTTTTTATCACATCAAGTGTTTCCATAAATTCTTCATCAGTTTCTCCCGGAAATCCAACAATTATGTCTGTTGAAAGAGAACAATCAGGCATATAATGACGAATTTTATCAACCAAATTCAGGAAGTCTTTTTTCGTGTAAGTTCTATTCATTCGTTTTAAAATTCTATCAGAACCGGCCTGAAGCGGTAAATGTATTTGATTACAAATATTTTCATGTTTTCTCATAACTTTCAATAAATCGTCATCAATATCTTGAGGATGTGGAGATGTATAACGTATTCTTTTTACGCCGTTAATAGATGCAACTGCGCTTAGTAACTCGGGAAATGTACCGTCAGGTGTTTTATATGAATTAACATTTTGTCCTAATAATGTTATTTCAATGTAACCTTCTTTAACACATTTTTTTACTTCACTTACTACACTTGGGATAGTTCGACTTCTTTCTCTTCCTCTTGTAAAGGGAACAATGCAGAATGTACAGAATTTATCACATCCTCTCATAATTGAAATCCAAGCGTTAATTCCTTTATTTCGAGAAGGGTACAAATCTTCATAAATTTCGTATTTGGATAATTTAGTATCTACCCAATGTTCATTTTTTTGTTCACGAGATTTTAACAATTCTGGGATTCGCCTATAAGAATCTGGCCCAAGTATTACATCTACGTAAGGTTTTGACTCAAGAAGCTCATTTTTAAGATTCTGCGCCATACATCCTAATACACCTAGTATTAAACTTGGATTTTTTTTCTTAAGAATATGCAGGTTATCCAATCGATTATGAACAGTTTCCTCTGCTTTCTCTCTAATTGCGCATGTGTTAAGAAAGATGGCATCAGCACTATCGATTTCAGTTGTTTTTTGATATCCTGAATTTTCTAACTGAGTTGCAACTAATTCTGAATCATATACGTTCATTTGACAACCATATGTTTCTATATAGTATTTCTTATTGGAAGTTATATTCTGTATAAGTGGTATATTTTGTTGTATGCTAAGTGTTTCAGACAATGTGTTTACAAGTGTTTACAAAAATATCAGTCGTAAATATTCTGATTTCTTTGTTATTTAACACTAAATCCTTGGTTTTTGTTTTATAAATCATAATTTTTGTTTAATTCTTAATTAAATCTTGTAAACACATTTGATTACAAGAATGTTTACAAAAATCGTACTATTTTCTTTTTTTAAACACATCTGAATTTGTTAGAGCATAAATATGTTTACAAGATTCACATTACTCGATATACAGAGTATATTATCTTTAAATGTAATTTATCAAATAATCTAAATAAGATTAAAGTATAATTAAAATCAAAAAATACCATTATAACGAGATTTTTAAATTCATAAAATGTATAACACGATCAAATGTTAAATAGTGCTATACAGTCATAAATTATTGTATGATTTTGAAAGAGAAAAAGCTACTAATTAAAATGATTGAATTGTAACTTAATAGTAATGAAAACTAATATATTATCATCAATTATTATATTATTAATTGTTGGATGTAATCCTCAAGCATATCGTTTAGTAAATCGGATTTCAGTTGATCCACAAGATCATAAGTTATTACACCCATCATCCCCATTCCTAAAAACACATATGAAAGATGGAACAGTTTATGTTTTTGATAAATGGGAAATTTTCAAGCAATATGATGATTTAGGCAAAGAAATGACTCTAGTAATTGGAGATGGCACATTATTATCTATAAATAGGAATATATTAAAACAAGGACAATTTAAAGTTCCTATCGATTCTATAGTAATTATGGAAACTAATAAATTAACTAAATCTGGGTCGGTAACAGCGATGACGTTAGTTACTGGTTTGTCTTTGTTTGGAACAGGTTTGTGTGCATTAAATCCTAAAGCATGTTTTGGATCTTGTCCAACTTTTTATGTCAATGATGGGAATAACAACATAGTACAAGCTGAGGGTTTTTCATCAAGTATAGCACCATCTTTAGAAGCAACTGATATTGATATGTTATATCATGCATCAAATTCTGATGAAATATTCCAAGTTGAAATGAAAAATGAAGCATATGAAACACATGTTATTGATTATGTAGATTTATTACTTTTTCCAAAATCAGATGAAGAAAGAATATTTTTTGAAGGCAATGATATATTTTGGAAGACTAATGAAATTATAAGTCCATATTCATGTAGTATAAATCATGAAGATTGTTTAAATAAAATAAATAAAATGGATGATTTGGAATGGTACAGTGTTACTGATTCATTCAATTTAGCTAAAAAAGAAATTATAGAAATAGAATTTAATAATATTAAAGAAGGTGATTATGGTTTAATTATCGGAGCTCGTCAAAGTTTACTTAGTACATTTATATTTTATCAAGCTTTATCATATATGGGAAAAAATGTTGGAGAATGGTTAGCGATGACAGAACGTGGAGAAATCCCACATGGAGAAATATTTAATGTTTTAGGGGGAATTGAAATTCTCATACAGAATGAAAAAGGTAAATGGATAAAGTGGGATGAAATGAAAGAAATGGGACCTATCGCAACAGATATACATATGATTAAACTTCCTGCTTTCAGTCAAAGTTCTAAATCAATAAAATTGAGATTAGCAAAGGGGAATTGGAGAATTAATTATATTGCTTTAGCGTCTTTAAACGAGAAGCTAGAACCTATAGTTTTAAAACCTTCAAGTGTTTATTATGATTCTAAATATGATGATGAAGCATTGAACATGCTATCTATATCCAAAGAGAAATTAGTTACCCTTCCAGGGGACGTATATACTATAAACTATGAAATCCCTTCAAACGAATTAGGATATGAATATTTTTTAAAAAGTCGTGGTTATTATTTAGAATGGATTAGAGATTCATGGATAGAAGAGGAGAATCTGTCTTTACTTGTACAAATGAATTTTAGACCTAAGAAAACATTAAAAGATTTAGCTCCTATTTATAAAGAAATTGAAGCAAATATGGAAAACGTATTTTGGAATAGTAAGTATGAAAAATAAATTCAATTTATATTATGTAATATTTATATTTTTGATAATACCAGGATGTGCCCCTCAAATTGCACCTAATGGATATCTTCCTACATCTGAAGAAACTCAAAGCGATACCCATGGTGGATGGACGAAAATACAAAGTAAAAATAAATTATTATCAGGCGAACTGATTGCAATTAGTTCAGATTCGATTTTTATACTGTCAAATGATCAATTAAATGTAATCTCCAAAATTGAAGTAATAGATATGAGACTCGATAAATATGATTCTAAATCTATAAATATGTTTGGATGGACTACCACTGGAATTTTTTCAACAATTTCTCATGGTTTTGGATTAGTATTATCAGCCCCCTTATGGATTTTAACTGGATCTATTGCTTCTTCATATCAATCCAGAAAACCCATAATTAAATATCCTGACTCACCCTTTGATGATTTTATCCCATTTTCTCGTTTCCCTCAAGGCTTACCAGATGAACTTAATCTAGATACTTTGAAAAGTAAAATATTTTCCTCATCTGAATCACCAAAATCATTAATTGTCGCAGCTTGGACTATTCCAGTATTTTTTATTTTGATATCTATTTAATTAATTTAATGAAATCGTCTTATTTTTAAATTCATCAATTTTGACATCTACTTCCTTTTATCCTATTTTTTTACAAGATTGCCATCTTCTATGACCATTTACTATGGTGTTATTTTTATTAATTATAATTGGGTCAAGTAATCCATTTTCCTTTGTTGAAATCTCTAATTTTTTTTCTAAATTAGAATATACTTCTGAGTTGATTGGATTATTTTTAAAATTTAAAATATTTTTTTTATAATTGAAAAATACATTAATTTAATTATTTAAAAGACTGATATATTAGAAACTAAATGAGAATTTTATGGTAAAAGAAAACAGAGTGTATGTCAAATATAGATTAAATCCGAATAATATTCAAAAAATATTTATGTTTTTTGGATTAACTTCTGCAGTTTATTCATTCTTTGATATAAATTGGGTTATGTTTTTTAACTTTTTATCTAAAGGTGAATTCAATAGTATGTTGGAAAATACATTTCAAACATTTATGTTTTCTTTGTTTTGGGGATGTGCTTTTGGTTATTACATATTTAGAGATGAGAAAGTTGAATGAAAGTTAATTAAAAGTGCTTTTCTGTGAAATAATAATCTTTTGGATTTATTCTTTTATT
>MDTD01181199.1_pt1 | contig 12475 bp, 8 predicted proteins | sample 811221 | NCBI WGS metagenome assembly MDTD01 (sample SAMN05326646, study PRJNA326480) | marine metagenome | isolation source: seawater | place: Pacific Ocean: South West | collected 2011 | reverse complement strand
TCGGTGTGGTCGGCGCCGTCACCGCCTGGAACGTGCCGTTCTTCCTGGCCGCCAACAAGCTCGGGCCCGCGCTGCTGGCCGGCTGCACCATGGTGCTCAAACCGGCCGCCGAAACGCCGCTGTCGGTGTTCGCGATGGCTGAAATGTTCGCCGAGGCAGGGCTGCCCGAGGGTGTGCTGTCGATCGTGCCGGGTGGCGCCGAGACGGGCCGCGCCCTGACGGCGAATCCGAACCTGGACAAGTACACGTTCACCGGCTCCTCGGCGGTCGGCAAGGAGATCGGCAAGATCGCCGCCGACAACCTCAAGCCCTGCACGCTGGAGCTCGGCGGCAAGTCCGCAGCGATCATTCTCGACGACGCCGACCTCGACTCGACGCTGCCGATGCTGGTCTTCTCCGGCTTGATGAACTGCGGGCAGGCATGTGTCGGCCAGACCCGGATCCTGGCGCCGCGGTCGCGCTACGACGAGGTCGTGGAAAAGTTGGCGGCAGCGGTGGCCGCGATGCCGGTCGGCCTGCCCGACGATCCCGGTGCCGCGATCGGGCCGCTGATCAGCGAGAAGCAGCGCGAGCGGGTGGAGAGCTACATCAAGAAGGGCATCGAGGAGGGCGCGCGGGTGGTGGCCGGCGGCGGCCGCCCCGAGGGTCTGGACGGCGGTTGGTTCGTGCAGCCGACGGTGTTCGCCGACGTGGACAACTCGATGACCATCGCCCAGGAGGAGATTTTCGGGCCCGTCCTCGTGGTGATCCCCTACGAGGACGAAGACGACGCCGTGCGCATCGCCAACGACTCGGTCTACGGGCTGGCCGGCTCGGTGTACACCTCCGACAACGACAAAGCGCTGAAGATTGCACGCAAGATCCGCACCGGAACGTATGCGGTCAACATGTATGCCTTCGACCCGGGCGCACCGTTCGGTGGTTTCAAGAACTCCGGCATCGGCCGCGAGAACGGTCCCGAGGGCATCGAGGCCTACTGCGAGCCCAAGAGCATCCTGCTGCCGTTCGGGTACACCCCCGCCGACTGACCATGCTCCACGAGATCCGACTTTTGCCGAGGTTTTCTCGTACTTCTCCGGCAGAAGTCGGATCTCGTCGGCGTCTTGAGCAGCGGCGTTCGATGAGTCGAACGGATCTGTGCGTGATCGTCGCCGCTGCGGGTATTGACCCGCGGCCCCTCAGCCGCGGCGCCACCGGGCGCAGAGGAAATCACCGTTGCGGCCCGAATCCGTCAACGCCCATTCGGAACGCATCGGCAGCACCGGCGATCCCGCGCCCAGCGAGCACGGCGCGTAGGCGACCACCATCTCGTCGATCAGCCCCGCCGCGCTGAACTGCCTGGCGACATCTCCTCCCCCGACCACCCAGACATCCCTGCCGGCCGCGGCCCTCACCAGCTCCGGGTGTAGGTCGGTAACGGCGCCGTCGAACACGTGTACCGGATGCCCGGCGGCGACGATGCCGGGCCGGTGGGTCAACACCCAGGACGGTTGGCTGTACATCCACTCGCCGGGATGGTTGGCCAGTATCCACTCGTAGGTGTCGGCACCCATCACGAGTGCGCCGACGGTGGCCAGGAACGGTTCGATGCCGAACGGGGCGTCCTGGTCGATCGATCGGCTGGTCAGCCAGTCCAGGCTGCCGCGGTCGTCGACGATGTAGCCGTCCAGGCTGGAGGCGGTGTAGTAGACGGTGCCCATCTAGATCTCCCTCATCCAGTTCAGCGGGTCCCCGCTGCGCACGCTCACTCCGAGCGCGGCCAGCATCGTGCGTGCGAGCTCGCGGCGGTGCGCGGAATAGGTCAGCACGTGCGCCACGATGCCGTGCAGGGGGAACGATTCCGGCGGGTCGCACAGCGCGTCGATCACGGTGTCGCCGAGTCGCCCGGCCGCCGCGTGCTCGGCAATGGTCGCGCGCCACCGGGCAGCGATGACGTCATGGTGGGCAGCCAACGTGGGCGCATCGACGGATTCCGGCTGCGTCGCGGTTCGGGATGGGAAGTCCTGGCCGGCGATGGTGGCCAGCCACACCTCCTTGGTCCAGACGATGGCTCCGAGCACCGCTCCGACGCTGGCTTCGGGTCCGTCCCACTCCAGCACGATCTGGCCCGGTGCGACGGCGGCCACCCACTGTTGCGGGCTCAGTCGCGCAGCGGCCGCGAGCAGGCAGGCGGTGTCCTCGACATCGTGGGCAAGCATCAGCGCGGACACCGACGGTGCCGACGGGTCGGTGGCGGGACCGGCGTCCAGCCACAGCGATTGAGGGGGATGGAAGTGCAGCCCGTTGGGCGCGGTCAACCTGAAGTGCACATCAGCGGCACGCGAGGGCGGCACGCCGTAGGCGCGCCGGAACGCGCGGGAGAACACTTCGGCCGACGACCATCCCTCGGCGGCGGCGACGACCGCGACAGCCTCGCCGCGCTGCAATCGCCACGCCGCACGTTCGAGCATGACGCGGCGGCGCAGCGCCGCCGGCGATTCTCCGGTGAGCCGGCGGACCTGGCGGGAGAAGTGGAACTCCGAGGCGTAACTGCTGCGCGCCATGTCCCCGACGGCAGTGTTGCCGGCGTCGGTGACGGCGTCGAGGAGCTCACGCAGTCGGTCGCGACCGGCGGGCGCCGGTACGGGCAGCGGATCGGTCACGGTGACTGAGTATGGTCGTCGCCCGCCGGGCAGGACATGACAATTCCTGCTCCGCTCGGGTCGGGTCCCGCGGCTATGGCGGAATCCCCGACCAGGTCCCGCCATAGCCTCTAGGAAGCTACCGCGGCCGCGACTTCGGCGTGCCCCTTCTGGCGCCGACACGTCAACAGATGCTGACGTCCGGCACGAGACATCCAGGTGTGTCGCATGTCGCAGTCAAAGCCCGACTGTGCGGACGTCGGCGATGACAGGATGACCCGGGGTGCCGGCGGCCGCGTCGATTGGGGGTCGTGAGCAGTGGGTACACTGGCAAAACTAGAACACGTTCCAATCTGACGTCTTCTCGAGGGAGCACCATGAGCGCGACCGACATCACGCCGTCTGAGATCACGCCATCTGAGATCACCAAGTGGGATCCGGCGCTGACCGAACGGGTGATGGGCGTGCTGCGGCCGTTCCTCAAGGGCTATCACCGCGCCGAGGTGCGCGGGCTGGAGACCTTCCCCGCCGGCGGCGCGTTGGTGGTGTCGAACCACTCGGGCGGCCTGCTCGCCATGGACGTGCCGGTGTTCGCCAGCGGCTTCTACGAGCATTTCGGCTACGACCGGCCGGTGTACACGCTGTCCCATGACATGTTGATGGTCGGGCCGTCGGGCACGTTCTTCAAGAAGACCGGCTTCATCCCGGCCAACCACGAGAACGCCGACGAGGCGCTGCGCTCCGGCGGCGTGGTGGTCGTCTTTCCCGGCGGCGACTACGACGTGTACCGGCCCACACTCAGCGCCAACAAGATCGACTTCAGCGGGCGCACCGGCTACGTGCGCGCCGCGCTCAACAACGGCGTCCCGATCGTGCCCACCGTCTCGATCGGCGGCCAGGAGAGTCAGCTGTTCCTCACCCGCGGCACCGAGATCGCCAAGGCGCTCGGCCCCATCGCGCGCGCGTTCCGGACGAAGATCCTGCCGGTGTCGTTCGGTTTTCCGTTCGGATTGTCGGTGGTGCTGCCCGTCAACGTGCCGCTGCCCACGAAGATCACGATGCAGACGCTGCCGCCCATCGACGTGGCCACCGAATTCGGCGAGGACCCTGACATCGACGAAGTCGACGCCCACGTCCGGCGGGTCATGCAACGGGCTCTCGACGAACTGGCCAGCAAGCGCCGACTTCCGGTGCTGGGCTGACCGATGGGAATTCTCGATCCACTGACCAAACCGCTGGGCCTGATCTCGACGATGGCACGTGCGGGCGTGATCGCCCCGATGCGCCCGGACAAGTACCTGCGGATCGTGTCCGCGATGCAGCGCGAGAACATGGCCATCACTTCGGGTTTCGCCGCCGCCGCGCAGCGCTGCCCGGATCGGGCAGGTTTGGTCGACGAACTCGGCATCCTGACCTGGCGTCAGATCGACCGACGCGCCGACGCGCTGGCAGCCGCACTGCAGGCTTTGCCCGGCGGGCAGCCCGAGGTGATCGGTCTGATGGCGCGCAATCACCGCGGCTTCGTCGATGCGCTGATCGCGGCGAATCGGATCGGCGCCGATGTGCTGCTGCTCAACACCTCCTTCGCGGGGCCGGCGATGGCCGAGGTGCTGGAGCGCGAAGGGGAGGGCAAGTCGGTCGCGGTCATCTACGACGAGGAGTTCACCGAGGTCGTCGACCGGGCGGTGTCCGGCCGGCCGGACACCGCGCGGATCGTCGCATGGACCGACGGACCGGTGAACTACCCGACCGTCGAGCGCTTGATCGCCGAGCACGGCGACCGGGAACCGCAGCGCGCCTCCACCAAGGGCCGGGTGATCCTGCTGACCTCGGGCACTACCGGAACCCCCAAGGGCGCCAGCCATTCCGGGGGCGACCCCAGCGTGCTCAAGTCGATTCTCGACCGGACGCCATGGCGAACGGAGCAGCCCGTCGTGGTGGTGGCGCCGATGTTCCACGCGTGGGGCTTCTCTCAGCTGGCGTTCGCGGCGTCCATGTCCTGCACCATCATCACCCGGCGCAAGTTCGATCCCGAGGCGACGTTGGAGTTGATCGATCGGCACCGGGCTACCGGGCTGTGCGTCGTCCCGGTCATGTTCGACCGCATCATGGAGCTGCCGACCGAAGTGCTCGACCGCTACAGCGGCCGCTCGCTCCGGTTCGCCGCGGCCTCCGGATCGCGGATGCGTCCCGACGTGGTCATCGCGTTCATGGACCGCTTCGGCGACGTGATCTACAACAACTACAACGCGACCGAAGCCGGCATGATCGCGACGGCCACACCCCGTGACCTGCGCGCGGCGCCCGACACGGCGGGCAGACCGGCCGAGGGTACCGAGATCCGCATCCTCGATGCCGAACTGAACGAACTACCGGTCGGCGAGGTCGGCAGCATCTACGTGCGCAATTCGACTCAGTTCGACGGCTACACCTCGGGGCAGACCAAGGAGTTCCACGAGGGCTTCATGTGCTCCGGTGACGTCGGTTACGTCGACGATGCCGGCAGGTTGTTCGTCGTCGGCCGCGACGACGAGATGATCGTCTCCGGCGGTGAGAACGTCTACCCGATCGAGGTGGAGAAGACGCTGGCCGCCCACGACGACGTCGCCGAAGCCGCGGTGCTGGGTGTGGACGACGAGAAGTTCGGTCAGCGTCTGGAGGCGTTCGTGGTGCTGCGTCCCGGCGCGGCGGCCACCCCCGATGAGCTCAAGCAACACGTCCGCGAGCACCTGGCCAATTTCAAAGTGCCCCGGGCGATCACCGTGCTCGACGAGTTGCCGCGTGGTACCACCGGCAAGATTTCCCGCAAGGAGTTGCAGGACCGGGCAAAGAATGCCTGAGCGTCGACCTCTGCTGCGCGCCGCCGTGGAGTTGCTCAACGCCGCCAACGGCCTGCGGCCGCTGGGTCGCGAAGGGTACGTGACCATCCCGGTGTTCGCGTTCGGCTGGCCGACATCGGAGATGTCGCCGCTCTACATGGTCGGTTCGATGCTCGACGCCGCCCGGCGAGGTCTGCGTGGCGACTTCCGGGGTGTGCGGGGCCGAATCGCGTTGCTCCTCACCGCCGTCGCCTGGGCGCTGCTGTGGCTGATCCACCGCCGCAACGTCGCGTCACAGCCGTACTTCGAAGATCCGTTGCGGGCAGCGCTCGGCGCCGACTATCAGGCCATCTCGGAGAAGGCTCAGTCGGACCGACGGCGCCGCCGGATCGGGGTTCCGCCCAACGACGTGATCCGCCGGCGTTACGTGACAAAGCTCGACACGGTGCAGTACGGTCCGCACGGCGCGGTGAACATGGCCGACATCTGGCGGCGATCCGATCTACCCCGGGACGGCAAAGCGCCTGTGCTGCTGCAGGTTCCGGGTGGCGCCTGGTCGATCGGCATGCGCCGCCCCCAGGCTTACCCGCTGCTCAGTCATCTCGCCGACCACGGCTGGGTTTGTGTGTCGATCGACTATCGGGTCAGCCCGCGACACACCTGGCCCGATCACATCGTCGACGTCAAACGTGCCCTGGCCTGGATCAAAGAGCGCATCGGCGAGTACGGCGGCGACCCCGACTTCGTCGCGATCACCGGCGGCTCGGCCGGCGGTCATCTGTCCTCTCTGGTGGCCCTGACCGCTGACGACCCGCAATTCCAACCGGGTTTCGAGGATGCCGACACGTCGGTGGTCGCGGCGGTGCCGATCTACGGCCGCTACGACTGGGTGTCTGCGCGCGGCAGCGGCCGCAAGGAGTTCATCTCGTTCCTGCAGAAGTTCGTGACCAAGACACCGATCGTCCAGCACCACCAGCTCTACGTCGACGCCTCGCCGCTGTACCGGGTCCGCGCCGATGCGCCACCGTTCTTCATCCTGCACGGCCGGGACGACTCGATCATCCCGGTGCAGGAGGGCCGTGAGTTCGCCGACGCGTTGCGCGATGTCTCGACGGCTCCGGTGGTGTATGCGGAGATCCCACACGCCCAGCACGCGTTCGACTTCTACTACGGCTCACCGCGGGCGCATTACACCGCGCAGGCCGTGGAGGAATTCCTGTCGTGGGTGGCCGCGACGGCACGTCGGCGAGCCGACTAGACAAGCACCGTGGCGAGCCGACTGAATAACACCGTGGCGAGCCGACTAGACAAGCACCGTGGCGAGCCGACTAAACGGGCATCGCGGTTTCGACGACGGTGAGCTTCTCGGAAAGCCCTGCTGCACGCCGGATCTCGATGAAGGCCTCTCTGAGCGCGTCGGTCAGTTCGTGGGGGTCCTTCAACGTCTTGCCGTCGGTGAGCACCGAGATGTTGATCTGGTCGACGTAGCTCCACACCGTGATGTTGATTCCACTGCCCGCAGTCAGTGGCCCGACTGAGTAGATCTCGGTCACCAATGCCCCGCCGACCCGCGCCCGGGTGCGGGGGCCGGGCACGTTCGAGATGGGCAGGTTCATCACCTTGTTCTGGCCGTCTTTGTTCGACAGCCAGCGAAACATCGCCTCGGCGGGGGCGGGCGGCAGGTATGCCGACCACCTGCTGACCAGCTCGGGCCCGAGCAGGGTGTTGCTTTCCTTGCCCGCGACGGCCGAGTCGTGCGCCACCCGTACCCGCTCCAGCGGGTCTTCGATGTCGACCGGCAGGCTGACCAGCACTCCGGTGAAGAAGTTGCCGGAGATCCGGTCGGGTGAGAAGTCGAAACTCACCGGCACCGACGCGAGCAGCGGGTGGTCGGCGCGGTTGTCATAGCGCAGCAGCATGGTGCGCAGCGCCCCGGCCGAGATCGACAGCACCATGTCGTTGATCGTGACGCCGAGGTGCTTGCCGGTCTGCTTGACGTCATCGAGAGACAGCGTGGTCGTGGCGAACCGCCTGGTCGCGTCGAGCATGTGGTTCATGAAGGTCGGTGGCGGGGTGAACGGCCGCGTCAGCTCGGGCGAGAGCTTGTGCGGACTCTGCCGCACCCTGCGCATTCCTTCGGCGGTGTAGCGCATGACGTCGGGTAGCTTGGCGATCTGGCGCAGGTGGTCGGCGAAGGCGGTGCGCACCAACTCACCCGGCGTGGGCGCGGGGTCGGTGGCATAAGAATCGCGGTCGGCGCCGAGGCCGTCCTGCATGTCCATCCCGCGGGCCAGCAGATTGGCCGACGCGACGCCGTCGGCGAGGGCGTGATGAATCTTGCCCAGGACCGCGATCCGGCCACCCGCGAGACCCTCGATCAGGTACATCTCCCAGAGCGGCCGGCTGCGGTCCAGCGGGGTGCTGGCCAGTCGACCGACCGCCTCGTCGAGTTCGCGGCGGCCGCCCGGGGCTTCCACCCGGCATGAGCGGACGTGGTAGTCGAGGTCGACTTCGGCGTTCTCCCGCCACATCGGGTGATGGAACTTCAGCGGGATGTCGATCAGTTCATAGCGGAACGGGTCGAGCTTGTAGAGCCGGCTGTGGATGACCTGCCGCAGTTCCTCGACCCCGAAACTGGCCCCGCCCAGTCCGTCGAGTTCGATCACCGCCAATTTCAGCGTGTGCATGTGCACGTTGGGGGTTTCGCTGTACAACAGCACGGCGTCCCACCCGCGAAGCCTTTTCACCGCGACACCTCCCTGGAGGCGTCCTATATAACCTCTTTGGCTCCGAGAAGACTTCTGTTTCGGTGAATATGGTTGAGGAACAATCCGATTGCGGTCGACGCCGCCCCGGTGCGTGCCCCGTCGGTCATGTCGAAGCCGTGTCCGGCGCCGGGTAGCTCGACGTAGCCGACCACTGAGCGGGACACCTCTTTGAGGCGCTCGACGAAGCCGCGTGCCTGCGCCACGGGGATGACGCTGTCGCCGGTCCCGTGCACCACGAGGAACGGCGGAGCCTCCGAGTGGATTCTGGCCATCGGCGAGGCCTTGCGGAACACGTCGGGGTGTTTGTCGAACTTGCGCTTCACGACGACCCGCTCCAGGAAGTCCATGAAGCGCACCCGCTCCACGGTGGACTTGTCTTCCCAGTCGTAGCGTCCGTAGATGCCGATGACGGCATCCACGGAGGTGTCCGAGCCTTCCGGCAGTTCGCCCTGCATGTCCGGATCGTTGGCGGTCAGCCCGGCCAGCGCGGCCAGGTGCCCGCCGGCGGAGGTCCCGGAGATGGCGACGAAATTGCGGTCACCGCCGTATTTGTCGACGTTCGCCCGAGCCCAGGCGATCGCCGTCTTCACGTCGGTGATGTGCGCCGGCCACGGATTGTGGGGCGCCACGCGGTAGTCGATGGACAGACACACCCAGCCCATCTGGGCCAGATGCGACATCAGGGCGTAGCCCTGCAACATGCGGCTTCCGTGCACCCATGCCCCACCCGGCACGAAGATGAGCACCGGAGCATCAGCGGGCAGGTCGTCGCGGCGCCACACGTCGAGCAGCTGGCTGGGCCGCGGTCCGTAGCGCACCGAGGTCTTGTGCACGTGACGCCGGTGGTCGCGCATCCGCCACACCGGCGGCGTGCGTTCGGGCAGCGGCCAGTCGATGTCCAGGTCCTTGGCGGAGACCAGGCCGCGTAACGCGGCTTGCGTCACGGCGTTGGTGCAGTCCCGGTCCTGCTGCTTCTTCTCCGCGTCATCAGGCGCCACGAGGGACTTGGCCAGCGATCCGACGAAATCGGGGGCGTGCCTGGCCCCCCACACTCCGGCCGCCGTCAACGCGCCGAGTGGCTCGAGGTGTTTGCCGATGACCGGCAGCGACGCGGACGCCACGCTCAACGCCAGCATGTAATCGGACGGACCCGCGTTCAACAACCAGTGCAAACGGGTAGTCAGCGTCGGTCCGGGATACCGGGTGGCCGGTCGTTCCGTCATTGCGCGAGCGTACCCCCAACCCCGGATACCAAACAGACAATCCGGCCCAAGTTGTCTACTGTTTTTCAGACGTTACTACTTGGTGATGTGGGTCACACCTCGGTCGTTGTGGAGACCTGCGCGATAGCGTCAGTTGACGACTGTCAACTTCACCGAAGAGGGTGTCATCGTGGCCAGAACCTCGCCGTCCGTCGCGGAAACGTCCGCGCTCGCGATCACCGAAGAGCACCAGGACCTTGCCGAAGCCGTCTCCGGGCAGCTGGCGCGGCTGGATGCCCTCGCACAGGCGCGGTCGACGCTGGCCGGCGGCGCGACGCATCCGGCCGATATCTGGTCGGCAGCAAGCGAACTCGGCTGGACCGGGCTGGCCCTTGCCGAAGAGCACGGTGGGTCGGGGTTCGGGCTCGGCGAGGTGGCCGTGGTGCTGGAGTGCCTGGGCCGCCACCTGGCACCCGGACCGTTCCTCCCCACCGTCTGCGCCGCGGTAGTCCTCGATCGGTGCGCGCCCGACACCGTTGCCGCCCAACTAGTCCCGCAACTTGCGACCGGTCAGACAGTAGCGGCGCTCGGCGTGGCCGGAACCGTGTCCGTGGGCGCCGACTTCGTCGCCACCGGCGAGCACGCCACCGTACTGGGCGCGCCCGACGCCGACCTGCTGGTCCTGACCGCCGGCGACGATCTCGTGGTCGTCGACGCGGCCGCCGACGGCGTCACCGTCACCGCACTGGATTCCCTGGACACCACCCGCAGCCTGGGCTCGGTGGCACTGCGCGGGGTGGCCGTGCCCCCAGATCGGGTGCTGCGGGGGGCAGCACGCAACGCCAGGACCGTGTGGCGCATCCTGACCGCCGCCGAGGCGGTGGGAGTCGGGTGGGCCGCACTGCAGATGGCGGTCGAATACGCCAAGGTCCGCGAACAATTCGGCAGGACCATCGGCACCTTCCAAGCGGTCAAACACCACGCCGCCAACATGCTCGTCGACGTCGAGGTCGCCACGGCCGCGACGTGGGACGCCGCTCGCGCCGACGACCTCGACAGCGCCTGGTTCGCCGGTGCTGTCGCCGCCGCGCTGGCGATCCGCGCGCAGGTGTCCACCACGCAGAACAACATCCAGCTTCATGGCGGCATCGGCTACACCTGGGAGCACGACGCACACCTGTATCTGCGCCGGGCGCGCACGCTCGCGGCGTTGATGGCCGACGGCGGTGACCCGCTGCTCGACGTGGTGGAGGGCCGGCGCAGCGGCCAGGCGCACGGCGCCTCGTTCACGCTGCCCCCGGAAGCCGAGGACCATCGGGCTGCGGCGCGGGAGGCCGCGACCCGAGTCCGCACGTTGCCCGCCGAACAACAACGCGATTTCCTGGTCGACTCCGGCTATCTGGTCCCGCACTGGCCGCAGCCGTGGGGGCGGGGCGCCACCGTGCTCGAACAGCTCGTCATCGAGGAGGAGTTCGCCGGAGTCGAGCGCCCGGACATGGGCATCACCGGGTGGGTCGCGTTGACCATCGCCCAGGCCGGTACCGAGGACCAGCGTGAACGCTGGGTCGAGCCGGTGTTGCGGGGGCAGGTGATGTGGTGCCAGCTGTTCTCCGAACCCGGTGCAGGTTCCGATGCTGCCGCGGTGCGCACCTCGGCGAAACGAGTGGACGGCGGTTGGCGCGTCACCGGCCAGAAGGTCTGGACCAGCCTGGCGCACCTGTGCCAGTGGGGGCTCGCCACCGTCCGCACCGACCCCGATGCCCCCAAGCACGCCGGCGTGACGATGATGGCGATCGACATGGGCGCCGAGGGAGTCACGGTCAATCCGCTGCGGGGCATCACCGGGGACTCCCACTTCAACGAGGTGTTCTTCGACGACGTGTTCGTTCCCGACTCCGATGTGGTCGGCGACGTGAACAAGGGCTGGCTGGTGGCCCGCGCGACGCTAGGCAACGAGCGGATATCGATCGGTGGCGGGTCGGGCGCACCAACCGGGACCACCCCCGATCACCTGATCACGTTGCTCGACGGCGCGCCCGAGACGGCAGCGCGGTATGTGCGGCAGGCCGGTGAGGTCATCGCCGAGATCCACACCCTGCGGCTGCTCAATCTGCGCCGCGCCACCCGCGCGATCGCCGGCGCCGAACCGGGCCCGGAAGGCAACGTGACGAAACTGCTGGTCGCGGAGTCCGGGCAGCGGCTCACCGAGCTGGCGTTCGAGCTGGCCGGCACCGCCGCCGTTGCTGGTCAGGCGCCGCAGCTGACACTCAGCTATCTGGGCAATCGGGCCATGACGATCGCCGGAGGCACGTCGGAGATCACCCGCAACACGATCGCCGAACGGATCCTGGGACTGCCCCGAGATCCCCTGCTGCGGTGACCATTCGGCGTCCTCAGTGCACCGAGCGGCCCATGACCCGACCGAGCTCGGCACGCGAGCGGATACCCAGCTTGCGGTACACCTGGGTCAGGTGGGCCTCCACGGTCTTCGGACTGACATACAGCTCTGCGGCCATCTCTCGGTTCGTCAGGCCTGACGCGGCGAGCTCGGCGATGCGCCGCTCCGTGCCGGTCAATGCGCGCCCGGCGTCCGCATCGACGCCGATCGGCCCCGCCCCGGCTTCGGCCCGGCGCGCCCACAGTGCCGCGCCGAGCCGCTCGAAGGTGGCCAGCGCCTCGCCGAACTGCGCTTCCGCAGCTCGTTTGCGGCGCCTGCGGCGCTGAATCTGGGCACACACCAGCTGCGTCCGCGCTCGTTCGAAGGGCATGGCGAGACTTTGGTGGTGCCTCATCGCCTCGGCGGCAGCCGTTTCGGCCTCGGACACCTTGCCCGCCGCCAGCAGCACCATGCTGCGGCACCGCGCACCCACGGCCAGCTGCCAGGGTCGGTGGAATCGACGGCCGGTGTCTTCCATGGCCGCCGCCAGCGGTTCGGCCTGCTCCCAGCGGCCCAGCGCCACCAGGGCCTCCACCGCGTCGGGCATGTACCCCTTGCTGGCGAACTCAGCGCCGGGAACGCTGTCGAAGACGCGCAGCATCGGCTCCAACGTGTCCAGCGCGGCCTC
>MDTD01136585.1_pt1 | contig 12475 bp, 9 predicted proteins | sample 811221 | NCBI WGS metagenome assembly MDTD01 (sample SAMN05326646, study PRJNA326480) | marine metagenome | isolation source: seawater | place: Pacific Ocean: South West | collected 2011 | reverse complement strand
AGGCTGCATAAAATATTGGTTAATACTTTGCAAAACTATTTATAAATACTATCTTATTAATATGCAATTAGAAGAGATGAAATATGATCTGGTTATAGTAGGAGCTGGTCCTGCTGGTTTGTCTACGGCTATTAAACTAAAACAATTAGATAAGAAAAATAATACAAATCACTCTGTCTGTGTAATAGAAAAAGGTTCTGAAGTTGGCGCTCATATATTATCAGGTGCAATTTTGGACCCTATAGCTTTAAATGAATTAATACCTGATTGGAAAAATTTAAACACGCCAGTTGAGACTCAAGTTAAGTCTGAGTCCTTTTCATTTTTAACATCAAATAAAAACTTTAATATACCTAATTTATTTTTACCAAAGGATACTAAAAATAAAGGAAATTACATTATAAGTTTAGGCAATTTATGTAAATGGCTTGCTAAGTATGCAGAAAACCTTGGAGTAGACATATTTCCTGGATTTACTGCCAAAGATATCCTTTTTGAAAATAATAAAGTAAAAGGAGTTATTACTGGAGAAAAAGGTGTTGATAAAAATGGAAAAAAGTCAGACTTATACGAAGCAGCAATAGCTTTAAGAGGAAGACAAACAATTTTTGCTGAAGGATGTAGAGGGCACCTAGGAAAAATACTCCTAGAAAAATTTAATCTATACGAAAATAATCAATTTCAAACCTATGCGATAGGTTTAAAAGAGTTATGGGAGGTTAATAATAATACTCTAAGTAAAGGAGATGTTTTTCATTCTATTGGTTGGCCACTATACAACAATGCATATGGTGGATCCTTCATATATAAGTTATCAGATACACTTTTATCAATAGGTTTTGTTGTAGGATTAGATTATAAAAATCCTTATTTAAACCCATATGAAGAATTCCAAAAATTTAAAACTCACAAAAAAATTAAGGCAGTACTAAATAATGGGAAAAGGATCTCTTACGGCGCAAGAGCCTTAAATGAAGGAGGGTTTCAATCTTTGCCAAAATTCTCTTTTCCAGGAGGATTGATAATAGGGTGTGATGCTGGAACACTTAATGTACTGAAAATAAAAGGAACACATAATGCAATGAAATCAGGTATTATGGCTGCTGAAAGCTTTTATAGCGATTCAGTTCAAAATATAAACTCTTTAGAACTAAGTGAATTTAATACAAAATTTAAAAGTAGTTTTGTCTATAAAGAACTATACAAATCAAGAAATGTAAGACCTGGGTTTAATAAAGGCTTGTTATTAGGAACATTGAATGCTTTTGTTGATCAAAAGATATTTAGAGGAAATGCTCCTTGGACTTTAAGACATCATAAAAAGGATAATAACTCTCTTAAAAATATTAAAAAATCTAAAAAAATACTGTATTCTTCAAAAAAAGATAATGTTTTTAGCTTTGATAGACTTACAAATGTATCTTTTTCTGGAACAAACCATAAAGAGGATCAACCTAATCATCTAAAAATTATACAAAAAGCTATTCCGATTGAACATAATTATGAAAACTATTTGTCTCCTGAGACAAGATATTGTCCAGCCGGGGTTTATGAAATTATTAATATTGAAAATGAAGGTCCAAGTTTACAAATCAATTTTCAAAATTGTCTTCATTGTAAAACCTGTGATATAAAAGATCCTCTTCAAAACATAAATTGGACTCCACCAGAAGGAGGAGAAGGTCCTAGATATTCCAATATGTAAGATTTAAATATTACTTGTAATTAATCCAGATGATCCTACTTTAGAATCCAAATTGCATTGCTTTTCATCTAAAATTTTATAGTTATCGTAACTTGAAAATAATTTTTCTAGTATAGACTTATTAATTTCATGTCCTGGACAAATTGCTTCAATAGAACCCATTAAATTATAATTACCTAGCGCTAGGTCACCAATGAGATCTAAAACTTTGTGCTTTACAAATTCATTACTATCTCTAAGACCATTTTCATTTAGGATTTTATTATTTTTAATTACAATAGCGTTTTCTAGACTTCCTCCTTTAGCAAAACCATTATTTTTCATACTTTCTATATCTTTAAAAAAACAGAAGGTTCTAGCATCAAAGACGTCTTTATAAATCTCAGTTAATGGTTTATTGAAATGTAAATTTTGCTGACCAATAGGTTCGGGAAATTTAATTAAACATTTCAATTCAAATTCACTAGAAGGACGCAAAGTTATTTTGCTACCTGAAGCATTTTTAACTACTATTTCTTTTTTAACTAATACATATTTTTTAAAATTATTTTCTTGATAATGAACTCCTGCTTTTTTGATAATTTTATCAAACTCTAACGCTGACCCATCTAATGCTGGAATCTCAGGTGAATTGCATTCAATCAAAATATTGTCTATATCATTTCCTTTAATAGCTGCTAATAAATGTTCTACAGTAAAAATTTGTGCTTCACTATTATAATTTTTAAGCGTAGTACATAAATTACTATTAGAAATATATTTAAAGTCTGCTGGAATTATATTATCCTCTTCAATATCAATTCTCTTAAAAACAATACCTGAATTTTCATGAGCTGGTACTAGTCTCACTTTACATTTTTTACCGGAATGTAAACCTTTTCCCTCAAAAGTTACTTCCTTTGCTATAGTTTTCTGCATATTATCCTTTAACATAGATTAAATACTAAACTAGAATAATATTTAATCTATTAATTTTTTATTACAATTATTACAAGTTTTTAATTAATCTCTATTTCTCTTTAAAAACGATGGAATATTATTATAATGAGAATCCTGCATAGTTGTATTATGATTATCTATAGTATTTAATGTATTTTCCTCATTTTTTTCAAGACTCATAAAAGAAGGCTCTACTCTTTCTTTTGCGTTCAACTCAGTTGTTTTGCTTTCTTCTAGTTCATCTTTTTTCATAAATTTATTATCTAAAGATTTATTGGCTACCTCACTGACCATAGATATTGCCTTGGAACCAACATTTATAGCTTTTTCCTTAACATTCGAGGAAAGTCTTGAAATTAAACTAATACCTTCATCATTGCTATTAGTATTACTACTACTTGCATTTAATAAATCAGCTTCCTTAAACGGATTGGTCATTAAGGTTTTTTCTTTATTAGGTACAACTTCCTCTTTTGGTATAAAAAAATCATTATCATTAATTTTTTTATCAGAAGAAGGTTTATCAGTATTTTCTTGCAAAGCATCATTAATTTCTTTAGATAAAAAATCTTCTAAATCAGCCTGTTTGGTCTTTATTTGCATTGAAGAATTAATTTTAATTTTTTTATCTTCAGAATTTGAAACTAATCTAGGTTTTACAAATTTACTTTCTGTATTTCTTATTTCCTCTTCTTCCTGTGAAGATATACCTGATGCTAATAAAGAAACTCTGATTTTACCATCTTCTATATTTTCTATAGTATTACCAACAATAAGATTTACATCATCTTTACATTGTTTTTTGATATGTGCAGCTATTTCATCAATTTCATATAATTTAACATCTTCTCCTCCTGAAATGTTTATTATAACCCCTTTTGCATTAGATATTGAAGTATCATCTAATAAAGGGTTTGAAATAGCTAATTCTGCCGCTTTTATAGCTCTATCTTCTCCTTCTGCTTCTCCAGTACCCATCATAGCTTTACCCATTTCAAGCATAACAGTTTGAATATCAGCAAAATCAAGATTTATTCTACCTTGCTTAACTATTAAATCTGTAACTCCTTTTACTCCATTGTATAAAACTTCATCTGCCATTTTAAAGGCTTCTGTAAAAGTTGTATCTTTATTAGCTATCCTGAATAAATTTTGATTAGGAATTATAATTAGTGTATCAACTGAGTCAGTTAAGTCTTTTATTCCTTGTTCTGCAATTCTAGTTCTTCTAATACCCTCATATTCAAAGGGTTTTGTAACTACTCCAACTGTTAATATTCCTCTTTCTCTTGCAGCTTCTGCAATTACAGGAGCAGCCCCTGTTCCTGTTCCTCCTCCCATGCCAGCAGTTACAAATAACATATGTGTTCCTTCCAACTGATCAAGAACATTAGATAAAGATTCATCTGCAGCTTGGCGACCTATTTCTGGCTTAGCACCTGCTCCTAGTCCCTTTGTAAGCTTAGCACCTAATTGAACTTTTCTATCTGTCAACGAATTTGCTAATGACTGAGCATCAGTATTTGCTACTAAAAATTCTACTCCTTCAAGATGCGCTTCTATCATATTATTAACTGCATTACAACCAGCTCCTCCAACACCTATTACGGTTATTCTTGGTTTTAGTTGCTCATTAGTAGGTTCTATAAGATTTATAGTCATAATTTACTCCTTAATAAGTTAAAAAAAATTGTCTCCTACCCACTGCTTTAAAAAAGAAAAGTTTTTTTTCTTTTCCAAATTTCTTTTATCTTCTCTAAATGTGTATTTATTTCTATTTTTATTTTTAATATTTATCTCATTCTGAATTAAGCCAGCTGCTACTGAATGGGAAGCATCTAATATCTCATTATTATTAAACTTTATATTTTTGGGTGTCCCTATCCTAGAGTTATAATTGTAGTTATTATTTACCATTGTTGTTAAACCATCTATTTGTGAAGCTCCCCCAGTAAACACTAAAACTTTTCCAATTGAATTTTTATAACCTGATTTTTCAATTGAATTGTGAATCCACTTTAAAATTTCTTCATAAAAAGGTTGCACTAATTCGTATAACCTTCTTCTAGAAACTTGTATATAATTGTCTTCATTTTCAAAGTTAATAGAAGGAATTTCATATGGAATATCTTCCTCTTGACTTGCATCTATAACAGAGGCATATAGTACTTTTAATTTTTCAGCCTCTTCATAAGTAATACTTAATTTTCTAGCAATAGCTTCAGTTATATCGCTTCCTCCAAAAGATAATACATTTGAAAAAATAAAATTATTTTTTATAAACATTCCTATTGATGTTGTTCTTGCACCAATATCAACAACTATTGATCCTAGTTCTAATTCGTTTTCATTTAATACGGAAAAGCCTGCTGCGTTATTTGAAAATACAATTCTATGAATATCTACAGAGCATTTGGTAATTGTCTGAGCATAGTTTTTATATTGATTAATACCCATGTAAGTAGCTAAAAAATCAATCTCTAGCTTATTACCATACATATTAATAGGGTTTATTATTCCATCAGCATCATCAATGATATAATCAATAGGAGATATATTTATAATTTTTTTATCTAAAAAATAAGTATCCTCTAACACCTTATCCATAGTTAATTTAATATCTTGGGCCGTAATTATTTCATCCTTAACTTGAGCTTTTGCTCTAATAGTTTTTGTAAAACATTTATCTGATGATATTGATATAGTTAACTCATCTATGCTCTCATTTGATTGTTTTTCGCACTCTTTTATTGCCTTAGAAATACTATCATAAGCTAAATTAAAATCAGTTATTACTCCTGATACTATACCTTTTGAAGCTATAGTGCTGAGGCCAATAACCTTAGTTATATCATTATTATCAGTCGAACATTGCAAACAGTTGATCTTACTAGACCCTATATCCATTACAGTTAATAAGTTGTTCCTATTATTCATACATCATTCTCTTTTAACAATTCACTTTTATTCTTTAACTGTATAATCATTCTATCTGAAATTCTGAGATCAATTTTTTTTAGTCTTTCATTTAAAAATCCATATTTTTTTTCTAAATCTACAATTTTATAAAAAGCCTTACTTGGATTATCTTCTGGAAGTTCAATAATAATATTTAAAGAATGTTTTAAAGACCACCTTCTACTAGAAACTAAAGTAGCTTCTTTGATACTTTCTGAAATAGAAGTACTCACAGAAAATATATTTAGTAAATTAAAAATTTTATTCTCAACTCCATCTCCACTCAATATTAATAAATCTTTATAATCATTAGATATTATTTTAATATCTTGTATTTTTTTTCCTTCTAAGTTCAATAAAGTAATTTTTTTGGTTTCTTTTAATAAAAAAGTTGGTTTTTCTTCTTCTATAACAATAGATAATTTGGAAGGAAGACTATATTTTAGCTTAGCTGCTCTAATCCAATTATTTTTTTCTATTTCATTTTTGCTTTCATTTAGATCAACGCAAAATAGACTATCACAATTTTTAAAGACTACTTTATTAACTATATCGTCTTTTAAAACACTCTTATTTCCTAAAACTTCAATATAGTTTAATTCAAAACCTAGGCTTTTAACTAGTTTATTTACTTTTTCTAATTTTAAGAAGTATTCTGGAAAAAATAAAATTGTAGAGATTAAGAATAAAGTTGCAGTTAATAAAATCTTTTTTATATTTATTTTTAAAATAATGAATAATTTTCTCATCTATTCACCCCTGCATCATTAATTATCCATTCTACTAGATCTGGAAATTCAAGACCTGAATTTTTAGCAATTTTAGGGAAAAGAGAATTCTCTGTAAGCCCTGGTTGTGTATTAATTTCTAAAAGAAAAACTTTTTTATTATCTGACTCTAAATTAAGACGAAAATCTACTCGAGCTATACCTTTACAATTTAATAATTTAAAAGACTTTTCAGAGTAACTATAAATTTCCTTTTTTAATTTTGGATCTAAGTTTGTTGGTATAATATACTTTGTACTATTACTGTTATACTTAAATTCGTAATCATAAATTTCATTTTCTGTTTTTACCTCAAGCATACCAATCACTTTTCCGTTCATTAATCCAACTGTTAAATCAATACCTGGAATGTATTCTTCCATTAAATGATCTAAATATTTATTATTTAAAAAAATATTAATATCTGTATTTTTTTTAATTAAATTTATTCCTACGCTTGAACCCTCATTAATTGGTTTCAATATATAGGGTCTTTCAAATTCGTCCTGAATATTTAAGCTTCTATTAAGAAAGATTCTTCCCTTTGGTACTACGATATTATTATTTAAAAATATACTTTTTGATAAAAACTTATTCATACCTAGAGCTGAGGAACTTACTCCAGAATGAGTATATGGAATTTCAAAATATTCAAATAAACCTTGAATTTTCCCATCTTCACCCCACGATCCATGTAAAGCATTAAATATAACATCGATTTTTTCTTTATTATCATTTAAAAAGTTAATTAAATTATTTTGTGGCTCTATAGATGTAATATTATAACCTTTAGTCTTTAGAGCTATTTCAACATTAATTGCAGTTTTTCTGGACACTTCTGCCTCTGCGTACTTGCCTCCTTTTACTATTAATACATTTTTAGTCATTTTGGCATAAACCTTTTCTTCCTATAATTTTTATTTCCCATACTAATTTAATTCCAAATTTTTGATGGACTTTGTATATAATTCTCTCACCTAATTTTTCAATATCATTACTGGTTGCCCCCCCTCTATTTATTATAAAATTTGAGTGCATCTTTGATAAATGAGCTTTACCCAATTTATAGTTTTTACAGCCACTTTCTTGAATTAATTTCCATGCTTTATTATGTAAAGGGTTTTTAAATGTTGACCCACTAGTTTTTTCTTGTATGGGTTGTGTTAATTCTCTTTGCGATACTAATTCATTAATTTTTTTTATATTTTCTGAAACATTATCATTTTTTTTATATTTAAAAGTAGCTTCTAAAAATATATATTCATCTGGAAAATTAGTCGTCCTGTAGTTCATCTTGTAGTCTTTAGATAAAATTTCTTTAACTTTTCCATCTTTGCTGTCTAGAATTTTAATTTTAGTGAGAAATTTTGATGTTTCATTCCCATATGCTCCAGCATTCATTTTTATTGCTCCACCTATTGATCCAGGTATACCTGAAAAAAATTCTAAACCTGTAGCAAAATTTTTAGCTAAAAACCTTGCTAGTTTAATACAATTAGTAGCTGCTCCTACTTTAAATTCTTTATTATTAATAAATTTAACATAGTCAAAATTTTTACTTAATTTTATGACAGCACCATCAAACCCAAAGTCTCTAAACAAAGTGTTAGATCCTGCACCTAAAACATAAAAAGGTAAATTATTTTTAATGCTTTTTAAAAATTTTTTTAAATCATTTACATCTTCGGGTATAAAAAATATATCTGCATTACCTCCAGTCTTAAGCCATGTATACGAAGCTAATTTAGAATTGAAAGATAACTTTCCACTTAATAATAAATTTTGTATTCTTTTATATATATTATCTTTATTCATCATTATATTACATTAATGTGCTTTCTACAAAAATCTTTGCTTTAGATGAAATATCTCCAGCTCCAAGGAATACTACTATATCGCCATCTTTAAGTTTGTTTTCTATTAAAAATTTTAATTCTTTATCGTCAAAAGCTCTAACGTCCTTATGCCCTCCTGATATTAAAGCATTAATTAAGGTATAGTTTGTTAAATCAAAACTTTGTAACTCTCCAGCAGAATATATCTCAGTTATAAATACTATATCTGCATCATTAAATGCAGAAGTAAAATCTTCAAATAACAATTTTAACCTTGTATATCTGTGAGGTTGAACTATGGCTACTACTTTATCTTTTGTAATTTCTCTGGAAGCAGAAAGAGTTGCTTTAATCTCTATAGGATGATGTCCATAATCATCAAAAATTTGAATTCCTTTATAGTTTTTTATTAATGAGAACCTTCTATTTACTCCTTCAAAACCTAATAGGGCAGATTTTATTATTTCTAAATCTATATCAAGCTCTATAGCCATAGAACAAACTGCTAAAATATTTTGGACATTATGAATACCTGGTATATTAGAAACCATATTTTCAATTTTTTTTGCCGATGCATCCTTTTTAGGACTAATTTCTAAAGAAAAAAATGTTTTAGAATCTTTAAATACAATATTAGTTGCTCTAAAGTCAGCTTGAGGACTTAACCCATAAGTAATTATTTTTTTATCTTCAATTTCTGATATTATGCTTTGTATAGTAGGATCATCTATACAAATAATTGCTGCTCCATAAAAAGGAATATTATTTATAAATCTTTTAAAAGCATTTTTTAACTCTTTAAAACTTTTATAGAAATCTATATGCTCAGCATCAATATTTGTAACTATCACAAAACTAGCAGGAAGTTTTAAAAAGCTACCATCTGATTCATCAGCCTCCACGACCATCCAATCACTTTTTCCTAACTTTGCATTACTATTATATGAATTTATTATGCCACCATTAATTACAGTTGGATCATAATTAGCTTTTTCAAGAATGGTTGCCATTAAAGACGTAGTAGTAGTTTTTCCATGCGTTCCAGCAACGGCTATAGTCTTTTTAAACCTCATTAATTCTGCAAGCATTTCTGCTCTTTTCACAATGGGAATTCTTTTTTTTCGCGCTTCGATAAGTTCAATATTATTTCTTTCTATAGCTGAAGAAATTACAATAATTGATGCACCATTTATATTACCGGCAGAATGCCCTATACTAATTTTTACCCCTAATTTTCTTAACCTTTCTATATTAAGATTTTCAGATATATCACTACCTGATACTTCAAATCCTTGATTTACTAATACTTCAGCTATACCACTCATTCCTATACCGCCAATTCCTATAAAAAAAATTTTACCTATTTTAGAATCAAACATTTTTATCCTCTAAACTTAAAATTAGTTTCTTTAGCTTGATAGCAGCTAATGGTTTTCTTAGCCTTTTATTATTAAAAGAAAGTTTTTTTAATAAATTTGGCTTGTTAATTATTTGAGATATTGATTTAAAAAGAAAGCCATTATCAATATCCTCTTCTTTTAGAAGCCAAGCTGCATTATTATTTTTAAGAACCAAAGCATTCTCATACTGATGATTGCCCACTGAATTTTTTATGGGAACATACATAGCTGGAACTCCTGCCAAAACACTTTCATGAATAGTAGAAGAGCCTGCTCTAGAAATAATTAAACTAGCTTTATTTAAGTATTTTTTTATATCTTTAAAAAAACTAACTACATTTGATTTAATATGATTACTATCATAAAGTTTCTTAACATTTAATATATGATCTTGTCTTACTTGATGAAAAATTATAAGTTTTTTTCTTAATTGCATAGGTAGCTTTACTATAACTTTAGCTAATCTATAAGATAGAAGGTTAGAACCTTGGCTGCCCCCTAGAATTAATAAAGTAAAAATTCCTTTACTAGAAATTGGTTTATATTGATTATTATATAACTGTAAAAGTTGACTTCTTATTGGCATGCCAACCTGAATGGTATCAGGAAAATGCTCTTTTAAATTGAATGCAGATGTTCTTACCTTTATATACTTCCAGAATAGTCTATTAGCTTTTCCCATAACCGCATTACCTTCGTGAAGAATTACATCTTTTTTCAAAATTAACGCAGCTAATACAAATGGAACTTGAACATAAGAACCAAAACCTACTATTACTTTTATTTTATTTTTTTTAATGAAAAAAACAGCTTTTATGGTACTTAACATCAATAAAGATAAAGATGCTATTTTTTTAATAAGTATTTTTCTTTCAAAGCCAAGTGCTTTTATTAAAAAAGGGTTTATATTTGCAACTTCTTCAAATTTGACACCTCTTTGATCAGTGGCAAAATATAAATTTATATTTTTATTTTCTAATAGATTATAAACTGATAACGCTGGAAAAATATGCCCACCGGTTCCTCCTGCAACAAATAAAATATTGTTTTGGGCTATACTACTCATATATAAGACCCTTTTCTTTAAATTTTTTCCTAGTTAATGAAAGAACCATTCCCATTACTATTCCCATAGAAATAATAGAAGACCCTCCATAAGATAAAAAAGGAAAAGTTACACCTGTTGTTGGAATTAATTGCATTGATACCGCTATATTGACAAATGCCTGAATAATAAATAAAACTAATAAACCTATACAGCTAGTAATTTTAAATTGATTTTTTTTATTACTAATTTTTTTAACACCTCTGAAAAATATAGCTAACAATATGCATACTAATAAGATACATACTAACGAACCATATTCTTCAGCTATAACTGGAAAGATAAAATCAGTATGTGAATCAGGGATATTATTTTTTACGGTTCCTTGTCCTGGCCCCTTACCTAATATTCCTCCTTCGTAATATGCTTCTAAAGATTTTTCAACCTGAAAGTGTGTTGTATTAGAATTTAAGAAGCTATCTATCCTGTGCTGAACATGTGATAATTTTATATAAGCAACACTAGCAATAAGTATACTAATCATACTAATCAAAAATAAGAATCTAAAATTAATTCCAACTGTTAAATATTGAAACATAAATACTAAGAATAATATTACAAACATACTAAAGTTTGGTTGAGCAAGAATTAATAGACTAGTTTTAAGTAAAAGTAAAAATGCTAAAATTTTTCCACTAATACTATAACCTAAAAATTTAATTCTTTCTCTTAAGTTTAATAAAACTGAAAATATTATTATGATGAAGGGTTTCAAAAACTCTGATGGTTGAAAAGAATAACCAATAAAATTTAACCACCTTGTTGAACCATTATTTTCTTTACTCATGAAAAGTAAAATTACTATAAAAATAATACTTACAACTAAACCAAAGCAAGAAATATTTATTAAACCTTTAGTGGAAAATAATGAAAAGGTTATCATTACTAACAAAGAAAAAAAAGCAAATAAATAATGTTTTTTAATAAAATAAAACTCATTTAGACTTTTAAGTTTTGCAACATTAGGGCTTGCAGTTGTAACAAACAGTAAACCTAATATCATCAAAAATACTATAAGAGTAACACTTATTATATCTATAGATTTTAACCATCTTTCAAAAAAATTAAATAATGCTACTCTAGCTTCCATTAGGCAACTTTCTTTCTAATATTTTTAAATAATTTTTTAAAAAAATCTCCTCTTTGTTCAAAACTTTTATAGTCATCAAAAGAAGCAGATGCAGGAGAAAATAGTATTGGATAATATTTGCCAGAAGATAAGCTTTTTTTATAAGATTTCTCTAATGCTTCTTTTAAACTTTCACAAACTTTATTTGAAAGTTTTCTATTTATATATTTTTTAATTTTATAGGCATTTTCTCCTACTAAATAAGCCTCAATAATTATATTAGAAAACTTATTTAATTCCTTAAAGCTCTCGCCTTTATCAGATCCACCAGCTATTAAAATTACTTTTTTAAAAGACATTATTGCCGAGCACGTTGCTGCCACGTTAGTTGCTTTTGAATCATTATAGAATGCTATTTTTTTAATATATCCTAAAAACTCTAATCTATGGGGTAGTCCCTCAAATTCATTTAAGCTTTTGATAATTTTATTTGTCTTTAGCCCTAATGCAAGCAATGCAGAAAAAGCAATAGTGTAATTTAATTGATTATGTTTTAACTTTAAAAAGTTGCTTTCTTTCAAAGAATATTTTTTATTTGTAAAGAAGTTATCATAAATCTTATTTTTTTTATAATAAATACCTTTAGAAAAACTAGACTTATTACTAATTTTTATTATTTTAGCTTTAATATTTTTTT
>MDTD01115635.1_pt1 | contig 12475 bp, 5 predicted proteins | sample 811221 | NCBI WGS metagenome assembly MDTD01 (sample SAMN05326646, study PRJNA326480) | marine metagenome | isolation source: seawater | place: Pacific Ocean: South West | collected 2011 | reverse complement strand
TGTTCTTTTTACCTTTTCCTAGAAGAATATATTTGTTGTTGATTAGTGAGCTAGAATCAAGTGTTATTTCACCATTGATTTTGGCCTTGTTAACACTAATGGCATTTCCTTTAATATCACGTCTGGCCTCTCCATTAGAAGATAAAAACCCCGATCGAGTGCCAAGTAGGTCTACAATTCCAACACCATTTTCAATGTCAGTTCTTTTCATTTTATATTTAGGCACTCCCTCAAAAACATTTAAAAAAGTATCTTCATCAAGTTGCTTTAAATCTTCTGTTGTTGATTTCCCAAATAAAATTTTACTTGCAGCAATAGCAGTATCAAAGTCTTTTTGCCCATGAACTCTGATGGTAATATCTTCTGCAACTTTCTTTTGTAAAAGTCTCATATGTGGTGCCTCTTCGTGACTGGCTATCAGAGCTTCAATCTCTTCTTTTTCAAGAAGGGTAAATATTTTAATGTAATTTTTAGAATCCTCATCACTTGCATTCAACCAGTATTGATAAAACTTGTAAGGAGAAGTTCTTTTTTTATCGAGCCAAACATTTCCCTCTTCTGTTTTACCAAATTTACTTCCATCTGCTTTCTTAATTAGTGGAGTGGTTACTGCAAATGCATTTCCACTTACCTTTCTTCTAATCAATTCAGTTCCTGTAACAATGTTCCCCCATTGATCTGATCCACCAAGTTGAATAGTACAGTTGTGTTTATTATATAAATGTAAAAAGTCGAAGCCCTGCAAAAGTTGATAAGAAAACTCCGTGAAAGACATTCCTGTTTCCAGTCTTGATTTTACAGAGTCTTTCGCCATCATATAGTTGATAGACAAGTGTTTACCAACATCTCTTATAAAGTCTAAAAACCCAAAAGATTCAAACCAGCTTAAGTTATTAAGCACTTCCGCAGAATTTTCTTTTTCATCAAAGCTTAAAAATTTCTCCAATTGTTTTTGAATGCCATTTATATTGGCTTCAATCTCTTCTTTTCCAAGTAAATTTCTTTCGTTTGACTTACCAGAAGGATCTCCAACCATACCTGTTGCTCCACCTATAAGTGCTATGGGTTTATGCCCAGCTTTTTGAAAATGAACCAAAATCATAATCTGAACCAGACTTCCTATATGAAGGGAATCAGCGGTAGGGTCGAAGCCAATATAGGCGACACGGTTTTCTTTACTCAATTCATCTTCAACTCCAGGTGTCATATCATGAATCATACCCCGCCATCTTAGTTCATCTAAAAAGTTCATTTAATAATTTTTTACAAAGGTATGTTTTTCAGTTAAAGCACCATTTATTTGACTAACAAAATGCACAATATTTGGCATCATGACTATGCTCTATCGGTATATTTGGGTCATATAATGTCTCAATTATTTCAGTAATAAAATCAGGGAACATTGAAACCATTTCATCGAGTTCAAGTTTGCCGCTTTTTAGGTTACTTATATCTTTGTCATGATTAATCACAGAATAAATTCCTGTTAAATCTGGTAGTTTCCCATTGTTATTTTTGTATAAAACACAATACATCATTAGTTGTGCAGCATGTTTACACTTGGAAAAGGCCCCAATTAAACTTTGATCATCTTTCTTTGAAAACGAAACATCTTTAGCCTCAATTTTCCCTGATTTATAATCGATAACTCTTAGCTGATTGTCTAATTTGTCAATTCTATCAATTCTACCATATAGTTTAATGGTCTTTTTAGATCCATTTATATTCAGATCTATAGATGTTCTTAAGTCAGCCTCCAATTGGTGAATTGACAAGCTGTATTTCTTATCTTCAAGAAGTTTTTTCTCTCTTAATAAAATCCTTTCGGTAAGTTCAAGAGCCATTTTATAACTCAATAAGTTTTTTCCACTTGCAAAAGCGTCTTTATTTCCTTTAAAATGTTTTTCAAAAAACTCAAACATTAGGTTTTCGTATTTTGAAATCATTAGATCCATATCTTCAGGGCTTAATTGGTGTGCCTTGCTTTTCTTTTGTTTACCATTCTTATCGTATAAAGCATACGGCTTATAAAGTTCTTCTAGAACATCATGTATGAAAGTTCCAAATGTACTGCTTTCTATTTCTTCTTCAATAGATTCTTCTTCTTCAAATTCTAGAATATACCTGTTATAAAAATCTTTGGGGCATTTTAAAAACTTATTTATTGCAGAGGCTGATAGTGGTCGCTTAAAAAACTCATCAAGTCGAAAAAAATATTCTTCATCCTTTATGATGGCCTTTTCTTTTTCATTCACAATACTGGCCGGGATAAGATATTTCTGTTTACTCAATTTTACATTTTTATTATCATTTTGTAGTTCAAGATCAAGCTGTAGTAGATATCTACTGGCTTCTGTCTTTCCAATTCCTTCACTAACACTGGTGTAAGTACAATATAAGTTTTTAGAATAATGAAGAAGTCTGTAAAAATGATAGGCAAAAAGACCCTGTTTTTGTCTGGGTAAAGGAAGTCCTAAATAACGTCTTAAGTCCATAGGAAAATAGGTTTCCAATGGATTTGTATTTGGAATGATGCCCTCATTCATTCCAACAATAATGATGTTTTCAAAATCAATCATTCGGGTTTCTAATAACCCCATAATTTGCAGGCCATCAATTGGATTTCCGTGGTATGATATTTTTTGTTGAAATGTATGTGATTTAAATAATGACCTAAAAGTATTGAACTTCATTTCAGGAAAATCTTTAGAGCTTATGTTTTGGAGTTCAATAATTGCTTGATCAAAAGAGTTTAATACTGCTTTTTCAAACACATTTTCCTCTTTTAAGTGAGAAAAGCACTTTTCGTTTAACTCTCGAATGGTTTCAATTCCATAAATCCAATCTGAATGCCAATTTTTTGATATGATTTTAACGATTTCATATAGGTGTTTGGAGAAGTTCAAAGATTTAATAGGTCTTACTATTTGATTAAATTTAACGGCGGTTTCTTCTGTTTTAATTAATTGATCTCTATCACTTTTTCTCAAGCCTGACTGCACAAATGGATGATTGCAAAACATCTGAAAATCCTTGAAATACAAGCCTTTTTGTGAAAATCTTTTTTTGTTTTCTTGAATGTTGAACATAAGCTCTACCCATGATTTAATAGGAGTGTTTTTTAACGGTAAACCTAGCGTTATGTTAGCTGTTTTAACACTTTTAGGAATGTTTTGAATCATGGGAACAATAAGAGATTCATCTGCTAGTAATAGAACTGTTTTGTTAAGTTCCTTTTGTGATAAAGAACTAAGTATTGTTGAGGCAACTTTCACTTGACCAGTTACCTGAGGACATTCAATCAAATCAATTTTAAGTTCTTTGGATCTTAATCTATCTTTAATAATGGGTAGTTCGGATACCTGAAGATTCTTCATTAACTGTCTAATAAAAGAACCTGCTTCATGATTTTGATCTTCTACATAATATTTGTCTGCATCAATTAAAATATGTCCTTTTGCATGTCTATGAACTACTTTCAGGATTTCACTTTCTGATTTGGAAAGAGCATTAAATCCAGCAAATAAAATTTGATTTTCTTCTTTGTCTAATATTAAGTTCATATGTTCTGAAACATATCTATAAGCTTTTCCTGAGTAGTTTATTTTTTGTTGGTTTAGTAATTCTTGAAATTGTGTGTAATAATCAGGAAGTGTTTTCCAGAATTTCAAGAATTTTTTTTGAGTTTGTGACAATTCTTGCTCTTCTACCGCCCAGCTGCTTAAAAAATCCTCTTCAATTCGATGGATTTCATTTAGATTTTTAAAAGCGTCCTTATAATCCAAAAGATATCGATCAATTTCATCAAAATCTTTCAACAATAACGATCCCCATTTTTGAAATTCGTCGAAAGATAATTTTTCATTGTCTACCTCAATTTTAACGTGAATTTTATATAGTTGAAAAAGAAGTGATGTATTGTCAATTACATTAAATGGTGTATTTTTTTTAACCCATTCATCAATAGTTAACATTTGAGGGGCAAAGATGGGTTTGTCATATTCTTTAAATAAAGCTGATGATATGTAAAGCTGTGCTCTTTTTGATGGGATAACGATAGAAAGACCATCAAGTGGGATCTTGTTAACATTAATATAACGTGCGATTTCCTCTGTAAATTTCATCTAAAAATGAAATTAATAAAATTCAATGATTTACAATATTAAATTATAAACTCAAAATCGTAAATTTGCAGTAACAAAAAAAATACACATGACAACATTAGTAGGAAAAAAAGCGCCATCGTTTGAGGCAGCAGCTGTTATAGACGGCGGAGAAATAGTACAAAATTTTTCATTAGATCAATACCTTGGTAAAAACCAGGTTATTTTATTTTTCTATCCAAAGGACTTTACGTTTGTTTGTCCATCAGAGCTTCATGCATTTCAAGATGCTTTGTCTGATTTTGAATCAAGAGGAGTAAAAGTTGTGGCTTGTTCCACTGATACTGAAGAATCTCATTGGGGATGGCTTCAAGTTTCTAAAGAAAATGGGGGAATAGCGGGTGTTAAATATCCAATTGTAGCGGACACATCCAAAACAATTGCAGATGCCTATGGAGTTTTAACCGGAGAATACGACTATGATGCTGAGGGTAACTTAGTTGCAACTGGATCCATGATTTCATATAGAGGATTATTTTTAATTGATAAAGAAGGCCTTGTAAGACACATGCTTGTCAACGACCTTCCATTAGGAAGAAATGTAGAAGAGGCAATTAGAATTGTTGATGCTCTTCAATTTAACGAAGAAAATGGCGAAGTTTGTCCTGCAAATTGGAAAAAAGGAAAGGATGGAATGACTGCATCTTTTGATGGAGTTGCAGATTATCTATCAAAACATTAAGCATGAAACTTAATAAAAAAAGGGGTCAACTGACCCCTTTTTTTATTTCCTATTCAGTTAATTTATTTAGCTGAATTAAATTTATCTGTTACTGCATCCCAATTAATCACATTAAAAAATGCGTTTATATAATCTGGCCTTCTGTTTTGATAATTAAGGTAATATGCATGTTCCCAAACATCCAATCCTAAAATAGGAGTTCCACCACAACCTTTACCCATTAGTGGGTTGTCTTGATTTGCTGTAGAACAAATTTCTAACTTGCCATTTGTAACACAAAGCCAAGCCCATCCAGAACCAAATTGAGTTGCAGCAGCACTGGCAAATGAATTTTTAAAATCCTCAAAAGAGCCAAAGGCAGAATCGATTGCACTGGCAAGCTCTCCACTTGGAGTCCCCCCTCCATTTGGAGACATTACTTCCCAAAACAGACAGTGATTCCAATATCCACCACCATTATTTCTTACAGCATTGTTATCCATATGGTTTTTGAAAAGGTCTTCAAGAGATTTTCCTTCCATTTCAGTCCCTTCAATAGCAGCATTAAGCTTGCTTGTATATCCATTATGATGTTTAGAATGGTGAATTTCCATTGTTCGAGCATCAATATTTGGTTCTAACGCATCGTAGGCGTAATTTAATTCAGGTAATGTGTATGACATGATTTAATATTTTATATTTCAGAACAAATTTAATCATTTTGAAACTTTAATTCAAGGTGAATCCAAAGCATTTGACCAAATAATACAGATGCAAACAAAAGATGAGAGACCTGAACCAATCCAGGCATATCAGCATGTGCTAAAAGAACTCCACTTATGAGGCCTAGAGATAAAGTAACAAAAGCATAGCGCAATGATTTAATGTGGTGTTTTTTTTCATTAATGTAAAATAAAACAAGCATGCCAATTAAAACCAACCAAGAAAAACTTCTGTGAATATAAAATGGAAGTCCAAGCTTATCCGTCCATGTATCTCGACCAAATCCCATTTTTGTTAATTCATCAATATATTCACGAACTTGTGTTCCAAGAAACATTTGATAACAGGTGATGATTAGAATAAGTAAGATGGATGTTTTAATAAAGCGAGGAACTTCTACTTTTAAACTCTTACCGCTTATTAAAAAAACAATTTTAGTTTGAATCCCGATAATTAAAAGCGCCATAAATAAATGCACAGTTATTGTCCAAGGCACAAGATTTGAAGCAACGACTATAGAGCCAAACCAACCTTGTATTGCCATTAAAACAATATTTAAACCTTGCAAAAACATTGTTTTTTTTATACGATACTTGATAAACATCCAAATAAATAAAATAATCATAAGATTTCCCGAAAGAAAACCAATTAAACGATTGACATACTCTGTCCAAGTTTTCTGGCCATTAAAATCGTCTTCGATAAGCAGAGTTGGGTCTTGACTAATTTTTTGTGATGTTTCTTTTAGTCCTATAGAATTTAAAAAAGAACAAAACTTTTTGATTTTCTTTTCCCTTTTTGAGATGTAAATGTTTTTATAATCAGTTGGCAATTGACTTGCTTGAGTAGGGGGTATCCACTGACCAAAACATTTGGGCCAGTCTGGGCAGCCCATTCCACTGCCTGTGATTCTTACAAAACTCCCGGCAATAACAATTAAATAAATAGAGATTAAAACAATCCAATTAAACGTTTTGAATTTGAAAGAATAATTCATTTTATAAAATTAATACACACTTTATAATGAGTGTTAATTAATAAAGGAATTAATTCTGTTTTTGTTCTTTCAATAATTGTTCAATTTCTTTTAATCGATTTTTTAATTCTTGGATTTCTGTTTCCTTGGTATTTTGTGAATTAATGAAGCCATTATAATATCTGCCAGGTTGAAGTAAAATTTCAACATAATTATTTTCTTTAGCTTGATCTCTAACAGCATATCCTATAATCGAACCATTTTTTGTTGCTTTTTTTCCGTATCCTTTTATTTCACTAGATGTAATAAAATCTCCACATTTAATTAATTCTTGCCCAGGAATTAAATTAACTTTTACCCTTCCAGCAAGACCAACTGGAGGACCAACCTCAGGGCTGTTTAAAACAACTGATGGGTCTTCTGAAATCACACCTACCATATGTTCATCGTAAGAAATAGTAGATAGTTTGTATTTATCTTGTTTGTCTTTATCAAGACTTACAATCATTCCAGGTTTTATATGATAATCCTCAATTGGAAAATACTCAGCAACGTCACCAAGTTCTCTTGAAGAGTTGGCGTAAACTCGACCTTCAGTGTAAATAGATCCATTTGTGGGAGCAGATGTATATTGGTAATAAATCGTTACTTCGATTCCGTCTAGCCGAAAATCATCATCCTGTGCAAACCATCCAGTTACATTTTCATCATAAAGTTCAAATTGAACAGATTGCGCAGAGCTAAAAGTAGCGTTTACATTTTCAAAAGCTTCAAAATGAGTAAAATAATCATTTCCTCCACCGAAAATAGCAGCGGATCCATTATAAATTGTCCCCCATGAATTTCCTCCAACTTTAACCAAAACATGAAAATCTTCATTAGCATCTTCATTCCATCCTTGCCATAAAATAGAAATTGATTTTACAGTAATACTTGATGCTCCAGGTGGAATTTCAAGATTTCCTAATGACCAAGTAAAACTTTTGGTTTCCGTTCCATCAGTAATTACGTGTGGCCCACCATCTTGAAAAGTTTGCGAGCCTTTTCTTGTTACATTTCCACTAGACGGACTACCAACCATTAAGTATCCATTTTTAACTTTAGTATTTCCATCCACTACAAGCTTTGCATCAATCGAAGAAGTTCCAATACCAACATTTCCTGAATTATTATAGACATTTCCATTGTTTGAAATTATCCAGTCATTGTCTCCACCAGAAAGATTTTGCCATGATGCAAGACCATTTGCATCGGATGTTAAAACTTTATTCGCTCCAGGTGAACCACCAGTAATTTTTACTTGTCCATTAACTTCTAGCTTAGCATCAGGATCATTTACCCCAATACCAACATTCCCTTGAAAATAATTATAATCTTCTCCTGTTGAATAAAACCCATAATCAGTCCCACTACCTATTGTATTATTACTAACTCTTACCCCATATGTATTTCCTGTTGTATTTGACCCCCCATAAAGATATGAATACATGCCGTAAATATTACCACCTCCATTGTGTCCTTGCAAACTTGTGCTATTATATATTCCATATCTATTTCCTTGTCCACCAGATACAATTTCATTCCTTATTCCATAATGCGTGGCATTGCTTGAGCCGATATAATTTGAATTTCTAAAAGCAGTAGACATTCCAATTGCCTGATTACTCATAACATTCCAAATGCCATATCTTGAAACACTTGAGTTAGTAGAAGTATTATTAAAGTATCCAGTATATGTATTGTCATTGTTTTCAACATGTAATTTTCGAGTTGGATTTGTAGTTCCAATTCCAACATTTCCTATGTTTCTGTAAATATTGTTTGCGTCCATTCCCCAATCATTATCATTTAGGGCAGAAAGATCAATTGTTTGAGCACCACCACCATTTTGAAGATCTAAGGTTATGATGCTATTATTAGGGTTGAAATTAAAGGTGTTAATTTGTTGGTTATCTGTATTATCTAAGAATTGTGTTAGGTCTATTGGTGTGCCCCCATCTTCAAGGGTTAAAGTGTTTTGATTTAGGGTAAGTTGTTGGTCATCTGTCCCTGAATTATCAAGGTCTGATAAATCAATTGTTTCGTCTGTTCCGTTCTCAATACCAATAGTTAAATTATTGGTAATATTGTCAAACGAAGAGCCTTGAATGTTTTGATCATCTGTTCCTGAGTTATCAAGATCTGATAAATCAATTATTTCAGATGTCCCATTTTCAATGCCAATAGTTAAATTATTTGAGGTGTTGTCAAATGAAGACCCTTGAATATTTTGGTCATCTGTTCCTGAGTTATCAAGGTTTGACAAATCAATTGTTTCAGATGTTCCATTTTCTATTCCAATAGTTAAGTTATTTGAGGTTATATCAAATGAGGAGCCTTGAATATTTTGGTCATCTGTTCCTGAATTTGCTAATCCTGATAAATCAATTATCTCAGAGCTTCCATTTTCAATGCCTATTGTAAGATTGTTGGTTAAGATGTCAAATGAGGAACCCTGAATATTTTGGTCATCAGTACCGATAAGAGGGGACAAGTCTTCAGATAAAGTTCCTCCATTATCGGTTATCTCAATATTGGTTCCATTCAATTGAATGCTATTATTAAATTCATTTGAAGGGTCAGCGTCAGAATCATCTACGTTGATTGATAAAGTAGAACCATTGTCAATAGTTATGTTTCCAGGTGTCCCATCAGTTGATATGTCGGGCATTCCTCCAGTTATTGAGCTTGCTTCTTTAGAGTATAGTGCATATGGGACACTCATTAATCTTTGCTCTCCAAAAAACTGAAAATTTGTGCCACCATTAAAATCAACAGATGTTGCTAAAAAATATTGATCACTTCCCCAATCAATTAAATCAAAATTAGTGACATTGTTGGGGTCTGCTATTCCTTCACCAATTGTTAAGTTAACAAGTCCTAGACTGTTTGTAGTGACATTATGAGTTTCGGCATAGACTAAAGGGCCAACACCACCCAAACTAGTAACTTTTTTCAATTCAAATTTAATATTGATGTTTTGATTGGCAGCAAGGGTCAAGCCATTTCTCATTACTGCTTGATAATTAATTCCTTCAGGAGATTGAGATAAAAATGTAAATGATAACGAAACAAAAAGAGTCAGTAGAAGGACACTTTTTTTTGAAAAAAAATGAGTTTTCATAGCAAGTAATTATTAGGGTATTTTGTTATGTAGTCTCAAATATAAGAAACTAAACTTGCATCAAAAAACATTTTTTAATTAGGACTAATTTTAAAGTATCCACCACCTAATGAAAAGCTATTACTTCCATTATTAATGATTTCCATAAAAATGTATTTATCATTTCCTGTGACTGGTGTTAAAAAGTCAATATTCAAAGTTTGTGTCGACGGCCCTGTAATTTGCTCAACAAGTGTTGTGCTAGAAGCATTTAAAAAAGACCCCTCGCGAATAATAATGTCATCTGGTAAGTCATCAAAATAAAGAACAATACCTGTTACTTTGTATCCATTTGGAATGTCAAATTGTCCTCCACAGTCTGCTCCAGCTTGTTCACCCCATTTTTCACCTGAGTAAAAGTTTGGAGCTCCTGAGCCTCTGAAATCGGAAAATTTAATATACATTTTCTCATTATTTCCATGATATCCAATTCTTGCATCACCGTTAACATCTAATTGATACTCTGGAGAAGCTGTTCCTACTCCAACATCTTGCCCTAATGGATTTAAGGACATTTTTGATGCTATTTGAGTTCCTGTACTTGACAATGGCCAAGTTTGAAGCCAGACAGTTGAGTCGTTATTAACACCAACAGTCATTGTAGTTCCATTTCCTTCAACTCTCATTAAAGCATCAGTATTTGATGGATTGTTGTTTAACAAACCTCTAACAAGTAGTTGTCCATCACCTGTACCTCCCGCAGGCATTATAAATAGTCTTGATCCATTATAGGTCAGCCATGAATTTGCATGCATATTATCAAGCCCAGATGCAGTTAAAATTCTTGTATTGGCTCCATTACTCATGAAGTCAGATACATTTACACTAATGTCATCAACATCGACTGTTATTCCACTTCCACCGCCTATGTTTAGCGTAACATCTTGTGTTAAACCACCACCAGTTAATCCATTCCCAGCTACTACACTTGTGATGTCTCCGGTATTGATTGTTTGAGTAGAAAGATTTCCTATCGCGTCAGCAACAACCATTCTTGTACCAGTTCCCCCTAAATCATTGATTCTTACAAGGCCAGAATTATAAGGCCAAGACATAACAGGGAAATCAACACCAGCATCTCTCCTAAAAAGAGTAAAGCGATCATTGTCACCTACCATGGTTGGTATACCATCACCATCGTATCCGATTCCTCCACCGTAGATAATGCTTTTTCCTACATAAACCATACCTGATCCATCTGTTGTTCCGGTTACGAATAGCTTAGGAATTTTAGTATCAATTTGACGAATGTGGAGGTCTGCATCAGGAATTGATGTTGAACTTCCCATTCCAATTTGTCCATCCTCATCAATAGTCATTCTTACAATAGGAGTTGAGCCAATACCCGGATCATTTATGGTGGTTGCAAAATCCAATGCCATTCCACCGTGGTTTGATAAAATGTAAGGTTCAGTTGCTCTTGGTGCAATAGCGGCTACAAATTTAGGTTCTGTTCCATTTAAAATATTTGAATCAAAGGACATGAATTTGATACCTGCAGAATATGAATTTCCAGAATTGGGATTCATTTCCTTACTTCCAATCTCTATTCCATCAAACAAATTATTTAGTCCATTTGCCCCATCAGACATAGATTCAAATCTAGATTGATTATGAAAACTTTTAACATGAAATGTTTTAGAAGGATTGGTTCCAATACCAACATTTCCATTGGTGAATATGTTGTCATTTATGTTTGTTGATAAAGAAGTTGTGTTTTCAATGTACCAATCAGTGTCAGTAACTCCTTGAGGACCAGAGGGTCCAGGTGGTAAGGCATCAAAAAGAGTATCAACTAAACCATTTGAATAATACAATACCAAATGGTTCGGAAACATACTACTGAAAGGAATGCTATTTGGGTTTGTTATGGATGCAGTGGAATCTATACTAGTTCCTTGAATACCTTGTGCTCCAATAAGCGAATCAAGATAATCCTGAACACTACCAGTGTTTCCCTGAGCAATCCATACTTCATAAGCACTAAGACCCTGAGGACCAACAGCTCCTGTGTCTCCTACAATAGAGTCTAAAAAGTCTTGTTGTGTCCCTGTATTTCCTTGATTTATCCAAACATCATAGGCGCTGATTCCTTGAATACCTTGAATACCTTGAGGTCCAGTAGCACCAGTAGCCCCAACAAGCGAATCAAGATAATCTTGAACAGTACCAGAGTTTCCTTGAGCAATCCAAACTTCATATGCGCTAAGTCCTTGGATACCTTGTGCTCCAGTCGCTCCAGTTGCTCCAATAAGTGAATCTAAAAAGTCTTGTTGCGTCCCTGTATTTCCTTGATTTATCCAAACATCATAAGCACTGATTCCTGACGCTCCTTGGGGTCCAGTCGCACCAGTCGCTCCAATAAGTGAATCTAAAAAGTCTTGCTGTGTACCTGTATTTCCTTGAGCAATCCATACCTCATAAGCACTAAGTCCTTGGATGCCTTGTGATCCAGTCGCTCCAGTTGCTCCAACAAGTGAATCTAAAAAGTCTTGTTGTGTCCCTGTATTTCCTTGATTTATCCAAACATCATAAGCACTAATTCCTGATGTTCCCTGTGGTCCAGTCGCACCAGTCGCTCCAACAAGCGAATTTAAAAAGTCTTGCTGTGTTCCTGTATTTCCTTGGGCAATCCAAACTTCATATGCGCTAAGTCCCTGGATGCCCTGTGCTCCAGTTGCTCCAGTTGCTCCAACAAGTGAATCTAAAAAATCTTGTTGCGTCCCTGTATTTCCTTGATTTATCCAAAC
>MDTD01030071.1_pt1 | contig 12476 bp, 12 predicted proteins | sample 811221 | NCBI WGS metagenome assembly MDTD01 (sample SAMN05326646, study PRJNA326480) | marine metagenome | isolation source: seawater | place: Pacific Ocean: South West | collected 2011 | reverse complement strand
GTTTTGACAGCGATATTGAGTTCTTTGGCGATCTAAAATCTTATAGTCCTTCTCAAGGCACTGACATCTGATGGATAAGCAATTTGACGCTATCGATAAGGCACTTGACGTAAAAGCAGAGATCGTCGAGAAGTCCAAGGAAGTGAAAGAGATCGTCAAACCAGACGAAGATCCAGAGAAGGATTATGAATATAGTAGAGCACAACTCTATAACCTAATCGATAAGGGACAGGAAGCAGTTGATGGCATCCTAGAACTAGCACAAGACAGTCAACATCCTCGTGCCTTTGAGGTTGCTGGACAGTTGATTAAGTCTGTTGGTGACGTTACTGATAAGTTGATTGATCTTCAGAAGAAGATGAAGGACCTAGAAAAACCACAGGGTGGTCAAAGTCCCAAAACAGTCAATAACACTATGTTTATTGGTAGTACTGCTGACCTACAGAAGATGTTGAAGCAAGGTCTTCTAAATAATGATAGTGAATAGTCTCCCCGATGTTAGACGAAAGAAGTCTCACTAAGGGTGAGGATAAGAAAAAAGAAAAGTACGTCAAAGGTATGAAAAAGTCTTTTAGCGATTTTAGAGCACGTTATGGCGACGATGCCAAATCGGTGATGTACGCTACTGCCACAAAGATGGCGAAGGAAGAAAATATTGATGAGGTTTTAGGTGGTAAACCTGGTGATGGATATATTGGACATCCTAATCTAGACATTAAGAATCCCTTTGCTAAGAAACAAACAAAAGCACCAGTTCTTCCCGGAGCTAATGCACCAAAGGGTCCAAATGTCAATACTATTGGTGCGACATACGGTGATAGAAATATGCAGTTGCAAAAACTGAGGCAACAAATGAGAAACTCATATGAACCAAAAGGTGAACCAATTGAGGAGATCGCACCTGTAGTTGCTGGTGCTGCCGCTGTTGGTAAAATGGCAGCAAAAGCAGCAGCAAAGAAAGGTCTACAAAAGGTTGGAAAGGTAGTCGCTGCTGATGCTGCTAAGGCAATGGTGGGTGGCAAAGTCAAGAAAGGACCAGTTGCTGCCGGATCTAAAGTTGTAGGTAAATCTGCCAAACCACAAAGTTCGTCTATTATAAAGTCTGCTGGGATGCAGTCAAAATCGGCACCCAGTATTCCCAAGAAACCACAGTCAACAACAGAACCAAAAACACCTTCCAAACCACAGGAACCTTCCAAACCACAGGAACCTACCAAAGCAAAGGAACCTGGTAAGGAAAAGAAGAAGGGCAACGGTGTTGAGGATGGTGTCAAAAAAGGATATCAAAGTGTGAAATCTAAAGTAACTGGTTTCACTGCCATGTTCGATCCTAAGGAGAGTTATGACCAAGACTCAGAACTACTCACTTTTAGTGATTTTAGGGAGATCGTTAGTATTTGCGTCTCAGATGAGGAAGGGTTAGATGAAGGAGCAGCCTGGACAAAAAAAGCAGGAAAAAATTCAGAGGGAGGACTTAACGAAAAGGGACGAAAGTCTTATGAAAAGGAAAATCCAGGCAGCGACCTTAAAGCACCAAGCAAAAAGGTTGGAAACCCCAGGAGGGCATCCTTCTGCGCTCGAATGAAGGGTATGAAAAAGAAACTAACTAGTAAGAAGACTGCTAACGATCCCGATAGCAGAATCAATAAGTCTCTACGTGCTTGGAACTGCTGATATGAAAACATTCCAACAATTTATGGAAGGGCAAGTTGGTATTGATCGGGTGATTGGTGCTCGTATCAGACGTGCTGACAAGAAAATTAATCAACAGTATAAAGATATCACAAACCCAAAAGACCCAAATACACTAGAAACACTACTGAAGAGAGTTTGATTTATTATGTCGGGTGACATTTATCTTGGTAATCCCAATCTAAAGAAAGCGAATACACCGATTAACTTTACTGAGGAACAGATTGTTGAGTTCCTCAAGTGTAAGAACAATCCGGTGTATTTTGCTAGGCAGCATATCAAGATCGTGTCACTTGACCACGGTCTTGTGCCCTTTGACATGTATCCGTTCCAAGAGAAGTTGATCTCCAACTTCCATGAGAACAGATTTAATATCTGTAAGATGCCACGACAGACTGGTAAGTCTACAACGTGTGTATCCTATCTACTACACTATGCTATCTTTAATGATAACGTCAACATTGCCATTCTAGCAAACAAAGCATCCACTGCTCGTGACCTTCTAGGAAGGCTACAACTTGCTTACGAAAACTTGCCAAAGTGGATGCAGCAGGGTATTATTGCTTGGAACAAGGGTTCCATGGAGTTGGAGAATGGGTCTAAAATTATCGCCGCATCTACGTCTGCATCTGCTGTTCGTGGCGGCTCCTACAATATCATCTTTCTTGACGAGTTCGCGTTCATCCCGAATCACATTGCTGATGAATTCTTTGCCTCTGTTTATCCTACTATCTCGTCTGGACAGAGCACCAAAGTAATCATGGTGTCCACGCCACACGGTATGAATCACTTCTACCGTTACTGGCATGATGCTGAGCGTGGAAAGAATGACTATATTGCGACAGAAGTTCACTGGTCAGAAGTCCCAGGTAGGGACGCCAAGTGGAAAGCACAAACTATTGCTAACACAAGTGAGCAGCAGTTTAAGGTTGAGTTCGAGTGTGAATTCCTAGGATCTGTTGATACACTTATCGCACCCTCTAAACTGAAGACAATGGTTTATGAGGATCCAGTGCGAACCAATGGCAGTCTTAATATCTATGAGATGCCCATTGAGGATCATGATTATATAATTACAGTGGACGTTGCCCGTGGTGTCTCGAAAGACTACTCTGCTTTCATCGTTTTTGATATCACTTCGTTTCCATACAAAGTGGTTGGCAAATATCGAAACAACGAAATCAAACCCATGATGTTCCCAAGCATCATTGTAGAAACTGCTACGGCGTACAACAATGCGTACATCCTAGCAGAGGTCAATGATATTGGGGACCAGGTTGCGTCAATCATCCAGTTCGATCTGGAGTATGAGAATGTGCTGATGTGTGCGATGCGAGGTCGTGCTGGTCAGATTGTCGGCACAGGATTCTCTGGTAAGAAGACACAACTGGGTGTCAAGATGAGTGTCACAGTTAAGAAGGTTGGTTGTAGTAACCTCAAGACTTTGATTGAGGATGACAAACTTGTCATCTGTGACTACGATATGATTAGTGAACTTACCACATTCATCCAAAAACGTCAATCGTTTGAGGCAGAAGAAGGATGTAATGATGACTTGGCGATGTGCCTGGTTATCTTTGCGTGGTTGGTAGCACAGGAATACTTTAAGGAAATGACGGACAATGATGTCCGTAAGAGAATTTACGAAGAACAGAAGAATCAGATTGAGCAGGACATGTCACCATTCGGGTTTGTTAGCGATGGTCTAACTGACTTCGAAGGTGAGGTTGATTCTAATGGCGACGTATGGAAGGTTGATGAGTATGGCGATATGTCATACATGTGGGAATTCCAGTAATGGAATTCGAAGATCAATTCTTACTAGATCATTTACTCTTCACTGAAAGGGTATGTAGAACATGTGGTCAGAAGAAAGATCTATTGAACGATTTTTACAGGACAAAAAACGATAGAACTACACCATCGGCATACTCTTATGAGTGTAAAGGTTGTACAAAGAAAAGGGTAACAAGCAAGAGAAAGAAGAAACTACGGTCTGAGTGGGAGTATCCTGACTGGTAGGGTTCACGCACTATTCACCCCATTAAAACATCCCTTTTTCTAAATAGTTTTAGTCTAAACGGGTAATGCGGGAGTTAGGATGGCACTACGTTTATCGTCCCCAGGTATTAGTGTAAGAGAGGTTGATCTAACCCGTGGCGGGGTAAACGCTTCTATCAACGTCGCCGCTGGTATTGCTGGTCCTTTTAAACAGGGACCTGTTAATGAAGTAACCAGAATCACTAGTGAGAAGCAACTAGTCGAAGTATTTGGTGGTCCTGGGGCAGGAACCACTGATTATCACTACGAAACGTGGTATGCTGCTTCGAACTTCCTAGGTTATGGTGGTCAACTAGAAGTTGTCAGAGCAGGCGGTGCCGAGCTCGTCAACGCCAACGCTGCTGTTGGTGTTTCTTCTGTTGCTGGTCTAACCATTGAGAACCTAGATCACTACAACAACAATTTTTCAGGCATCACAACCGCCTACTGGATCGCTAAGAACCCCGGTTTCTGGGGCGACGGTCTAAAGGTTTGCGTTATTGATAACGCTGCTGACCAAAGAATTACAGGTGTTAACACCGCAGGTGCTTTCCCTGCTATCGGTGGCGGTACTATCGGTACTAAGGGCGTTGTCGTCGGTATGGCGGTAACCCAGAAACTAGGTGGTACAAACATCGGTATCGGTACAACCGGAACACCTGGTGTAAACGATCACCTCAAGGGCATCATCACCAAGGTTGGTGCTGGTTTCATCGACGTTAAGGTCACCTCGGTTGTAGTTGCTGGTCTAGAGACCGCAAGAAACTACCAAGAAGGTTCTCAACTAGAATTTAAGACAGGTTCTGCCATCGGCATTTCTTCTGTCAGTGCCGCACTAGGTTTCACCACAACATCTCACGCTCCTTCTGACTGGTACAGTCAGCAGAATGCTCTAACTTCTGTTGCTGACGGTGGCGAAGATAATGTCACTATCGCTTGGAGATCTCTACTACCAAAACCAGGTACAAATGGTTACGTAGCAGAAAGAGGTGGTTCTAACGATGGTCTAAACGTTGTCGTTATCGACACCGACGGTGATGTATCGGGTACTCCTAACAGCATTCTTGAGAAGCACGGTAACCTATCCAAGGCATCGGATGCTGAAGTAAGTCCTAACAAGGCAGTTTACTACAGAGATTATCTTGCTGAGAACTCTGAGTACGTATTCGCTGGCATCTCGCTAGTAAATGCTGCTGATACTTTCCGCAACACACAACCTCTAGCAAACGGATTCAGTGCTGGAGTTACTCCTATTACTGCTGCCGCTGGTGCCTGGGGACAGGAAGCAAGAAACGTTAACTTTAACTCTCTTGGTGCTGCTTCTTATAGACTATCTGGTGGTAAGGACTACAGAGGATCAATCGGTCAGTACGATGCTCACCTCGGTGACGTTCTAACCAGTTACGAAAAACTCGCTGATCCTGTCAACGCCGACATCCGCTTCCTACTACAAGGTTCCGCCTTTAAGACTAAGGAAGAAGAGCAAGCGAAGGCACAGAAACTAATCAGCATCTGTGAAGCACGTAAGGATTGTATTACAACGATCTCTCCAAACAGAAGTGCTACCGTAGGCGTAACTAACGCAGCAACTCAACTTAAGAACGTACTTGAGTTCTTTGCTCCACTAAGTTCTTCCTCCTACGCTATCTTCGATAGTGGTTACCAGTACACTTACGATCGCTTTAACAAGCGTTTTAATTACGTACCACTTTCCAACGATATCGCTGGTCTAATGGTAAGAACTGATATCAATCAGTTCCCATGGTTCTCTCCTGCTGGTACCACCCGTGGTGCTCTAGCAAACGCTGTAAAACTTGCCTTCAATCCTGGTCAGGACGCAAGAGACAGACTCTACAGCAGCAGAATCAACCCAGTAATTACATCACCTGGTTCGGGCACAGTCCTCTTCGGTGATAAGACTGGTCTTGCTCACGAAAGCGCCTTTGATCGTATCAACGTTCGCCGCCTATTCATCACCATTGAGAAGGCAATCGAGAACGCTGCTAACGCTCAACTCTTCGAATTCAACGATGCTGGTACAAGAACCAACTTCGTGAACATCGTAGAACCTTTCCTACGCGACGTTCAGGCAAAGCGTGGTATCTCAGACTTCCTACTTGTTTGTGACGATACCAACAACACCCCAGATGTTATTGACCGCAATGAGTTTGTAGCGGACATCTTTGTAAAACCAGCAAGATCGATTAACTTCATCGGTCTAACGTTTGTTGCTACACGCACAGGCGTATCTTTCTCAGAAGTCGTCGGCACAGTTTGATCAGGAGGTAACTACTAATGCCATTAAACCGTAACATTCCACCCATCGGTGATCGCACTATCGACGATTTTAAGAGTCGTCTAGTACAAGGGGGCGCTCGCCCCAATCTGTTCGAAGTTGAGTTTAACTTTCCATCAGCGATCGGAGATCAACTCTCTGTTTCCACAGTAAAGAAAGATCTTAAGTTCCGCATGATGATCAAGGGAGCACAGCTCCCTGCTTCTAACATTGCTGAAGTTGTAGTTCCTTTCCGTGGACGCCAACTCAAAGTTGCTGGTGACAGACGCTTTGATCCTTGGACAATCACCATCATAAACGATGGTGACTTTAACATCCGCGATGCTTTTGAGAAGTGGTCTAACTTCATCATCAAAGTATCTGATGGTTCTGGCACAATTAACCCTGCCGATTATCAGGCAGAATGGACTGTTCACCAACTAGGTCGTGGTGCTGGTGATCTACTAACACCTGGTGAGCAGAACACCAACGAACTTCCAGTTCTTCGTTCTTACAGAATGAGAGGATGTTGGCCAAGTGCTATCAGTGGTATCGAACTTTCTTACGATTCTGCTGATACCATTGAGGAGTTCCAGGTAACCATGCAGGTCCAGTACTGGGAAGCATTTGATAAGGATGCTCAGGACGCCATCGTCTGATCACCTAAATAGACGAAAAGACCGTATGTAATGGCGAAACTTTTTGGATTCTCTATTGATGATGAGGAACAGAAGTCAAAAGGTGTAGTCAGTCCTGTCACTCCTAACGACGAGGATGGTTCTGATTACTACCTTTCTTCTGGTTTCTACGGTCAGTATGTTGACATCGAAGGTGTCTTCAAGACTGAATTTGACATTATCAAAAAGTATCGCAACATGGCGCTGCACCCCGAGTGTGACACCGCCGTTGAGCATGTTGTGAATGAGGCTATCGTTTCAGATCTTAACGATAGCCCTGTTGAAATTGATCTAGACAACCTTCAAACCAGTGCGAGTCTGAAGAAGGTTATTCGTAACGAGTTTAAGTATGTCAAAGACATGCTTGAGTTCGATAAAAAGTCACATGAAATTTTCCGCAACTGGTATGTTGACGGAAGAATCTTCTATCACAAAGTAATCGACCTTCAGAAACCCGAAGAAGGTCTAAAAGAAGTGCGTTATATTGATCCGCTCAAGATCAAATTGATGCGTATCAAACCCAAGGACGAGAAGAAAGCACTCGCTCCTATGGGAACAGACCTACAGAATCCTAGTAAAGGAAAGGATGCTGAAGTCGTAGAATTCTACACATATTATCCGCAGGGAACAGCACAGAAGTACGGCAGTCTACACGGAAAAGGTGTAAAAATCGCCAAAGATGCTATCTGTCATGTCACCTCTGGTCTTGTAGATCGTAACAAGCATATCGGATTGTCTTATCTACACAAGGCAATCAAAGCACTTAACCAGCTCCGCATGATTGAGGACTCGCTGGTTATCTACCGTATGTCTCGTGCGCCAGAACGTCGTATTTTCTACATTGACGTTGGCAATCTACCAAAAGTAAAGGCAGAGCAATACCTCCGCGACGTTATGAGTCGCTATCGTAACAAACTTGTATACGATGCTGGCACTGGCGAAATCAAAGACGACAAGAAGTTCATGTCCATGTTGGAGGACTTCTGGCTGCCTCGTCGTGAAGGCGGTCGCGGCACTGAGATCTCCACACTACCAGGTGGGCAGAACCTAGGTGAACTCACCGACGTAGAGTATTTCCAAAAGAAACTTTACAGGAGTCTCAATGTACCAGAATCCCGTATTGGCGCTGACGGAGGTTTTAACCTCGGAAGAAGCAGCGAGATCCTTCGTGATGAACTTATGTTCTCCAAGTTTGTGGGTCGTCTCCGCAAGCGTTTTTCTGCTCTGTTCCTTGATCTACTTAAGACGCAACTAATCCTCAAAAACATTGTCACCACTGAGGATTGGAACCAGATGGCCGAACATATTCAGTTCGACTATCTGTATGATAATCACTTTGCCGAACTCAAAGAAGCAGAGTTGATGAACGAGCGTCTCAACCTCATGGTTCAGATCGAACCCTACATAGGTACTTACTACAGTAGGGATTATGTCAAGCGTAAGATCCTTCGCCAAACGGATGAAGAGATCCTTGAGATGGAAACTGAAATGGAGGAAGAGAATGCGATGGGCACAGGGATACCTCTTGATACTCAGCAAATGATGATGCAGGGTCAAATGGCAATGGATGGTGCTACCACAAATCTCGGAAATACTGCCAAAGATCCTGCGCCTGATGAGTCAGCGACTGACGCTCCAGGCATCGATATTAAAAAAGCAAAGATCTAACTCATAAATAAATACATCACTTTACAGTAAATTATGGATTCTGCTGAATTGATCAATATGATGGTTGGCGATGCTTCCTCTTCAGAAGTATCCGATTATATCAAGGGTGTTCTTTATTCCAAGGCAGGCGAAAAAGTTGATGCCATGCGTCCCGAAGTTGCCGCAGGTCTTTTTGGTGACAAACCAGAAGTGCCTGAACAACCAGAGGAACCAGAGGTAGAAGCAGAACTCGAAACTGAACCTGAGACCGAAATCCAACCAGAACCTGAAGTTGATCCAGAACCTCAAGAGACCGAAGAATGAGCGCATCACAACCAATCCGTCCAGTACAAAATGTAGGTAATCTTGCATCAGCAAATGCTACCGCTGTAACTAAGGACGCCATCGTAATCAAGACTGGCACCCTTTCTATTTCCGTCACTGACGGAAAGAAAAGCGGTCACATCGGTGTATGCAACACGACTACTTCTGGTGGTGTTGGTCTTGTTACATGCCACGTAAACCAGAACGGTGAGAAACTACTTCGTGTAGGACATCCCGCTTCCGCAACGGTGACAGCAGCAACTGCCGCTAATCCTACAGTTCTAACTCTCAACCACCCTGATACCAAAATCAAGGTTGGTGACTATGTAACTATCAGTGGTTCTTCCGTTGGTGATTACAATGCGGTCCACAAAGAAGTAACCGCAGTCTCAAGTCCACAGAGATCTAACGAGTACGCTCAAACGATCACTGTTTCTCATGACGCATCAGGTGCCGGAGCATTTACCGGTACTGCTACTGTAGCAAAATCTGTAATTCCAGTTCTTTATCCTGCGACTTCTAGCGGGTGTGATGCTTACGTTCAGGAGGTACAAGTAGGATGAAACTAATTTCCGAAGAGATCGAATCAGTAGATATTCTTACCGAAGAGAAAGACGGTAAGAAGACCCTATACATTCAGGGACCATTTCTACAGGCAGAGGTAGTCAACCGCAATAAGCGTTGCTACCCAATCCAGACAATGGTTAACGAAGTAAAGCGTTATACCGATACTTTTATTTCTAACGGTCGTGCTCTAGGTGAACTAGGTCACCCCGATGGTCCATCAATCAACCTTGACCGCGTTTCCCACAAAATTGTGGAACTGCGTCAGGAAGGTAATAACTTTATCGGCAAGGCACAAATCCTATCCACACCAATGGGTAAGATCGCTGAATCCCTTCTAGCAGACGGGGTTAAGTTGGGTGTCTCCTCTCGTGGTATGGGTTCTATTACCTCACGCGACGGTGTAAATTATGTCGGTGAAGACTTCATGCTTGCCACTGCTGCGGACATTGTAGCAGATCCCTCTGCCCCAGATGCTTTCGTCGATGGCATCATGGAAGGCAAAGAATGGGTGTGGGAAGGATCTGTTTTGCGCGAGAAACGTTGCGAAGAGATTAAAAAAGCACTAAATACTACTATGGTTGATCGGGAGATCTATGAGGCAAACAAGTTGCGCCTCTTCGCAGACTTCCTATCAAATCTGTAAACCCTAAATAATACTAGCAATTCTAGGTACTCTCGGAAACTTCAAATGAGCGTTAATAACGAACTACATGAGATGGAGAACCAGGTAACGAAGGGTGCTAAGGCTGCCGATCCCATGCCTAAGGCACCTAACTATGTGCCTGACGCAGGATCCATCGAAGACCTCGGCGGTCCTACTCCAACCAACTCCAGACCAGACGACGGGTCAAACAAACTAAAGACCCCTTCTGCTACTCTCGCCCAGAAAGGCGATCCTCATTTTAAAAATGCGGACGCTGCTCACACCATGCCCGGACCCGGTGCTCTAAAGAGCTCTGGTTATGGTCGTGGCGCTAACGAAGAAGTCGAAGCAGAAGAAGAACTCAATCTGGAGGAGGACGTTGCTGCTCTCCTCGAAGGCGAAGAGCTTTCCGATGAGTTCCAAGAAAAAGCAAAGACTGTTTTCGAAGCAGTTGTAAAAACACGTATCGCTTCTGCTAAAGAAGCAATCGAAGCTCAGTACGAGCAGACACTTGTAGAGCAAGTCGAAGCAATTAAGTCTGAACTTACTGAGCGCGTTGACGGTTATCTTGAGTACGTTGCTCAAGAATGGATCAACGAAAACGAACTCCAAGTCCAAAGCGGTATCCGTGGCGAACTTTCGGAGTCCTTTATGACAGGTCTCAAGGGACTTTTTGAAGAACATTATGTACAACTCCCTGAAGAGAAATACGATGTGCTAGAGGCGATGGTCTCTAAACTTGATGAGATGGAAACCAAGCTCAACGAACAGATTGACAGCAATGTCGCTCTAACCAAGCGTCTTTCTGAATCTGTTTCTGACAACATCCTAGATGACGTATGTGAAGGTCTTGCTCTTTCCCAAAAGGAAAAGCTAGCGGGTCTCGCTGAAGGTGTTGAGTTTGAAAGTGAAGAACAATACCGCGAAAAGCTCGTTACACTTCGCGAAGCATACTTCGCACAGAAGCCCGTAACAGAATCGCAAGAGGTTATCTCTGAAGATGCCCCTGTTGGCGAAGAGCATTCTCCAGCAATGGAGGCATACCTCCGTGCTCTAACCCAGTTCAACTAAATTAACTAAAACTTCCCCTTAAGGAAACCCAATGTTCAATTCTTCTCAACTACAGAAGAAGTGGGCACCTCTACTAGAAGCTGAAGGTCTTGATAATATCAAGGACTCGCACCGTAGAGCTGTTACTGCCCAACTTCTCGAAAACCAAGAAAGATTTCTAAAAGAGGACCGTGCGTTCCTCGCAGAAGCACCTCCTACCACCTCCCTAGGTAATGGTGGCGGTACTGCTGCTGCTCCTGCCTTCGGTGGCGATGCCGCTTCCGCAGGTCCTGTTGCTGGTTTTGACCCTGTTCTAATCAGCCTCATCCGTCGCGCAATGCCCAACTTGGTCGCTTATGACCTTGCTGGCGTTCAGCCAATGAACGGTCCTACCGGACTCATCTTCGCGATGCGTTCCCGTTACGACAACCAGAACGGAACCGAAGCATTCTTCAACGAGCCTGATTCGGCATTCTCCGCTCAGGACAGCGACGCTTCCCTATCCCAAGGCGACTACGCTCTTGGCGTTACCGATGGCGGCACTGACGTTGGTTTCGGTACAACTGCTCAAAGCGGTACCAATCCTTCCATCCTTAATGGTGGTTCTGCTAACGCTTATAACGTTGGTCAAGGTTTCGATGCTCAAGCACTTGAGCGTCTAGGCGATGCTACTGGCAACGACTTCCGCGAGATGTCGTTCAGCATCGAGAAGGTCACTGTTGCTGCTCGCTCCAGAGCACTCAAGGCTGAGTACAGCCTAGAGCTAGCACAAGACCTCAAGGCGATCCACGGTCTAGACGCCGAGGCTGAACTCGCTAACATCCTCAGCACTGAGATTCTTGCTGAGATCAACCGCGAGATCATCCGTACCATCTACAAGGCTGCTGAGCCTGGTGCCCAAACCAACACTGCTACCGGTGGCGTGTTTGACCTCGACGTTGACTCCAACGGACGTTGGATGGTCGAGAAATTCAAGGGTATGATGTTCCAACTCGAAAGAGATGCGAACGCAATCGCCCAGAGAACTCGTCGCGGGAAGGGTAACATCATCCTTTGCTCTGCTGATGTTGCTTCTGCTCTAGCCGCTGCTGGTCAACTCGACTACACCCCTGCCCTTAACGCCAACCTAACCGTTGACGACACTGGCAACACCTTCGCTGGTACCCTCAACGGTCGCTTCAAGGTCTACATCGATCCTTTCGCTGCTAACCTAAGCGCCGATCAGTACTACGTCATGGGTTATAAGGGTTCTTCCCCTTACGACGCAGGTCTGTTCTACTGTCCTTATGTTCCTCTCCAGATGGTTCGTGCCGTCGGTCAGGACACCTTCCAGCCCAAGATTGGCTTCAAGACCCGCTACGGCATGGTTTCCAACCCTTACGCCGAAGGCACCACACAAGGTCTTGGTCGTATCACCGCTGGTTCCAACCGCTACTATCGTCGCGTCAAGGTCCAAAACCTCATGTGATCACGGTTCACATACTTCACGAGACTCCTTCGGGAGTCTCTTTTTTTATGTCTATATAATTTGTTAGGACGTACTTACCCATTTATGGATGGG
>MDTD01128437.1_pt1 | contig 12478 bp, 8 predicted proteins | sample 811221 | NCBI WGS metagenome assembly MDTD01 (sample SAMN05326646, study PRJNA326480) | marine metagenome | isolation source: seawater | place: Pacific Ocean: South West | collected 2011 | reverse complement strand
TGTTATTGGTGTTAAAGGTTTAGTGAGGTTACGACCGGAAGAAGCAATTAATACAAAATTAAATACCGGTCAAATAGATATTGAGGTGAATAGTATAGAAATTTTTAATGAAGCAGCCCCAATGCCATTTGATGTAAATAGCAGAGAATCAGCATCAGAGGATCATAGATTAAAATATAGATATTTAGAGCTTAGAACGATAGAAATGCAAAGAAATTTAAAAGTAAGACATGATGCTGCTCAAATTACTCGTGATTTCTTACATCAACACAACTTTATTGAAATAGAAACACCAATATTGATGAAATCTACACCAGAAGGAGCGCGAGATTTTTTAGTGCCAAGTCGTTTACATGCAGGTAAATTCTATGCTTTACCACAATCGCCCCAAACTTACAAACAGTTGCTAATGGTTTCAGGTTTAGATAAATATTTTCAAATTGTTAAATGTTTTAGAGATGAAGATTTCAGAGCAGATCGTCAACCTGAATTTACTCAAATTGATATAGAGATGTCGTTTATCGAGCAGGATGATATCATAAAGATTGGAACAGATTTAACTAGAAAATTATGGCTAGAGACAATCAATGTCGAATTACCTGAAAATTTTCCTATTATTACATATTCAGATGCAATGGAAGAATATGGGACTGACCGCCCAGATACTAGATTTGGTTTGAAACTTTGTGAATTTTCCGAATTTGTTCAGAAATCTAACTTCAACGCATTCAAAACCATTCTGAAGGATAATGGTAGAGTTAAAGCAATTATCGCTCCCAATTGTGCCTCCTACAGTAGAAAAATAATTGAGGAATTAACGGATTATATTAAACGATATCATAAAGCCAAAGGTTTGGCATATATGAAATGTATAGATAATGATTTACGGTCAGGAATTAGTAAATTTTTTGACCCAACCTTACGTCAAGAAATAATTAAAGTATTAAAAGTTAACGAAAACGATATGGTTTTTATTGTGGGTGACGTTGGAAAAATTGTTTTCTCATCACTTTCTGCATTGAGGATTGAAATTGCAAATAGAGAAAAATTGATTGATCCAAAAATTTGGAAACCTTTATGGGTTGTAGACTTTCCTCTTGTTGATTGGAATGCAGATCAAAACAGATTTGAAGCACTTCATCATCCATTTACATCTCCAAATTTTAATGATATTGATAAGATTGAGTCAAATCCAGAAGAAGTACGCTCTCTCGCCTATGATGTAGTTGTTAATGGTTATGAAATTGGGGGAGGCTCAATAAGAATCCATTCATCTGATTTACAATCAAAAATATTCACATTATTAGGTATAAGTAAGGAAGAAGCTCAGGAAAAATTTGGATTTTTGATGGAAGCTTTCAAATATGGTGCACCACCACATGGTGGTATGGCGTTTGGATTCGATCGTATCGTAATGTTGCTAACAAATTGTAAACAAATAAGAGATGTTATCGCATTTCCTAAAACTACATCTGCATTATCATTAATGGATGATTCTCCCTCAAATATCAGTAAAATTCAGTTAGATGAATTGCATTTAAAGCTCAATAGGTAAAATTCTGGAAAAATTTAAAAAGAGTATAAAAATTTCTGGTATTGATCTAATAAGTTTTTTTGGGGCAAATGATAATAATATCAAGACTTTAGAATCATGCTTTGATGGAAAAATAATAGCAAGAGGTAATACTATATATCTTGAAGGAAAGTCCTCGGATATAGATAGGATCGAATTAATAATTAACGAGATGATAGTGACAATTAATCAAAAAGGTTATATTGATTCAGAGGATGTTAAGGTATTGATAAACTATGCAGATGCTAATACTAACAAAATATTATCAGAAACTAAAAATTCATCAATAATTCTACATACTCATAAAGGTTCCGTTGTTGCAAAAACAAATGGCCAAAAAAAATATTTTAAAGCTGTAAAAGAAAACGATATTGTTTTTGCTATTGGACCTGCAGGTACAGGAAAGACATATCAAGCTGTAGCTAGTGCTGTATCTGCGCTAAAAGAAGGTCTCGTATCAAAAATTGTAATAACGAGACCTGCTGTCGAAGCAGGAGAGAGACTGGGATTTTTACCAGGTGATTTGAAAGAAAAAGTAGATCCATACTTAACCCCTTTATATGATGCATTGGGTGATATGCTTAATAGAGATAAGCGTCGCGCTTACATAGAACAACGCATTATAGAAATTGCACCACTTGCATACATGCGAGGAAGAACATTACATAATTCATTTATGATACTGGATGAGGCTCAAAATGCAACAAGTACTCAGATGAAAATGTTTTTAACAAGATTAGGTGTCACATCAAGAGCCATAATTACAGGAGATATAACACAGATAGATCTTCCTAAAAATGAAAATTCCGGTCTAATTGATGCATATAATAAATTAAAGCTTATAAGCGGAATAACTTTTGTTAAATTCGACTCTAGCGATGTAGTTAGACATAAACTTGTACGAGAAATAATTGAAGCATATGCAAATAATGAGAAGGAGATAAATCATGAAAGGTAGAGAAGTCTACGTTTTATCTTATGCAAGGACACCTATAGGTTCGTTTCAAGGCACATTAAAGAGTTTATCTGCACCAATGCTTGGTGCATTAGCAATAGAAGGAGCTATAAAAAAGGTTAACTTTCCTAAAAAATATATTGAAGAAGTTATAATGGGAAATGTCTTATCTGCCGGATTAGGGCAGGCTCCCGCAAGGCAATCGGCAATTTATGCAAATCTAGCAAAAAGTGTTGATTGTTTGACGGTCAATAAGATGTGTGGATCAGGTTTGAAATCAATAATGTTAGCTGCACAATCAATTTCTTCTGGAGAAATCGATGTCGCAATTGCTGGTGGTATGGAGAGTATGAGTAACGCTCCCTACTACCTAGCCGAAGCACGAGGAGGCTATCGCTTAGGCCATAAGCAGATAATTGATGGTATTATTCAAGACGGATTGTGGGATGTTTACAATGATAAGCATATGGGTACATGTGCTGAAATGTGTGCAGAACGCTATGGTTTTTCAAGGAAAGAACAAGATGCTTATGCTGCTGAATCTTACAGAAGAGCAATTAGCGCCATCGAGTCAGGTTTTTTTGAAAACGAAATTGTGCCTGTTGAAGTACCTCAACGAAAAGAAAAAAATAAAACTATTAGAGTTGATGAAGAACCATATAGAGCAAAGTTAGATAATTTTTCAAAATTAAACCCCGTTTTTCAAAGAAAGGGGACCGTTACTGCAGCTAATGCTAGTTCAATTAACGATGGAGCTGCAGCTTGCTTATTAATAAGTGGTGAAAAAGCAAGCTCTTTAGGTATATCACCAATATTTAAAATAAATAGTTTTTGTTCATTGTCTCAAGAGCCAGAATGGTTTACAACTGCTCCTGTAGGAGCTATGAAAAAGTTATTTAAGAAAACAAATTTTAAGAAAAAAGATATTGATTTATATGAAATTAATGAGGCTTTTTCAGTTGTTCCAATGGTAGCAATGAGAGATTTAAGTTTAGATCACAAAAAGGTCAATGTTAATGGCGGTGCCGTTTCTATTGGGCACCCAATTGGGTCTTCAGGTACTAGAATTATAATAACTCTTATGAATTCAATGATGGAAAAAAACTATAACACTGGTATGGCTTCAATTTGTATAGGTGGTGGAGAAGCATCTGCAATGATTTTAGAAAAAATTAGCTGTAAAACGTTTTAAATATTTCAAGAAGCAATTTTTTATTTAAAATTGTGTAAATTATAACTATAAATTTTTCAATCATTTAGTAAATAATCAAATGAAATTTAATATTGGTATAATTGGCGCTGGAGCCATGGGAAACGGTATTGCACATACCTTCGCGCAGCATAATTACTCTGTTTTACTTGTTGATATAAATTCTAAGCTTCTAGAGAAAAGTATCAAATTGATAGAGCAAAATATGGACAGGCAAGTAAAAAAAAATATTATATCCGTTGATAATAAAAAAAATTTCATAAAAAATATTATTTGTAATACAGATATCAGTCTGCTTAAGAAAAGTGATTTAGTTATAGAAGCTGTTACAGAAAGCCTTAGTGTGAAATCCGATATTTTTAAGAAGTTAGATAAAGTTTGTCCTGAACATACTATTTTTGCAACTAATACGTCCTCGATATCAATTACAAAAATTGCGGCCCAGACAAATAGACCAGATAGGGTGATTGGTATGCACTTTATGAACCCTGTACCTATAATGAAATTAATTGAGGTGATTCGTGGATATTTAACTTCAGATGCAACCCTACAAAAAGTTTGTGATATTTCAAAAAGTTTAAATAAAATACCAATTGAATGCAATGATTATCCAGGCTTCGTTGCAAACAGAATATTAATGCCAATGATTAATGAAGCTATATATTGCAAAATGGAAGGTGTCGCTGAAACGGAAGCAATTGATCAAATTATGAAACTGGGAATGGCTCATCCAATGGGACCTTTGGCATTAGCTGATTTAATTGGCCTTGATGTTTGTTTGGCTATTCTTGAGGTGCTTTACGAAGAAATGGGAGATAGTAAATATAGTCCTTGCCCACTTTTAAAGAAAATGGTTAGTGCAGGTATTTTAGGGAGAAAAACCGGTAGAGGATTTTATAAATATTAAATACAATGAATTTCGATTTATCTGAAGAACAATTATTAGTAAAGAAAACAGCTAGAGATTTCGCTAGGAAAGAGCTATTTCCTAATGTTATTGAAAGAGATGAAAAAAAAATTTGGCCGAAAAAAGCAATTAGTAAGTTAGCAGATCTTGGTTTTATGGGAATGATGGTATCGGAGAGATATAATGGTGGAGGTATGGATACAATATCATACGTTGTAGCCATGGAAGAAATTTCAAAAATAGATGCATCAGCATCAGTTTCTATGTCAGTGAATAATTCATTAGTATGTTATTTAATTGAAAAATTTGCTACTGAGGATCTTAAGATAACATATTTAACTTCATTAGCAAAAGGTAAAAAACTAGGGGCTTTTTCATTGTCTGAACCTAACTCAGGTTCAGACGCTTCTAATATGCTAACAAAGGCAGAATTTCATGGAGACCATTATAAGATTAATGGTACAAAAAATTGGGTAACAAATGGCTTTAATTGTGATTATATAATTTTATTTGCAGTAACAACTCAAAACATAGGGCACAAAGGAATATCTGCATTTTTAGTAGAAAAAAATTACACAGGTTTAAAAGTAGGTAAATTAGAAGACAAATTAGGTATTCGATCTTCAGATACAACTGAACTGTATTTTGAAAATGTTGAGGTCCCTGTAGAAAATAGAATTGGCGAAGAAGGTGATGGATTTAAAATTGCACTGGCTACTTTAGACGGTGGTAGAATTGGTATTGCCGCTCAAGCTTTGGGAATCGCTCAAGCTTCCTTAGATAACTCAATATCATATGCAAAGGAGCGTACGCAGTTTGGAAAGCCTATTTCAACCCAACAAGCTGTACAATTTAAAATTGCAAATATGGCCATGGAAATAGAAGCTGCAAGATTACTTACCTACAAAGCTGCAAAAATGAAAGACAATAAACAGAAATTTAGTCACATGGCATCCATGGCAAAAGTATATGCATCTGAAGTTGCTATGAGAGCTTCAACGGAGTGTGTTCAAATTCATGGTGGTTATGGCTACATAAAGGAGACTGGTGTAGAACGTTTAATGAGAGATGCCAAAATCACTCAAATATATGAAGGCACTTCTGAAATTCAACGGGTAGTCATCGCTAGAAGTCTTTTGCAAGATAAAGAATGAATCTAAACATGACAGTATTTGAAAATATGATTCAAAGAGGGCATGAGCAGGTTACTTTTTTTTCGGATCCCCATTCGGGTTTAAAAGTAATTATAGCAATTCATAACACAACATTAGGGCCTGCTTTAGGGGGATGCAGAATGTGGCAATATGCCGATGAGACAGAAGCTCTAATTGATGTATTAAGATTATCAAAAGGTATGACATATAAAGCTGCAATATCCGGATTGAATTTAGGTGGTGGAAAAGCTGTAATAATTGGAGATTCAAAAAAAGATAAATCGGAGATATTATTTAGATCTTTTGGTCGTTTTGTAGAAGGTTTAGGAGGAAGATACATTACCGCTGAAGATGTAGGGACTTCTGTGAAAGATATGGAATGGGTAAGAACAGAAACAAAACATGTTACTGGTATATCTCGAGCATTAGGTGGGAGTGGAGACCCTTCTGTAGTTACTGCATATGGTGTATATATTGGTATGAAAGCAGCTGTTAAATCAAAATTAAATAGAAGTTCATTGGACGGACTAAAAATTGGTATTCAAGGACTTGGACATGTTGGAATGTTTTTGCTCGAATATCTTTCAAAAGATGGTGCAGAAATTTTTGTAACTGATATTGATAATAATTTAATTGATAAAGCAGTTAAGGATTTTGGTGTAAAAGCAGTTTCAGTTGAAGATATATATAGTTTAGATATTGATGTTTTTGCGCCCTGTGCATTGGGTGCCATATTGAATGATACTACGATTCCCTTACTGAAGTGTTCAATAATTGCTGGTGGTGCTAATAATCAATTAGAACAGTCTCATAAACATGGTAAAGATTTAATGGCAAAAGGTATATTAGTTTCCCCAGATTATGTTATTAATGCAGGAGGTCTAATAAATGTATCAAATGAACTTGAAGGGTATAATCGTGAGCGTGCTTTTAACCAAGCAGAAGGAATTTACGACACACTGATGGCAATTTTTAAACGTTCGAAGGAAGCTGATATACCCACGAATATTGCTTCTGATTATCTTGCTGAAGAAAGAATTAGAATGCTTAGTGAATTAAAATCAATTTACACTTCAAAAAGGAAAAAAAATAGAATATAATGACGTCAAAAGACAGACGAAAATCAAGGATAATTGCGTTGCAAATAGCTTATGGTTGTGAATTATCTAATAATTCTGTTGAAAATATATTTGAGAGTTTTTTTAAAGATAATCATCTTAAATCAGAAAATATTGAAAAATACTCTATGAGTTTAGTCAAAATATGTCAAAAGAATATTGTAAAAATTGATAAAATTATCGACGAGAACTCCCAGAATTGGGAATTAAGTCGAATTGCAATGACAGATAAACTTGTTTTGAGATTGGCTATTGTTGAGATGCTCCATTTCGAAGATGTTCCACATAAAGTATCAATTTCAGAAGCAGTCGAAATATCAAAAGTTTTTGGTACGAATAATAGTGGTGTATTTGTTAATGGTATTTTAGATGCAGTATTAAAAAAAATGTTAAAAGGAAATATAGCCTAAATTAAAATGTCATTATTCTCAAAAATCTTAACAAAAGTCTTTGGTAAAAAATCTGATAAAGATATTAAAAGAATAATGCCAAAAGTCGAATTAATAAATAAAAAGTTTAGAGAAATAGAAAGTTGGAATGAAAATAAACTTAAAAACCAAATTCTTCATCACAAAACACAAATAATTAATCTCCGCGAGAGCGTTAAATCAAAAGATGATAGTGATAGTTTATCTGCTAAAGAGTTAGATGAATTAATATATGAACAAGAGCAAAACTATTTAAATGATAATTTGCCTGAAGTATATGCAGTAGTAAAAGATGCAGCAAGAAGATTAGTTGGTACTAAATTTAATGTTATGGGTCAAACAATGACTTGGGATATGGTTCATTATGATGTCCAATTAATAGGAGGTATTGTTTTGCATGAAGGTAATATTGCAGAAATGAAAACAGGTGAAGGAAAAACCTTAGTTTCGACATTACCCATTGTTTTAAATGCATTAACTGGTAGAGGCGTTCATGTTATAACGGTAAATGATTATTTAGCTCAACGAGATAGTCAGTGGATGGGACATTTGTATTCTTACTTAGGACTATCAGTTGGTTGTATTTTAAATCAAATGGCTCCATCACAAAGAAAAGAACAATACAGTAAAGATATTACATATGGAACCAATAATGAGTTTGGATTTGATTATTTAAGAGATAATATGTCTGTGGTGCCAGAAGATCAAGTTCAGTCTGGGCATGTCTTTGGAATAGTAGATGAGGTTGATTCAGTGTTAATTGATGAGGCAAGAACTCCTCTGATTATATCTGGGCAGGTTGACGCTCCAAACAACCAAAAATACAAGGAGTTTAAAAAATCAGTTGAAAATGTAATCAGAAAGCAAATGTCATTGGTTAATTCTATGTTAACCGATATAGAAGCATTACTAGAAACAGATAACTACAAAGCTGGTGAAATTTTACTAACGGCACAACGAGGAATGCCCAAGCATAAAAGATTATTAAAGTTGTATCAATTAAAGGGTACAAAAAAGCTGATACACAAAGTAGAAAATGATTATCTCAGAGATAAGAAACTTCATGAAATTGATGAAAAGCTACTTTTTAGTATTGAAGAAAAATCTGGGATAATTGATCTAACTGAAAAGGGTAGAGAAGTACTTTCGCCTTCAAATTCAGAGAATTTTATCATTCCTGATTTAGGAGAAGAGTTCCATAATATTGATCAAAACAAATCCTTTACTTCAAAAGAAAAGATACAAAAAAAAGAAGAAGTTCAATCATTGCATGCAGAACGAAGTGATCGTATTCATGCCATTAACCAACTCTTAAAGGCATATACATTATTTGAAAAAGATGTTGATTATATTGTTCAAGATAAAAAAGTATTAATTATTGACGAGCACACAGGTCGAATTATGCATGGAAGAAGATTTAGTGATGGACTTCACCAATCGTTAGAAGCTAAAGAAAATGTAGAGATTGAACGTGAAACACAAACCATGGCAACAATTACCATACAAAACTATTTTAGAATGTACGAAAAATTAGCTGGGATGACTGGTACTGCGTTAACAGAGGCTGGCGAATTTATGCAAATATACAAATTAGATGTAGTCGAGATACCAACAAATAAACCGGTCTTAAGGAAGGATAATGAGGATTTAATTTATAAAACAAAAAATGCGAAATATAATGCTGTCATTGATAAAATATTTGAATTATTTAGAAAAGGTCAGCCTGTTTTGGTTGGTACAACTTCTGTCGAGGAGTCTGAAACCTTATCGCGAATGTTACGAAGAAAAAAAATTCCACATAACGTATTAAATGCTAAGCAGCATCAAAAAGAGGCTGAAATTATCACTAACGCTGGTGCTAAAAATGCAATTACGATATCCACAAATATGGCAGGTCGTGGAACAGATATAAAACTTGGTAATGATGTTAAGGAATTAGGTGGTTTGTATATATTAGGAACGGGAAGACACGAGTCAAGACGAATTGATTTACAACTTAGAGGTCGTGCAGGAAGACAAGGTGATTTAGGAGAATCTACATTTTACATAAGTTTAGAAGATAATTTAATGCGTCTATTTGGTTCTGAGCGAATTGCTAATGCAATGGACCGCTTAGGAATGGATGAAAATGAAAATATATCTCATAGTATGATAAGTAATTCAATTGAGCGTGCTCAGAAAAAGGTAGAGGCGCGTAATTTTAGTATTCGTAAACATTTATTAGAATATGATGATGTGATGAATCAGCAGAGAGAAATTATTTATGATAGGAGAAACTTTGCTCTACTAGAAGAAGATATTAATCCTGAAATTCAGGAAATTTTAAATGAATATGCTGATAACCTATTAGAACTTTATTGTCAAGAAAATATAGTTCAATTATGGGATTGGGATAAAATTAGCGCAGATATTCTATCTGTTTTTTCATTGGATATAAATCAAGAAAATTCAAATTTAAACAGTAAAGAAGATTTGAAAGATTTAATAATTCAGGGTGCTAATGCCATGCTTATTCACAAAAAAGAATTGGTTGGACCTGAAGTATTTGAAAAATTTGAAAAATTTGTTATACTGAGAACTATAGATGAAAAATGGCGTGAACATCTAGCTGGTATGGATCAACTTAGAGAAGGAATTAATTTACGTGCTTATGGACAAAAAAATCCATTAATTGAATATAAGAGAGAGGGTTTTGGTATGTTTACAGAATCAATGGTTGATACAAATACAGAAATGCTTAAACGAATTTTTAGAGCAAGAATTGGTAACCTAGAACAGCAGCCTATAGACGTCAGAAATGTTGCTAAAAATTTAAAAACTCGTCATGATGAGTCATTAAATATGAGTTATTCTTTAAGTGCTCAAAGTAAATCCAAGGTATCATCGACACCACAATTTCCTAGTCAAGCTGCTCAACGACCACAAAAAATACAACCTATTATTACTGAGAAAAAGTTAGGCAGAAATGATAGAGTTACAATTAAAAAAGGCGATGAAACAAAAACTTTAAAATATAAAAAAGCAGAAAAATTTCTTTCAGATGGTTGGAATTTGGTAGAAGTTTAAAACGTATAAATGGAACAAAATGGCTGAGGTTAAAAAGATCAAATTTAATACAAAAGTAATCCATATTTCTCAGAAACCTGAACCACCATATGGTGCAGTTTCACATCCAATTTATTTAACATCAACATATGAACAAAAAAAATTTGGAGAATATGATTATGACTATTCGAGGGCAGGTAATCCAACGCGAGAGAATGTAGAAAAAACAATAACATCATTAGAAGAAGGCAAAAGAGCTATAGCTTTTGGGTCCGGGATGGCTGCTATTTCTGCAATACTTTCTCTATTGAAATCAGGTGATCATATAATTGTTTCTAGTAATGTTTATGGTGGAACATTCAGACTACTGAGCCAGGTGTATAATAATTTTAATATTGCAGTTGACTGGGTAGACACGAGCAACACTGAACAGATAGGAAAGGCCATAAAAGAAACCACAAAGTTTATTTTTATTGAAACTCCAACAAATCCAATGATGCAATTGTCTGATATAAGATCAATATCAAAATTAGCCAAACAAAATAGTTTAAAATTAATAGTCGATAACACATTCATGACACCATATTTTCAAAGACCATTGAGTTTAGGTGCCGATATGGTTATACATAGTTCAACAAAATATTTAAATGGGCACAGTGATCTTATTGGAGGGGTTGTAATTACAAATGATAATCCCTTAGCAGAAAAACTTGTTTTCTTACAATTATCTGTTGGTGCAGTACCATCTCCTTTTGATTGTTGGTTACTCCAAAGATCTTTAAAAACACTTTCTGTTAGAATGAAAAGACATAATTCGAATGCAATGGGAATTGCGAATGCTCTTGAAAAATCTAATAAGATCAAAAAAGTATATTATCCAGGTCTTACTTCACATGAACAGCATGAATTAGCAAAAAAACAACAATTAGATCCTAATGGAGATCCTGGATACGGTGGAATGATATCAATTATATTATCAGATAAAGAAAAAGCACAAAATTTCGTAAATAAGTTAAAATTATTCACACTTGCTGAAAGCCTTGGAGGTGTTGAGAGTTTAGTTTGTCACCCTGCAAGTATGACTCACGCCTCAATCCCTTATGAGAAACGCGAAAAAATAGGTATTGTCGATGGGCTAGTGAGACTTTCTGTGGGTATAGAGGATTCAGAAGATTTATTTGATGATATAATAAATGCTTTGAATAATTGAATTAATATAATCAGTACTTATCTTAAAATTGCTCACTTACAAAGAACAAAGATTCTGTAACATTATCATACAAAAAATGTGATTTTGAAATACAAATAAAGTGTAATTTTATTAACTTATTATAGACCTATTTTATATTTATAAAATTTAAAAAAAAATTATATTTCACAAGAATAATGGAGGAAAAATCATATGTTATCATTAAATAAGATGATTGCTTGCCTTTTATTTTTAGTACCTGTCTCAATTTTTGGACAAGTTCACATAGAAGGAAGTTACAATGAAGAAGATAACACAATTATTGTTACTATGGACAATGAAGTAGCAGTAGCAGGAATTCAATTTAATATAGTTGATACACCCGAGGCATTTACGGTAACAGATGTTACACCAGCATTTGAAAATGCTAGTTCATTTACATTCAATTCCAACTCAGAAGGGATAGTGATTGGTTTTTCCTTGTCGGGTTCAGAAATTGAAGTAGGGTCACACACATTGTGTGTGGTAAATATTGATTTAACAGGTAATTATACTGAAGTTACTTTTGAGAATACAGTTTTTGCAGACAATGCTACAAATAATCTTACAGTTACAACAGGAGATCCTGTAATTGTAGGTGAGATGCTACCTACATCGCATGTACAGGTAGTACACAACAGTGCATCACCAACGGTAGATGTATATGTTGATGGTGCTTTAGCAGTGGAAGATTTCACATACAGATCAGCAACTCCAGTTTTAGAGTTGGGTACATCATTTACAGTAGGTATAGCACCTGCAGACGGTGAAGTGATTGCAGAGTTTCCATTTGATCTAATGGATGGTGGAGAATATGTTGTAATGGCAACAGGTTTATTAGGTGATGAGACCACACCATT
>MDTD01107815.1_pt1 | contig 12481 bp, 12 predicted proteins | sample 811221 | NCBI WGS metagenome assembly MDTD01 (sample SAMN05326646, study PRJNA326480) | marine metagenome | isolation source: seawater | place: Pacific Ocean: South West | collected 2011 | reverse complement strand
TGCTCATTATCATAATACTTTTGATAGGTCTTCTACTCAAACACAAGAAATTGTTTATGTAATAAGCGGTGAAATCATATGCAATATCTACACAAAAGAAGGAGTTTTTATAAGCACATTTAACTTGTCTTCTGGAATGTTTGCTGTACAACTATACGGAGTTCATGAGTACGAAATTGTTGAAAATGCTAAAGTTTTAGAAGTAAAAAATGGCCCATACTTTGGACCTGAAAAAGATAGAACAAGAATAAATGTCAAAAAAAATTAATCAAGTAGAGCCAAATATTAACTCTCAAGATATCCAATCAGTAAATGAATACATGACTAGTGGCTCTTGGATAACTGAAAACAAAAAAACAGAAGAATTTGAGAATTTAATTTCTAAGTTTGTTGATAGAAGTTATGGTGTAGCAGTACCAAATGGTACTATTGCTATTTATTTATCATTAATTTCTTCAGGTTTAACAAATGGAAAAAGAGTAGCAGTGCCTAACATAACAATGATTGCAACAATTAACGCAATAATTTGGGCAAATGCTATACCAGTAATTGTTGATGTCAATGATAGATTATGTATGTCATTAGATTCACTAAAGACTATAAAAAATTTAGAAGGTGTTATTTATGTACCGCTAAATGGTCGTACTGAAGATGGATTAGAGATAAAAAATTACTGTAATGAAAATAATATAAAATTAATTGAAGACTCAGCTCATGCACTTGGGTCAAAATATGAAAATGTTGATTGTGGATCTATAGGAGATTTGAGTGTATTTTCATTTACTCCACACAAAATAATTACAATGGGACAAGGTGGTATGGTTTTAACAGACAGTGAAAATCTATACAACGACCTTATTGATATAAAAACGTTTAATAGATCAAAGGATAAAAGTGACTGGCATGAAGGTTTTGGACTCAATTTCAAAATTACAGATCTTCAAGCTTCGCTTGGTATATCGCAGTTTAGAAAAATAGAAGAATTTATCGAAAAAAAGAAAAATATTTTAGACACATACAAAAAAAATATTAGAGATGTTAATTTTATCAATTTTCAACCATATGAAACACCGTGGTTTATAGACTTAATATGTAAAACAACTCAAGAAAGAGACGAGTTAAGCAAATATTTAAATGATAAAAACATTCTTACTAGGGATTCTTATCCGGCATTAAGTTTCCAAAAATATTTGAAAAATATTGAAAAAGCAAATTTGACCTATTCTGAAGATATATCTAATCGTATCTTATGGCTTCCCTCTTCAACAACTATCAAAGATGAAGAAATAAAGATGATATGTAATCATATAAATGATTTTTACAATTGAGTTAAATCTTAATGACACTACTTCATGCTTACAAAATAGCTCTTTTATCTAAACAAATTACAATTCAGAGCCTATTAATTCGTTGTTTAAGTACCATAAATCCGCTAACCGTGAAGTAATATAGCACTGGTTCAAATGGAACCCTGAATCGGGTTGAAGCATAAAAAGAACTTGCATGAAGGATTAGGTAGATAAAGATAGTAAAAGAATAAATAAACCACTCTGTTTTATTTATTTTGCTGAAAACAAGATATGCAATATTCATAAAATATAAGAATGAAAGGTAACATAAACCCAAAAAATTGGACAAGGCTATGCTGATACCAAAAATTTGACTAATGTAATAACCACTCCAGCCAAAAAGTATTTGTAAAAAACCATAAACGTATATGTATAAATAAATCATAAAATCATTACCTGGAATAAATTTTTCAGGGTATTCATAATAAAATGCTTCAAGATTAGAAAATTCCTTAGAAATATTTTCACCATCTAAGAGTATTTCAAAAATATTCAGATTCTCTTCATTGATTAAATTATTCATAATATCTCTAGATGCCATACTGTCGGCATTTGAATAATTAATGTGATTAGTTGGAAATCCAAATTCTAAAACTTGCTGTCTAAAAAACCAAGGTAAAATAATTACAATCATTAAAACGAATAGAATAGCTAGTTTCATATAATCTTTCTTTATTAAAAGTGATAAAAATATAATTGCTATAAAAGGTACTAGCGAGGGCCTTATATAAAAAAGTAGAAAAATATTAATAAGGTTTAATAATAAGTTTTGAAATTGGTATTTTTGAGAGTTATAAACTGTAAATGAAACTGCAAAAAAGCAATAAACCTCGGCAAGTGCTTTTGTATTATAAAAAATTATATTTGGAGAAAACAAAAACAATAACAATAACAAAATTTTTCCAGTTCTATCATCAAATAAATTATTTAAAAAATAAAATGAAAATGAAATTAACACAGCATTAATTAATATTATTGAAAGGTCTAAAGCTATAAATTGAAAGAGTGACAGAGTAAATGGATATAGAAACATTCTTAACCCCCTGTCTCCACCACCACCATTGAATAAGTAATCCTTAAAATTTTTAGACAAATTTACATACTCAATTGCATCATCTCGTATTTCTATTTCAATAAAAAAGTAATAAGACAAAAAATAAATAAAAACCAAAAAAGTTAAATATTTTTCTCGAAACAGTTTTGATACAAAGTTATTTACAATAATCACAATTTATTACCAATATTACTTTTCCAATTTTAATGTTGACTTTAATTTGTTGCTTCTTTTGAGATGATATACTAGTTAATATTTTTATGAATGAAGAAACAAACATATCTAAGATATTTGATAAATATGCAAGTAATTACGATGATTTTACAATTGAATATACCGTCAGCAGAAGGTACGAATTCGTAAAAAGTCTATTAGGTCAAAAAGTCTTTGAGGTTGGAGCGTCAACAGGTGAACTATTAAAGTATATAAATACCGAAGATTTTGAGTACATACTATTATCAGATGCTTCTGAAGAAATGTGTAATGTTATAAAAAATACATTCAATCATAATGCTAAATGTGTTGACATTGATAATATAACTTTAAAAAATGTAAAATTCAATTCAATTCTTGCTCTTGATGTGTTGTGCTATGCGAAGAATATAAGTTTCTCACTCAAAAGCTTAGGGTCTTTACTGGAGGATGGGGGATCTATTATAGTTTCTACTTTTAATCCAAAGTTAAAATTTTTAATATATATAAGGTATTTACTAAATAAATTTACAAATTTTAAACATGTTTGGTTTAACGAAAATATTCCTAGAGAAATGGAGTATATAAATATTGATCTATTTAAAAAAGGTTTAGAAGTTAATAATCTTGAAATCTTTAAAACTCACTACATTGCCCCAATACCATTTCAATTTTTCGATTCTGCAAATCGTAAATTAGAAAAAACCTTTTTTAAACATCTGAGTACCAATATTTTATATGAAATTAAAAAAAATGATTTCTGATTATGAGCTTGTGTATTACAGCGACTCAGAAACTAGAGTAGAAATGTTGTTCAAAAATATTAAAATTTCTAGTGATTAGAGAAGTACATCAAAATAGTTAGCTTTAATTAAATTAACACTATCAAACAAAATCCAATCTTGTAAATAGAAAAAGTAAATATACCAACAATATTAAGTATTCCTTAATATTATTAGATTTATGAAAATCTTAGAAATTGGAGAACTAAATATTAGTTTTGATGAGGGTAAAATTTTAAATGCAGTCTCTTCAATTGGAACTTTAAAAAACAAACCAGATAATTTAGATTTAAAAGTTACTTTATTTAATAATTCAAAAATTTTAAATCCTATTAGTTCTATTTATAGTATTGGTAAAAATATTATGACTTTCAACAATGAGTCAATAGAAGATTATTCATTGGGATACATAAACTATCAACTAATTGATATTAACAAACCAATGAATACCAAGTTGATTATTTACTTAAAAAATAAAAATAGTTTAATTTCATTACTAAACCTTTTAAGAAGTAAGTGGAAACTAATTCAAAGAGAAATTAGCTCATACAGTCTTTTTTGGTACATTGTCCATTTAAAACTTTTACAGAAAAGGAAATCATTTTTACATGCGTCTATATTTAATTTAACAACTTTAAATAAAACTATAGCGGTAATTGGTTCTGGTGGTAGTGGTAAAACTGGATTGCTTTTTGAATTTGCAGATAAGTATAAATTGAATTATCTATCAGAAGATTTCGGAATAATTGATCAAAATGGAATTGTATATTTTAACCCTAAAGAAGTATCACTCCACAAATCTGACTACAAATCAGGAAGGATAAAAAGAAAATATTTTAAATCCACAAGAACTCAAAAACTAAAATTCATTTATTTTTCAAAATTTTTTAGTAGATATCAATATCTATATGTGAAGCCAAAATATATATTTGATACAAGCTTATCTCATATCGATTTAAATATTGCTATTTACATTTTGAGAAAAAACATAGATGAGATTAAAAATAAAAATCACAATTTGTCCGATTTTGTAAATTTATGCACTGCAGCTTCTTACCGTGAAATGAAAAAATTAAATGAAGTTGAAGCTATGTTTGAGTCTACAAATGGAAAAAATAACTATTTTTTTAAAGAAGGTCATAAATCTGAAATGCATAATGTATTTCAAAACGGATTATCAAAAGCTCAAACATACATTTTAGAAGTTCCAATAAGTGCGTCATCGGAAGATATCACATCATGGATAGAAAAAAATATACTCAACTAACTTACTCTAGCATTTCGAAGCTTGAAAATAATAATTTTATTGATATAGTCGACTACATAACCGATTCGCCAGACAGAAAATACGCTGTAATTAAAATAAATTATGAAGGTAGATTATACATCCTAAAAGTATGTGATCCTTTATCTCCAAAGTATTTCAAAGATTTATTTAATACAGAATATCTTTTTTACAAAAAACAAAAAGAGAGATTGATACATAAAAATTATTCTGGGGAATATTTTTACATGATAGATTTTATAGATGGAGAAACTCTCGGAGATCGTTTGTTTTCGGATACTAATTCGAAAATTAACTTTATTGAGGTGTTTAAATGTATTGATTTGTTTTATAAAACATATCGACAAAATAATGAATCAATAAAATATACAAATTTGTTTTATTATGCGAATGTATTGGTTTCTAGTGGACCGCGCCAAAAGACAAATAAAAGAAAAAAGGGAAAGATAGCTTTTGTAATAAAGCAAATTTGTGTACTTTCTTTACATATAATAACTTTTACTTTAAAGTTTAGAAATACCGAAACCTTCTTGCCGGGTCTTTCGCATGGAGACCTGCATTACAATAATATTTTAATTTCAAATACTGGACCAGAAATAATTGATTTTAAAAATATTAGAAGTAATGAATTTTTTTTGTTTGATATTATTTTTTTACTTACAATTATTGAAAAAAAGACAAATCTTAATGATGATTTACAGGATATAAAATCAAAATATTTAAGTAGCTGGGAATCACTTTTTGTTTATAAAATTTTTAAAATTTTAGCTAACTTCAATTCACGATTTTAAATCTGTTTTTCAAATAATAGAAAGTGCCAATTCATAAGTAGAGGTCCCGATATTTGCAAACGTCCACTTGTAGAAAGGATCGTGTATGTGCCCATTTCATTATTATTTTTTTGAACTAAATCTTTTTTAATATCAAATTTTTCATTTCCAATTAAAAAATAAGATTTTTTTTTCATTATGCGCTCTAATTTTGGAATGCTTATTGTGTTATATTGACTAGTTTCAACAGTTGTAGAATTTGTGTCTAAAACATTGACAAAGGTGTTTGTTTCTATTAATCCATCATAAAACAAAGAAGAAAATGCTATCCACCTTGACCCAACATCCATAATCTTTTTAACAAAGTTTTCATACTCATTAATCCAACTCAGGGTTTGAAGACATGTGACTATTTGATATTTAATGTCTGGAGAAAAATCGTAAAAGTCTTCACAAATAAAATTAGCGTTATTAACTTGATTTTGATTCTTATACTGATTGGCATAATTAATATATTCTGGTACAAAATCAACACCTGTTCCACTTTTTAAAGATGTGTTGTTCAATAAATAAAATAAATTTGCCCCAGATCCCGTAGCAACATCTAAAAGATTTAAGTTTGTTAAATCAATATTATTATTTAGAAATTTTGTAACTTCAATTGTACTTTCATATGGTTTTTCAAGTTGTTTTTTAAAATAACTTTTGTTTTTTTTGTTTTCCCATTCATGTAAATCACTCATTTTTTATCCTCGAGTATCAAAGAATAAATATTTTTTGCTGATTCTTTAGTCTTTGCTGAAAACATTTTTGAAGAGTAATGAAAAAAGTTAGTTTTTTTTACATCTTCAATATTTTTAATTAAGTCTTCTAACTCTTCTGGTGATTCAATACACAATTCTTCATCAGGCCACTCTTTTTTAGCAAAATATAATTTTGGTGATTTATAGAAAAATGTTGGAATTTGTAATAGTAAGGATTCGAAAGCCAGATTAGAATATTTTGTAAGAACAATAGTATTATCAGAAATCTGTTGGTCAAAATTTTCGGTTGGTGGAAGCATGACTAAAGATTCTATTTTACTTATTTCTTGAATTTCATTAGTAGTTTGTCTTGGATGTAACCTTGCTATAAATCTAAGATTGTGACTCATCGCAATTAAGCTAATTTCTTGCATTTCATTTATCATATTTTTACTTTCTTCATGCATATTATGAAATTCATAACCTCCACAAATAAAATAAAGTTTTTCAACATTATCAAACTTGTATCCATAATCTTTGCTTAGACTGACTATCTTTTCATTTCTAGGAACTCCATCTGATATTATTTTTTTTGTATCATATCCTATTTCTTCATGCATCAGTTTAGAGAGCTCTCCTCCTACAAAGAAATAATCAGTTAAGACTAAAGGGTCTTTTCTAGGGTTAACTTTAAATCTTTTCAAAGGAATCTTTTTAACCAGCTTTAAAAATTTATCATTTTGACTCGATATAGTTTTTTTTTCTTTTACAAAATCAAATGGAAGTCCTCCTTCTATTTGAAATATCTTGCCTTTATTTTTTTTAATTTGTCTAGCAAATTCACCCTCAACAGCTCCTCCAGGACTAAAAACAAGAAAATCAGCTTTTTTGATAATTTGTGAAAATTTTAAATTTATAAAGACAATCAATAACAACTTAACAAACAAATTAGGTGAATATATTTTTAATAGTGAATTTCTAAAATTTATAAATTTTACAATTTTTTTTTCAGGTAGATCTAAATTATCTTTTAGATTGTTTAAATATAAGTTTGATTGATCAATAAAAATATAGTCGATGTCATTTTCTGCATCGTTTTCAATAATTTCAATTATTTTTTTTATGTTATTATAAGTTGTAGATTGCTGAGCTATAAAAATTCCAAACATGTCTGTATTTTAGTTTGAAAGGTATAAAAAAATGAATATTTTTAATGTAACTTCCAAATATTTTTTTGCATCTTTTTTTCCAAAAATCATTTCAATAATTATTTTGCCAGTAATTCTAAGACTTATTACTGCTGAAAACTGGGGTAAAATTTCCCTCATTTTGATATTCCAACAAGTTATTGGAACAGTGATTCATCACGGTGTAAGTACAAGATTAATGAACAATAATCTAAATCAAAAAATTTCAAAAAATGAAGTTTATTTGTCTTATTGTGAATTATTGATAACAACATTATTTACATTACTTTTAGTGTATATAACTAATTTGAACACTCTTTTCTCAGTGACATTTAATCCATTATTTTGGGCTACTACAGCAGTTTTTTTTCAAAATATTACAAGCATACAAAAAACAATTTTTAAAATTAATGAAAAAAATAATGACTATTTCTTCATTACATTTTTTGAAACTCTATCACTTTTATCATTTCAGTTTATATTTCTTTTAAGAGAAATAAATTTAGTCGGGTACCAAAGTTCTGGAATACCTAGTAGTTATTTTATTGGCGGGTGTATTTCAGGCTTAGTTATTGTAATGTTATTTCAATTTAGGATTGAGTTAATTCTAAATTGGAATACAAATTTTGTTTTTAAGAATATATTTAACAAAAAAATCTCCACAACAGTAACACTTGATTCATCAATGCTTTTTTTAATTGCCTGGTCTGATAGATTTTTTATAAAAGAACTATCAAACTTACAGCTTGTAGGAATTTACTCAGTGTATGACTCACTATCAAGACTGTTAAGAGTTTCACTTGAAGGCTTATTAAACCTTATTACAACAAATTTTTATTTAAGAAAAAACACCGAAAATTATTTGAATAGTTTAATTACTGATCTTAAGTCAATATCAAAATATTTTGCTATTTTAGGAGTCATAACCTTATCTTTCATTGGGGAATTTATATTGCCTGAGAATTATACAAAATATACGACTTTAATAATTCCTCTTGCTGTAACTTATCATTTACAAAATTTAATTAGTATTGAAAAAAATTATCTTATCAAATCAAAAAAGTTTAAAAAGCTTTTGGTAGCTGTTTTTATTGGATTAATTGTAAATTTAGTTTTAAATTTTTTCTTAATCAAAGAGTACAGCATTTATGGTGCGGCACTTGCTACATTCTTTTCAACTTTAATTATGTTTTTGCTTATATGTGGTGTGAAAAAAAGCAAATTTAGCGTTGTTGATTTCATTTATTTAGTTTCTTTCAGTTTCTCTTGTTTTATCTTGATGTATTATAGAAACACTTTACTTACTCTGTTTTTAGTTCCAATATTTTTTTACTATCTAAAAAATAGCTTAGAAATCCTTAAAAGATTATTTACCAAGATTTAGTGATTTATTACCAATAAATTATATAGAATGGATTACTAATGAGTTTAAAAAAAAATATATCAAATTTAAATGGGAAAAATGTAATTGTTACTGGCTCTAGTGGTCTGATAGGTTCTGCGGTAGTTCAGGAGTTAAAAAATATTGGCGCTAATCCAATTTGTCTTGATATTCATCCAGGTGAAGAGCCTGATGTTTTTACTTGTGATTTGTCTGACGAAAAAAGCATTGAAGAAACCATCAATTATATAAAAAAAGACTTTCAATCCATTAACGGAATTGTAAATGCACATCAATACAAACCAAAGTATTTCTTAAATCAAGAGATTGAAAATTTTTCAAGTAATAATTTTTTAGAAATATTAAAAACTAATTTGATAGGAACGCTTCTAGTTTGTGATCTAGTCGTACAAAATTTTGAGTGTGAAGGTCTTTCAATAGTTAATTTTGGATCTACTTATGGTCGGGTTTCTTCTAATCCAAAGCTTTATGAGAATAACTCACTTTGGAACCCTGTCTATTATTCAGTTAGTAAATCGGGAATAAATATGATGACAAAGTGGCTAGCAGTTCATTGGGCTTCGAAAAAAATTAGAATAAATACTATAATTCCTCACGGTGTTGAAAATAATCATGATAAAAAATTTATAGAGAGTTTTAAAAATCTTTCACCTCTAAACAGAATGTCATCAGTTGAAGAGGTCGTAGGACCTGTAATCTTCTTGCTGTCAGATTCATCTACTTATATGACTGGTTCTGAACTAGTCGTTGATGGTGGGTGGAGTGCCTGGTAATTTTATTTCAATAATTCAGGCAAGACTTACATCAAAAAGATTGCCAAACAAATTATTTGAGTCAGTCGGACAAATGTCACAAATAGACTGGGTACTGAATTACACAAAACAATTAAATACCTCTAAAAATATTTTTGCCATACCAAACAATGTTGAGAATGATATTTTAGATAATTATCTATTAGAAAATCAACAATTTGTTCATAGATCCTCTGAGGAAAATGTGCTTCAAAGATACAGAGAAGTACTTGAAAATAATAGGTGCAAATATTTTATCAGAATTACAGCTGATGATCCATTTAAGTGTCCTGATATTATCAACAAGATGATAGATATTGTTGAAAGAAAAAATCTTATCAGTCTTTCAAACACTTATAAAAAAACATTTCCTGATGGGCTAGATGTTGAGATTTTTGAAAAAGATTATTTCTTGAACAAAACTAAGAACTTTAAAAGGAGTGACTATTTAGAGCATGTCACATTAGGATTATATAATAAAAATATTAATGATATAAATAATTATGAAATGGATAGAAATTTAAATTCCCTCAGGCTAACACTTGATAATGAAAAAGATTTAACTATGTTGAGAAAAATTGGAAATAATTTAAATTTAAATTATACCTTTGAACACTTAATTGACACTATAAACAAAATATTTAATTTGAATTACAAAATTGGAAAATACTATGTCTCAAAAAATTAATAGAATATCTGAGTTAGAAAAAAAATATTTAAACCAAGCTTTGAATGATAATTTTTCTATGTCTACTAATGGCGAATGGCTTGCAAAATTTGAAACTAGTGTAAAAAACGTTACTCAAACAAAGTATGCAATTTCTTTTTCAAATTGTACGGCAGCTTTGCATTCAAGCCTTCTTGCACTAAATCTTAAAAAAGGTGCTGAAGTTTTAGTTCCTTCTCTTACATATGGGGCAACTGCAATGGTGGTTTTACAGGCTGGTTTTATTCCTGTTTTTGTTGATATTGATAAAAACACCCTGCTATTGGATGAGGTTGATGCAAGAGATAAAATTAATAAAAAAACTGGGGCGGTCATAGTTGTCAGTATTTTTGGTTTAGAGTTTAAATACTCTAATTTTTTTAGAGATATTAGAAAAAAGGGTATAAAAATAATTGAAGATAATGCTGAGTTCTCTATTAGTAAATTTAATAAATTAAAAAAAGAATGTGATATCGCTTGTTTTAGTTTTCAAGCTTCAAAACATTTAACTTCTGGGCATGGAGGTGTAGCAATTACAAATAACAAAAAAATAGCAGATAACTTAAGAAGTATTTCAGCTCTAGGTTTCAAATTTAATTCCAATAGTTCCAAAATTAACGTAAATAAAGATAAAATGTCAGTTAAATCAAGACACAGTCTCATTGGTTACAACTACCGGCTTGCAGATCCGTTAGCAGCTATTCTTCTTGGTCAAATAGAAAGAGGAGAGATATTAACAAATTGTAGAATAGAAGCGGGAAATTCATTTCAAAAAATATTAAATAATTACGACTTTGTTACCACTCAAGAAATACCAAAAAATTCAATTCATACTTTTTGGACTTTTCCTATTATATTTAAATCAATAAAATTATTAAATAATTTTAAATACGAGATAGCAAAAAGCACAATAAAGAAGCCTTATGCACCATGGGCTGTAACTTATGATGAACCACTGTTTAAAAAATATAAGCGTGACACAAATAAAAACTCTGAATATATAAATTCAAGAATGCTGCTTATGCCTACCGGGTTTTGGGATAAAAAAATTTTAAAAAAAGAAATTAATGAACTACAAAAAATACTGGATAAATTATGAGTTTAATTGATCGTATTAAACAATGGGAGGATGACAAATTTAGTTATCATAAAAAATTTATAAATAACCCTTATTTAATAGCTGAAATTGGTGTTAATCATGAATCAGATCTACAAACTGCCAAAAATCTTTGCTTAGAGGCAAAAGAAAGTGGTGCCAATGCTGCAAAATTTCAAACTTATAAAGCTGAAAATATTGCATCAAAAGAAGCTAAAGCATATTGGGATTTAAATGAAAACAGTATCACGAGTCAGAAAGAGCTTTTTAAAAAATATGACTCTTTTTCCAAAAAGGAATATTTTGAATTGGCAAAATACTGTAACGAAATAGAGATAGACTTTATGAGTACACCATTTGATACAGAATGTTTAACTTGGCTTAATGAGATTGTAAATGTATTTAAAATTTCTTCATCAGATTTAACAAATAAAATTTTAATTTCTCAAATAGCCAAATTAAATAAAAATATTATCTTATCAACCGGGGCATCAAATCTAAATGAAATAAAAACAGCGCTTGAGTGGATAAGTAACGAAACCAACAAAACTGTTGTTTTAAATCACTGTATTTTAAATTATCCTACCCAAATAGAGGACGCTAATTTGATGAGAATTTTAGAACTTGCAAATAAATTTCCCAATACAATTATAGGGTACAGTGATCACACAAAGCCAACTCAAGACTTGTCTATACTGCAAGAAGCCTCACTACTTGGTGCATCAGTAATTGAAAAGCACTTTACTAATGATAAAAATCTGAAAGGTAATGATCACTTTCACTCAATGGATAAGCATGACATATCAAACTTTAGAGAGGCGATGAAAAAAAGAGAGGTGCTTTATGGAGAATATGAAATAAGACCGTTGGAAAGTGAAGAAATTTCTAGAAGTATGGCTAGAAGGTCTTTAGTTTTAAATAAGACACTTCTTTCAGGCACTGTATTAAAAAAAGAACATTTAACTGCAAAAAGGCCTGGAACCGGAATTAGTCCGGCAGAAATTGAAAATGTCATTGGTAAATCCTTAAATAAAGATAAAGAAGAGGATACTGTTTTAAAATTTGAGGATATAAATTAGACTTTTTCTAATAAAAGCTTTACTAAATCCTTTTTACTCAACCAG
>MDTD01091754.1_pt1 | contig 12481 bp, 7 predicted proteins | sample 811221 | NCBI WGS metagenome assembly MDTD01 (sample SAMN05326646, study PRJNA326480) | marine metagenome | isolation source: seawater | place: Pacific Ocean: South West | collected 2011 | reverse complement strand
CGGTGTTCGAGTTACGCTGTGCCACGTTCTGTGCACCGCCAATTACCGCTATGTTCCCGAGTATGTGGATTTCGTAGTCAAAGAGTTCCCAGGGCTGGAGGCAGTCTCCTTCCTGTATGTCCAGCCTGAAGGCCGGGGTACAGAAAATGCCAACCTTTACCCTAGTCTTGAAGACTTACGACCCTATTGGATCGACGCTATGGAGCGGGCAGAACGACATGGACTTCGGTGGAAGACAGACGTTCAAACTGGATTGCCTCTTTGTATGCTGCCGGGTCGTGAAGACCGCGTAGATGCCGAACTGCTCCTGAACCCCGAGGTTTTTTGGGGCGATGATCTCTCGTCCTACACGTACATGCAGGGACGGAAGCGGCAGGGTGCTAAGTGCGATACGTGCTTCTTTTCCAAGGCTTGCTACGGCTTTTGGAATGAATACATGGACGCCTACGGAGATGAAGGGTTGGTTCCTGTTGTAGCGTCAGATGCTCTTGAACGGCGGTTTCCTCGAATTGCTGCAGGAGATAGCGTTCCTGACCTCTCGCCTGGCGAGTACGTGAGTGAATCCCGCATGAAAATGTCGAGTGGAATTCGGCGGAAAAAGGTCTCAACTCAGAAGGCATGCAATGCTTAGCAAAGACCCTAATGCATGGTACTTAGGGTGGATGCAAACAGCGAGGACGGCAACGCTGGACGTTGGGGCATTCTCGCATCAGCTCTCCGCGACGAAGGGAGAGTTCTCGGAGCCCCCTCGGCAGTTGACGTTGCCGGAAGTGAAGCTCTTACAAGAACGTGCACGGCGAGAGGGTATTGAACAGCTCTTTCTTGCCGGTCACGAACCGACCTCAAGGCGAGACCTTGGGGCCATCATTCGCAGTGGGACGAAGCGAGGTCTCTCCGTCGGTTTGAGAACCGATGGACGGCGCTTCATGGTCCCCGGTTATGCGCAGAAGATGGCGGATTGCGGACTTCGTTACGCAGAGGTTGTGCTCTTCGGCCCTAAGGCAATCCACGAGACGATTTTAGCCAACGGCTCGTTCGAACAGACCTCTGCAGGGATAGATGCACTGCTTGCTGTTGGTGTGGAAGTTGTACTGCGTTGCCCTGTGCGTTCCGATAATATCGACCATCTGCCGTTCTTTTCTGAATTTGCCGAGGCTCGTCCCGGATGTGCTATCGTATTCCTGCTCGAAAATGAACGCATCGATATGCAGATCATTCAGGAAACCGTGGCCGAGGCCATGAGTCGGGGTACGAGAGCGACGATCTGGACGCGCGACGCGAAGAAAGAAGAGCTTCCTGTCGTTGAATCCCTAGAGAAGCGTCCGATTCGACGATCGAGCGAGCAAGCGACGCACTCCCTCCGCGGCGTACCCATTTTGGCCAATGCCGGTGTTTTCCGCCCGCCGGAGATGGGTCGGCTGGACAAAAGCCCGCGCTACCCCGATACGGCTCTTATCACGTTAATCGTAGCCGGCTGTGACCTGAACTGCATTTTCTGCGAGACGCCGCAGGGCGATGTATTACCCACTGTTTCCAGCCTTTCTAGTGTTCAGCGAGCGCTGGAATCCATGCGTGAAGGAGCCTCCGGTGTTTACTTCACAGGAGGAGAACCAAGCAGCGTACCTTGGATTTTTGATGCCTTAGCACATGCCAAAGCCATGAAGTACAGGCGGATTCAGATGCAAAGCCACGCAGGGCGGGCATCGGATCCTGCCTATGCAGATAGTTTGGTCCACGCTGGACTGACAGCTATCGACATTCCTTTCTACGGGGCTAATGCCGAAGTTCACGAGTCGATAACCAATACACCTGGCAGTTTTGAACGAACGTGTCTCGGATTGCGTAATCTCCAGGAGCGCGGTGTTGAGACGTGCGTCCACATCACGTTGTTTCAGTCAAACCTGCACGCGCTTTCCGATGTCATTGCACTTTGGAACACACTTGGACCAAACGCCGGGTATGTACAAACGTCGGGTGAGGTGGGGCAGCCGGGCACATATGCACGTGTTGCGCCTTCACCAACGTTGGTGGGCGGTGCAATTGCTCAGGCGCTAAGAGCTGTTCGACCTGCGTTTCCCCTAAGCATCACAGACGTTGCTCCGTGCCACATACCTGAACACTCAGACCTTATCCTGAGATGGCGAGGCCAGGTCGTCGAGGAGGAGAGTTGCTTGGTGATGCCCTACAGTGATTGGCTGATGACGTTTACCGGAGGAAAAGCTCGAATACATGGTGAGGCGTGTCGAGCTTGCGAAGTCAGCGAGACCTGCGAGGGTATTTCGAGTGAGGCGCTCAATCTCTTCGGAGAGTCGGAGTTAAGGCCCCTGTGAGTGCAAGCGACTACGTGAGACCTTTGCCTTTGGGCCTTATCGAAGGATTTGCAAAGGTCTGGGTTGGACTGAGCGGGGGAAGTTATCGCTTGGAAAGCATCGATGGGGGAACACTCGTCTGGTGGCGGCAAGACAACGGAACGGAGATCGGGTTGCCCGATCGGATGTACGGGCTAGCCGGCTATGAATCGTCCGACTTTTCAAAGAGCCTTCCACCAGGCACGACTCTAAACCTGCCGCCTGGTGTGCAAACTGCGGTTGGAGCCATTCACTGTGAGACACACGTTTTGAACGCCCGTACTAAAGATGATGCTTGGGCGAGCCTCAAGCGTGTGGGACGACAAGGTGTGCGTAAGGCCGAGACAACGAATTGCCAGGTCGAAGAACTACGGGCGGCTGATTACCTGACGCTTAGCCGATCCAAAAATGACCGGCTGGGATCGCCTCCAACCCCCGACCAACTGCTGACGTTGATGAGCGGGGCATTCGGTGATGACAATGTTGGGCTGACCGGCGTTCAATACGGAAAAAAGGCTATTGCTGCTGTTCTGTGGATACTTGTCGACGGATACGGTCTGTTAGTCGACGGTGCTAGTGACCCCAACCATTGGGATAAGAATCCCAATAATCTAGCTGTTTGGGCATCGATTGAGCAGTTACTTTCCCGCGGAGCGGACGTCATAGACTTTGGTTTTTCGCCAGTAGGTGCGGGCGATGCGCGCTTCAAGAAACACATGGGGGGGACTCCTGTTCCCCTCTTTCAGGTGACACAATGACCTTAGGGTATCCTCGCACGTCCCATGAGGTTTGTTCCAAATCGACGTGCTGTGTTAGAATTTTGCCGTGATAGAAACAGACACAAATAGCGCGGACATCTCTGCACTAGAGAACCCCTTCCTGCGGAGTATCTACTCCAGAGCAAATTGCCTACATCCAAAGGCGTTTTTCTTACGTATAGACGGGCGGTGCAACCAGGACTGCGACTTCTGCAATATTCTTGAGGAGGGCGGTAGTGAGTTCCACTCCTCGACCAAATACGTCAAAAGTATGCTGCGCCAAATAGCCAATCTCAAGCCGCGAGATGCTGTTGTGAACTTTACGGGAGGCGAGCCAACGCTCCGCAAAGACTTGGTCATGTTAACCGCATACGCAAAGCATGTAGGTATCGACCGTGTCGTGCTTCAAACAAATGGTATGCGGTTCCGAGATCCCCGTTATCTCGACGCAATAATCCGCGCTGGCCTCGATGACGCGCTCATCAGTTTTCACAGCCATATTCCGGAAGTCTCCGATATGATGACGCGGGCACCAGGCACATGGAAGAAGACCCATGCAGGAATCAAGTTGGCCCTCCAGCGTGAGCTCCCTGTCAGCTTAAACGTTGTTATTTCGAGGGATAATATCGACACGTTCGCGGAGACCATCGACTACATCGTTGAGGAGTTTCCAACCTTAGAAGGGGTGATTATTTCACCGCTTCAACCGCACGGTCGTATTCTAAATCGATTAGAGAAGTTCCCGACCTATAGCGAGTTGAAGGCACCCATAAGAGCGGGAGCCGAGAAACTGATGGATGCCGGTATCCACTTCTATCTTAGCTATTGCGAGAACCCTTTGTGTTGGCTTCTCGACACGTTTGGTATCGAGCCGACTTTGGAGGTTCGCAGATACATCGTGCGCCGCTTGAATGCGAACACCTGCGGTGACTGTCACCTTTCCACCACCATGGACAAGGATAAGGTCAAGACCGCCGCGTGCGAGACCTGTTACATGCAGGACGTGTGTTTCGGTCTCTGGCGTGAGTACGATGCCAATTTTGGCCACGAAGAACTACGGCCAGCTCCCTTTCCCGAGGGAGGACAACGACTTCGAAAGCCCTTTTCGGTGGCTCCTTATATCTCCCAAGGCGATAAGCACTTCGGTGCCGGAGCAGCCTTCAAGGGAGTGCCCATACGGTAGGAATGGACGTGACACTCACTGACACTCGCACGGCTCAATACCGCGGTCTCGGCCAGCTAGACGAGGCTTTAGGATCAGTTTGGCCGACAACCCCCAACGGCACAATCGTGGTGTTAACCTCGCTCGTGGGCCCGCAGGGGCAAGGAGGAGATCGACGGGTTGATCCACAATTCCTTGCCGGAGTTGTCAGCTATCTGGAGCGAAAAGCAGCCTCGGTTGTGGTGTTAGCTCAGCCGCTGGATCTGGAGGACCGTGCAACGTTTGACGCGACGGTTCAAAATCTGAGGACGTCTGGTCTGACGATAGTTACCGATGGAGATAGTGCGGAACAACACGTCGATGGATCACTTATCTCCAAGGCGAGCTTTCTCAAGAGCTTTGTTGAAGCCGACCACCGCGTGGTTGTAACACGAGCAGTCCCGCATCATACCTTGCGTATGGGAGGGAGCGTACTGGAGCTTGCAGGAGCACTCGAGGCGACCGCGCGACAAAAATTCTTCGAGCGGTTTGTCGACGAGAGCTTGTTCACGGAAGGAGTGCGTGAACTCACGGAAAAGTACCCGGTCGACCTCGCATTGATCGACTTGGGCAATTACGAAGCGATACTGGCGGGTGCGTCTGATCCTTTCGTCCTTGACCAGGATGTCACGGGAATGCTGGACACACGCGATGTCATTGACGCACGGGAGAAGTTGCCACCGTCCCCGGGTTACTACCCTACCGCCGACCCGAGTCTATGCACGGAGTGCGGTAGTTGCGCAGAGCTCTGCCCGACGCGGGCCGTGCGCGTGGAAAAAGGGAAAGGTACGGTCAGTTTCGACTACAATTCATGCTTCCGCTGCGGAATCTGTGTGTCGGCGTGTCCTGATTTTGCGTTAACCAATACACTCAACCCGATGGCGGCTCGTCTCGTTCGGCCGTCCAGCGTCGAGCTTCTCGCGGAGAGCCGGGAGAGCACCAGTGTGGGGGAACGGGTTCCTGTGGCCGCTGCGATGGAACTGGGAAGCGATGCCATTGAGGCTCCACCGCGTAAACCGGCCTGGCTCGATACGTACACACCACCGACACGTTTCGAGATTCAACGTAACCGGGAGCGTGATCCAGAGCCCTATGCACCTCGTCGGGTGTTGCCACCGGACGGTCGATTGCGTCTTGTGATTCCTCCAACATGGGGAATTCGAGGAAACCGTTCAGCGCTAGGAATAGCCTATCTTGCCGGGCTTCTCGTCGACGAGGGGTTTAACCCCTACGTCGTTGACCTGGCGTACGAGCTCCGAATCCATGACCCTGCGCTCAATGAAGGCCTGGAGGTTACGGCGAATCCTGATCCGAATGGAGGCTTCTACGGACCACGAATGCCGCTCATCTTGCAGGTGGTGAACCCGTCGGCCTTCGGGGATGATTGCCCGGAGTTCGCAAAGGAGGTTCATGCAGCCGCTCGCGATGATGCGGGGCGTATTGGTGATCCCTCGGCGCTTTTCGGACTAACCGTGGCGGATAGTTCGGTAACGTACTCATTTGCGCTCGGGGCTGCACTGAAGCGTTTAGGATGCCGTGTTGTGTTTGGTGGACCAACCATGAGTCATCAGCCAACGGCAGAACTTGCGATACGATCTGGAGCCTGTGACGCTGTCGTGATGGGGGAGGGCGAGGCGGCCATTAAGGCACTCGCCACCCACCATAGAGATGGTACCTGGGACTCCATGGAGACCGGTAAAATACCCGGGCTTGGCGTCATTCGCGATGGTAGCTTTAAGCTTGCACCCAACGGACGGAATCGTGCTTTGGATGCGATTCCTTTCCCTGATTGGCGTGGACAGCTACTACCGCCCGACTTTATCCCGATTTTGGCGGCGCGAGGATGCGTGACGCGTTGTAGTTTTTGCTCCGAGCAGACTATTTCGCCCAAGTTTGCGCAGCGTAGTGTTGAAAATGTCCTCGCCGAGATGGCATTTCTTCACGAGGCCTTTGACTACGAGACGTTCGAGTTCAATGACGACCTTCTCAATGGCAACATGAAATGGCTGCGGGCGTTTTGCGAAGCACTCATCGAGCTGGGAAGCCCTTACCAGTGGCAGGGTTTATGCCGCCCGCACAAACTTAGTCGCGATGACCTCGAGCTTATGTATCGTGCCGGCTGCGTCCAAATCAGCTACGGCGTACAGCATTTTTCCTGGCGTATGCTCAAAATCATGGGGCGACGTGAGGAACCGGATCCCATCAAGACCATCTTGCGGGATACCCTTGAACTAGGAATGCAGTCCTATGTCGACATCATCCTTGGCCACCCAGGCGAGACCGAGGAAGACGTTCAGATCACACTCGACTCCATTCGTGAGTTGATGGCTGAATTTCCCAACATCGACATCAACATTAATCCCTACAATCATATCTACGGAGCAGCCACCGACGTTTTCCCGGAGCGTTTCGATGTAGAGATTAACCGGTACGAAGAGAGTCTACCTGACGATTTCTCCACACTTCAGCCGGTCGCTGAGCGCTTCGTAACATCGGCAACGCAAGAGCCAGGGCCCGAAGTGGTGGTGGACCGTGTGAATAGGCTCGCCTGGACCGTGTTCCAGGCACGTCGAGCCAGCAAAATTCCGATTCTCAACGAAGAGCTTCCCTTCTGTAACGACAATTGCCTTCACTGCGGCGTGTCGGAGATCATGAAGAAGGCAAATGTTGTTCCTTTTGCGGATATAGCTCGCAGCCTCAACCGGTTGGCTCCGGTCTCCGGTGGACGTGTCATGTACGCGGTGAGTGAACTGACCGTCCGACCTGACTTTTTAAAGATCATGCGAGCAAGTCGCAGGGCGGGTATGAGTACCGTCGCGCTTGTGACGAACGGGCGGATGTTCTGCTATCCAGAGTTTACCGCACGCGCGGTCAGGGCTGGAATGACCCACGCTCTTGTCAGCGTTTACGGGCCAACACCTCGAACCCACCACGCTATCACGCGGACACCAGGGAGTTTCGAGCAGACGGTCGAAGGTATCATAGAGCTGCGAAAGTACCCGCAGGTCACCCTGATGACCAACTCGGTAATTACGAAGAAAAATTACCGCTATTTGCCCCAGCTTGTAGAGATGTTGGCTGGTCTTGGTGTGCAGAACGTGAATTTGAGTTTCGTGCAAATTATCGGCGCTGCTGCAAAATATCAAAAGGCGCTAGTCCCGCGAATTACTGATGTGCTCCCACATTTGAAGCAGGCGGTGGATTTGGGGGTCGGACTGGGCCTGAATGTCGGGATCGGCGGCCTTCCTTATTGCGTTCTCAAAGGTTATGAACATCACTTCGGGGTGGACGATCTGACCTACATCGAGAATAGCGACCAAGATTCAGATAACATTACCGAGCGAAGTCCATACGCAAAAGCGGAGGCGTGTACTCGGTGTGCATACAACGCGGTGTGTCTCGGTATGCAGGATGAGTATCTGCGTCAGTATGGGGAAGGTGAACTCGCTCCCTACCACGGGCGTCGTCTGGTGCGACGCCCCGAATCTGATATCGTCCGTGCCATGTTTCCCGAATTTCAAACCCGAGACACAAGCCCGCTCAGTGGCGTTGATGTTCGTCGGAACTCCGAGGATGTTGTCGCCATGACGAACTTGGCCATGGGACAACGTTAGTATGGCAAAGTTCCTCACACTCACTGACAAATGCAACCTACGCTGCTCGTTCTGCTATGAAATTAGCCCCACTGGCGCGCCCCATACATTCGAAGCAGAGGCGAGTTCCTTCGCTGGAGAACTTTGGAAGGCGAAGCATGAAGAGGGTTGGGATGCGGTTGTAATAACGGGCGGTGAGCCGACGATCATGCCAACGTTTTTTGAAGCGGTGCGTGAGTCTGCAAGACAGGACTACTCCAAGATTATCATCGCATCGAATGGACGCCGTTTTAGCTATCCTGAATTTGCCCAACAAACCAAGAATGCCGGTGCCACTCATGCCAACATTAGCCTCTTTGGGCACAACCGCCTTATCCATGACGGTACAACGAAACAACGGGGTAGCTTCGAGCAAACAAGTGAAGGAATTCGGAACTTACTGAAGGTGGGGATCGACGTATCTTGCTCGGTTGTTGTAAACCAGCGCAACTACAAGACGTTGATTGAGTACATGGATTACGTTTGGAGCCTTGGCGTGCGGCGCATGCTCATGATGGGGCTGAAACCATTTGGGGGGGCGTATGTGGAACGTAATCGCGTATTCTACGACTTCGAGGAGGGAGCCCCCTTCGTAAACAAAGCGATACGCCACGGTGTTGCGTTGGGCTTTGATATCACGACCATGGGTCTTCCCAGCCCACCCTTCGATACGACTGGTACGACTGATGACAACATGCGTGCGCTGAAGTACTTCGATTACGTGCTAAAGCGGATGGGCACAGGTCGACCGTACTGCTTCGAGGTGCTCTGCGACAGTTGCTTCGGACGAACCGTGTGTCCCTGGGGAGCAGCACCTGGAGAGCTTCTTGTCTGCAAGTGCATACAAGTCTCAGAGGGTAGGATGCGTGAGGCTATCGCGGAGGGCGCCACAACGGTGAAGGCTATTCGCGATGCAACCAATGCATGCACAAGCTGTAAGACCTGTGCACCTGACATTAAACTGTTGCTTGAATGTGTGGAGGAAGGGCGACCATTTAACCCAACTGAACTTGGTTTACCCGGTTCAACACGCCATGGAGCGAGTGATGTTGAAGGTATTGAATTAGATGGGGCTTGGTCGGAAGAACCGGGGGAGGTTCTGCCAACATGACAACAACAGTTCCCACGACACACCTTTTTCGAAGTAAGCGCCAAAAGGCACTCCCGACGTCCACGCCCGAACCTTTGAGGCGTTTTCCGCACGATCTATCTGTACCTGTCGATTGCGACGGCGAGCGAGAAGGGTGTGCTTGGAATTCCCCCTACCACCTGATTCCCGGCTTGGCATGTGGCCAAAAGTGTCAATCAGGGGAAAGACCAGGCGGCCAGAGGTGGTATCGCAAACTCCTTAGAACGGTAGGCGAGCTTGAGTCGCCGCTCTACATCACTGGAGCCACTGGAGGACAGGCGGCGCGGCTGCGTTTCGTCGACCAAGGACTCCTGTTACGCGATGATTTGGTGGGGTCCATCATGCCGATCCCTCTTGGGACGGAGGACGTAGAGGAGCTCTTACCTAAAGGCGCCCGTCGCGACGCTAGGATCGGCGAGCGAGGTGGGCTCACCGTTCGTTGGGCTACGGACGACGAGGCTGTTGATGCCTACTACGAAATCTATGTCGCGACATGCGAACGCCTTGCGCTACGCCCCTTGCCCCGGCAATTTATCGTCCACGAGCGAGACCGGGCCCCCGACGCATTCCGCCTGATTCTTGCGGAACATGAGGGGCGCGTCGTTGCTGGAAAGGTCTACCACCTTTCTGATGGATTGATTCGCATTGTCGAGGGGTCTGCCATTCGCGACGAGGGAATCGCAGAATTAATGCCTGATGTTTACCTGGTACGCGAGATATTGCGCGACGGTTTGAACAACAACGTTCGTTATGTCGATTTCGGTATTACAGAAGGCGTGGCTGAGGGATTAAGAGCCTTCAAGAGAAGGATGGGGTTTCTTGAAGATCCCCGTGTAGTCTCGGTAGAGGTTCTTCCAGAAATGGGTGTAGGACGGCAGGATGTAGCGCTGCTGGAGGCCTGTAACTTTGGATGCGGGTTCTGCTACCGCGAACCTTGGGTTCCAAATCTTTCGACGGCCGATTGCCAGAAAGAGATAGATGCCGTTGCGCGACTCAAGCACTCCGGTATCGCTTTATCGGGTGGAGAGCCGACCATTCGGGACGACCTACCTGAACTGGTTGCATATGCACGCAGCCGTGGAATACGCGACATCCAGTTGCATACTAACGGTTGGGCTTTGGTCAACGATGGGTATACCGAGTCACTTAAAGGCGCGGGACTTACCTCCACGATGATCAGCCTCCACGCACACACACCCGATGTGTTTGCGCGGGTAACAAGCACCGAGGAGGCGTTCTTTGAAAGAACGCTCCACGCAATCGACCGGGCTCGTGAGGTTGGAATCCACACAATATTGAGTCACGTCGTAAACGCTTACAACTATAGAGGATTACCCGATTGGGTTCGCTTCATTGCGGAGCGTTTCCCGGGCATAGAGGTCTTTTTCTTCTTCGTCTATCCGTCGGTCAAGGGACTCAAACATCAGGATATGTATCCGAAATTGAGCGATGTTGAGCCCTATTGGTATGAGGCGCTAGAGGCGATTGATAAGCTTAACATTCATATCAACGTGGATAGTCTTGCCGGTTTCCCCATGTGCTACATGAAGGGGTTTGAGCATCTCTCTAAGTTCTACAACGCGGAGGAAGATGAGGCCATCATTGGGGAAGAAGCGGACGACCACACCCTGAAGCGTCCCGAGATGCGCCATGCCGCTGGGTGTGAAGGGTGCACCTGGCAACGTGTATGTCCCGGTTTCTGGGTCGACTATATGGACCGCTTCGGTGAAGACGAGTTCAAGGCGGTCTAAGGCCTGCTACTCCAACGCTTTGAGACCCATGGCCTTGGCCAGCCGACTATCGACAAATCGGTCAGGCAGTACTTTCTTTGCCCACAAAAGAGCGGCTGCGCTTCGACTGATTGCATAACGTGGCTTAGGCTTCCGAGCTGTCAGCGCCCGCTGAACGAGTGTTGCGACGTCTGTCGGGCTCGCTGCACGTTTGGAGAGTTCCTCGATAGAACCATGGAGTAACTGACCAAGCTGGTAATAGGGGCTGTCGTCGTTCGGTGGCTTGAAGCGCCGGGAGCGCTGTTCTGCAGCTGTTCGGCCCGCAACCGATTCGCGAACAAAGCCCGGTTCAATAAGTACGACGTCGATTCCGAAAATGCTCAGTTCAAGTCTTAGCGTATCGCAGAGGCCCTCCAGTGCGTGTTGAGTCGCACAGTATGCGCCTGACATTGGTAGCGCTACGCGGCCCGCCGTTGAACTGATGCATACGATCGTTCCCGAATCTGCAGCCCTGAGGGTGGGTATTACTTCTTGGATAATGCGCATCGGATCAAAGAAGTTTTGATCGAAGAGGCTTCGGGTCTGTGATTCTTTGATCTCTTCAACTGAGCCAAAGTGCCCCCTCGATGAACTAGTCACTAGGGCGTCGAACGTGCCAAAGCATTCCTGAGCACGCTTTATTGCACGCCTAATTTCGGCCTTCGTCTTGAGTTCGCTCAGGTGAGTTTCGATGATTCCACCTGGCGCTGTTTCACGCGGCAGATCAGTCATTGGTTGCTTGCGAACGCCACATGCGAGGACTCGATGACCACGTTCACCCAATAGAATCGCCGTCGCGCGTCCAATACGAGAATCCGCACCCGTGACGATGACTGTTCTACGGCGGTTATGACCTGGCATAGAAAGCTCTTATTAGAGCGGTGGTTATCCTAATCGCTCCAAGTCACCCATGTACCATCTTCCGGTAAAAGAGGTAAGTCCGTGAGGAATTCGTTCAGTCTGCGGTGGCTACGAACGCGAGGTTCTGCTGATAGATTATCGGCATATAAGGTACCCAGCGTAGGATGCTCAACCTGAACACGGAAACGGTCCCACACGCGGATAGGACAGCGTAAGAGCGTTTCAAGTCCCTCTGCGTAGGTCTGGGATGTCTCCCGGCACAATTCGAGAGCTTTCAATCCCACCTCCGCGGATCTAGCGCAGTTAAGACTACATGGAAAATGACTGATGACCTGGTGGTCGAGTACGAAAAGATTGTTGGCAAAATGGCCCACAACCTCACCTTTGCGTCCGAGAAGACGCGCAAAAGAAGCTGACTCATCCTGTGTCGTTTGTAGCCTATAGGATTCCGTGCAACATGAGGGGTAACCCAGCATTTTACCAAGTGCCTGCATGGCATCTTGCCGAACATTCGGGTCGGGCCCTCGTTCCAATTCTTCAAGCTCGAGAGCATGGAGAACGTCTGCCTTGCTACCAACGAAGAAAGTGGTCTCGTCTCCCGAACCATAGATCACATCCGCCGTTGTCGGATCGACCTGGTAATGACCACCTGCAGGAAGGCACGTATATCCAAGACTTCGAGCATGAGCTAAGCGAGGACCGGCAGAGAATTCCATTTTTACAATGCGACGCTCATTTGCCTGCAGGAGCGCCAGTTCGTGATCAAAGCCCCCCGCAAGTGCG
>MDTD01086750.1_pt1 | contig 12482 bp, 9 predicted proteins | sample 811221 | NCBI WGS metagenome assembly MDTD01 (sample SAMN05326646, study PRJNA326480) | marine metagenome | isolation source: seawater | place: Pacific Ocean: South West | collected 2011 | reverse complement strand
GTTGTTGCGACAGGCGTCTTGGTCGTCGCTGTTGCCGTCGTCACAGCTTTCACCGTCATCGATGACACCGTTGCCGCAGAGGTCCGAGCTTTGCGGATCACCCGGTCGATCTGGATCCGATGGACAGGCAACGAGTCCCAACAAAATAATCGTGCCGACAAGACGCTGCATTTAGATTCCCCAAGGCGACAGGTTAGCAGACCTATGGTCTGTCGCAGCCCATTGTACGCAAACGGCGTGTCACGAGGCAAGTTGGCATCAATTTGAATGGGTTTTAGGCGAAGAGGCGGCGCACCGTTTCCAGCCCGTGCAGTAGCGCTGACACGTCTTCTTGGTCATTGTAGAGTGCGAAGCTGGCCCGGGCCGTGGCATCCAGGCCAAAGCGCTCCATCAAGGGTTGAGTACAATGGTGCCCGGTGCGGATGGCCACGCCTTCTTTGTTGAGAATCATCCCGATATCGTGGGGGTGGACGCCCTCTAGAGTGAAGGAAATGACGCTAAGTTTTGGCTCGGCGGTACCGAGTATTCGTAGACCGGGTATGTTTAACAGAGCCTCTGTTGCCTGTCGAAGTAGTGCATCTTCATGAGCCGTGACGGCGGCATGATCGAGCGCATCGAAATAGTCGATGGCAGCCGCCAAGCCAATGGCACCGACAATGTTTGGTGTTCCCGCTTCGAACCGAGCCGGCGGTTCGGCCCAGGTTGAGCCTGCGAAGGAGACGGTTTCAATCATGTCACCCCCTCCTTGCCAGGGGGGCATCCCATGAAGAACTTCCCCACGGCCCCAGAGGACGCCGATTCCCGTCGGTCCGTAGAGTTTATGTCCGCTGAACACGTAGAAGTCGCAACCGAGTTCGGTGACGTTGACGGGCAGATGAGCCACAGCTTGAGCACCGTCGATGAGAACCGTAGCTCCACACTCTTTTGCTTTCGGAATCATGACGTCGAGAGGGGTGATCACCCCCAGTGTATTGCTGACATGGCTGAGCGCCACCAATCGAGTTTTTTCGCTTAACAACTGCTCGTAAGCACTCAAATCCAATTGTCCATCCTCGAGGACCGGGATGACTTTTAACGTGCATCCGCGCCGTTCACAGAGGAGTTGCCAGGGGACGATGTTGCTGTGGTGCTCCAAGTGGGAGATGAGTATTTCATCACCGGGTTGGATGTGTTGATCAGCCCACGAATTGGCGACCAGATTAATGCCCGCCGTGGTTCCGGCTGTGAAGACGATTTCATCCGGCCTGTCAGCGCCCAAAAATTCAGCCACCCTTTGACGGCTTGATTCGTAAGCTTCGGTCGCCTTTTGACTCAGTGTGTGCACCGCTCGGTGAATGTTGCTGTTGTATTCGCCGTAGTACCGATCCACGGCCGACATGACCGCTTGCGGTTTGTGTGTCGTCGCTGCGTTGTCGAGGTAGGCGAGACGTTTTTTGCCGACCCTTTGGTTGAGAACTGGGAACTGCGATCGAGTCAGCGCAACGTCGAAGCTCACGTTGATCCCCCGAGCATTGACTTCAACCGCTCATCGATAGCCTCTCGGAGCAGGTCTGCGAGCATCGGGTCGTTGACTTGCTCCGCTATTTCTCGAGCGAATGCCCCTGCCAGGAGGCGACGACTGACCACTTCATCCAAACCTCGACTCCGTAAGAAGAACAATGCGTCAGGGTCAAAGTTTCCGACCGTTGCTCCGTGGGATGCCGTCACATCATCGGTGTAGATTTCGAGTTGGGGGCGTGCGTCCCACTCAGCCCAGGGGCCCAGCAGAAGTCCTCGTAGGCTTTGCTGAGCATCGCTGCCAACCCCTGACTCAGTGACGGTAACTTTTCCACTAACGACCGCCTGTCCACCGGTGTCCACAAGCCCCCTGAAATTTTGAAAGCTTTGCCCATTTGCTGCTCGATGGTGCAGATCGAGATGGTAATCCACATGCTCATCCTGTTGTGGAAGACTCAGTCCAGCGACCCGGACGGTGGCATCAGACCCTACTTGCCGAACGTCAATCCCGTGTCTCAACGTTCCACTCTCGAAAGCGAAAAGGTTGATGTTGAGTTCGCTTTCCTCATGCTGCTGAGCCACCAGTTCTTGCGTCGCAATGAGGCCCTTGCCCCCACGGTGAACCCAAGTAAGATCCAGCTGCGCACCGGCCTCGAGAAAAACCTCTGTGACTTCATTGAGGTGAGCGACGGTGTTCTCATCGCCGGAAGTCGTCATGACGATGTCGGCCTTTACCCCCGCTTCGAGGTGGATCAAGTGCCGGTAGGAACAGGTGCCATGAAGTGCGCCGAGTGCCACATGAAGGACGAGGGGCTCCGAGCGACCTCGCTCGCCTTTGAGGTACAGGCCATCACGAAATCGAGCCAGATTGAGGGCGGCGAGACCGTGCGTGTTGTCACCCGAAAGCTGTCCTAGGTGGTCTTCGGCGCGATCGAGAAAGTTCGATAGAGGGCCGACGTTCTGGTGTTCTGTTAGCGTGTTGTCGACGATGTCGCCGTCGATGAAAGACAGTCGATCTCGGTTCAATTGGGGTAGAGTTAGGTGACCTTTCGAGGTTTCCGTGGTCTCGGGAACTCGCTTCAGCCCTTTTAGCGAGGTGTATTTAAACGCCTCGTTGCGCCCATCTGGAAACCCCAGCTCTTGAAAGCGTCGATCCGCTTGACGCCGACGTTCCTCAAGCCAGGGCAGGCTCACGCGACCTCCTCAAGCCAACCGTAGCCTTCCGCCTCGAGTTTATGAGCCAAACTTTGATCACCGCTGTGAATGATTCGCCCGTCGGCGAGGACGTGTACGTGATCGGGAACGATGTGATCGAGCAGTCGCTGATAGTGTGTTACCACGACGAAGCTCCGCTGCTCAGTTCGCATGGCGTTGACACCTTTTGCGACGGTTTGAAGGGCGTCGATATCTAAACCTGAATCCGTCTCATCGAGGACGGCCAACATCGGTTCCAACATGAGCATTTGGAAGATTTCATTTCGTTTCTTTTCACCCCCGCTAAACCCCTCATTGAGATCCCGCTTCAGCAGATCTTGACGCATACCGACCTTCGTCATCTCTTGACGAACTCGTTTCATAAATGCCGGTGCATCCAGCGCTGGCTCACCTCGATGCTCTCGATGTGCATTGAGGGCTTCTCTCAAGAAGTAGAGGTTTGCCACGCCTGGGATGGCGACGGGGTATTGGAAGGCCAGAAACAAGCCTTCTCGCGACCGCTCTTCCGGCTCGAGTTCAACGAGGTCCTGCCCTCGATACTCAATACTTCCGGCGGTGATCTCGTATTCAGGACGCCCCGCTAAGACATGGGCTAACGTCGATTTCCCACTCCCATTTGGCCCCATAATGGCGTGGACTTCACCCGCACCAATGGTGAGGTCGAGACCCTTTAAAATCGCCTGGCCTTCGATAGCGACGTGCAGTCCCTTGATGTCGAGTAAGGTCGTCATCCGACCGCTCCTTCCAGACTTAAGCTCAGCAGCTTGGTGGCTTCAACGGCGAACTCCATGGGAAGCTCTTTGAAGACTTCCTTACAGAACCCACTGACGATGATGTTAATCGCATCTTCTTCGCTTAAACCTCGTTGCCGTAGGTAGAAAAGTTGGTCTTCCGCGATCCGGCTTGTGGTTGCTTCGTGTTCTACCACCGCACTCGGGCAGCGGGACTCGATGTAGGGGAATGTATGGGCGCCGCATTGGTTTCCGATCAGCATCGAATCACACTGACTGAAATTGCGAGCACCTTCTGCCTTGGGTCCGATGTCCACCAGACCACGGTAGCTGTTGTGACTTCGAGCCGCGGAAATCCCTTTGGAGATGATCGTCGAACGACTGTTCCGACCCCGGTGAATCATTTTTGTTCCCGTGTCTGCTTGTTGTCGTTTTGCGGTCACAGCGACAGAGTAAAATTCCCCCACCGAGTCATCTCCAAGAAGGAGACACGATGGATATTTCCAAGTCACTGCTGAGCCTGTCTCAACCTGTGTCCAACTGATTTTACTTCGGTCGCCGAGGCAAGCGCCTCGTTTCGTAACAAAGTTGTAAATGCCGCCCCGTCCTTCGTCATCACCCGGGTACCAGTTCTGCACGGTAGAATACTTGATCTCCGCGTCGTCGAGGGCCACGAGTTCGACCACCGCTGCGTGCAGTTGATTTTCATCTCGCTGCGGCGCAGTGCAGCCTTCCAGGTAGCTCACATGGCTCCCCTTTTCAGCGATGATCAGTGTTCGCTCAAACTGACCTGTGTTTGCCGCATTGATCCGAAAATATGTACTCAACTCCATCGGACAGCGCACGCCCTCTGGAATGTAGACAAAGCTACCGTCAGTAAACACGGCACAGTTGAGTGCTGCGAAGAAATTATCCCGCTGGGGAACCACGGTTCCTAGATACTTCTTCACCAACTCGGGGTGATCTTTAACCGCTTCGGAGAACGAGCAGAAGATCACACCAGCTTCCGCTAAGGTCTCTTTGTATGTGGTCGTCACGCTCACCGAGTCGAAAACGGCGTCCACGGCGACGCCCGCAAGTCGCTTTTGCTCGTCCAAGGGGATGCCGAGCTTTTCGTAAGCTTCCAACAGCGTGGGGTCGACTTCATCCAGGCTGCTCAGTTTCTTCTTCTGCTTTGGCGCCGAGTAGTAGATGATCTTTTGGAAGTCGATGGCATCGTAGCCCAGCTTTGCCCATTCGGGTTCAGCCATTTTACACCAGGCTCGGTACGCTTTTAAACGCCATTGAAGAAGCCACTCAGGCTCCTCCTTTTTAGCGCTGATAAATCGAATGATGTCCTCGTTTAAACCCGGAGGTGCGCTGTCGGCTTCGATGTCGGTCACGAAGCCCCAACGATACTCCTTGGAGAGCTCTTCGACCGCCTGTGCTGCATCGCTCATAGTCGCTGCTCACTTTGCGGGTTAAGTCGGGCTTCCACTCGATCCAATGAGCCCATGTCAGCCAAACGTAGGTTGTCGAGGGCACCCGAGATCACTTCATTGATCCTACGCCAGGGCTCTCGAATCTGACAATGACCCTCATGGTCACAACAGACCGGTCCGATCTCCTGAGCACATGCGGTCAAACTCATTGGTCCGTCCATCGCTTCAATAACGCTCAATATGCTCATTTCGTCCGCGGGGCGGGCAAGACGATAGCCTCCGTTAACGCCCCGGACTGAAATCAAGAGCCCGTGTCCGTTCAGATCTTTCAGGATTTTAATAACCGTCGGGCGGGGGAGTCCCGTTTGTTCCGCCAATTCTCGGCTACTGCAGAGCGTCGACTTGCACGCGATCTGGTGCAGTAGAACGACGGCATAATCTGCAAGTCGACTCAGTCTCAGCATCGACCGCTCCACCAAAATAGTACCGGATTCATACTATTTTAATCTCCTCGACGATAGGGGATCGATTCGGTGCTCTATTTGAAGCTTCCCCAGGGAAAGGCAAGGCCCCTTTCTCCCTCGACCGCTTCGAGGCAAGGTAAGGCCGTGCGATATCTGCTTTTTCTCTGTCTCTGCGCCTGTGTCCACGGGCCCCTGCCCTCCGCACAAGATGGGGTGGCTGGGGGGATCGTCCAGGAGCCTATGTCGCGGTTTGCCGTCGGACGACATGAGGTTCTATTTCCGAAGAGCCTTCAACGGCAGGCGTTTCGGATCGGGCGGGCGCTGAAGAACTGTCGTCCTCGTTTGAGCTTAGGCACTCATGAAGCCAAGTTACGTTTGATTTTGATCCATCCTGGTTTCGAGAATGCGTACATGGAATCTGGACCGACCTGGCCAGATACGATCGTGATGCCTGTTAACCTCTTGCGCTCCGGTGTTCGGCTCGCCGGACTGTCTCCCAGCTTGTTGGGGCCCGTGGCCTGCCATGAGGCGATTCATGCTCGGCAGTTTGCCCAGAGGGGTGGAGCCTGGCGTCTGCTGGAAAGAGCAACCGGGTTCAAAATAAACACTCAAGGGAGCACGGAAAGCTGGTTTATCGAGGGCTTAGGAACAGCCTTTGAAGAGGGGCATGGTCGTCCCTGGTCTCGTCTCGATGGTGCCTATTGGCGCGGCGCTTTTGAGGCGCATTTGGCTCACCACGGGACACCAGATACGAGTGTCTTATCACCTTATTACCCACCACTTTTGGAATTTGGTGGTGACTATGTGAGCGGTGGGTATTTTGTTCGTTGGCTGGTTGAGAATTTTGGCTGGTCGGCTGTGCAAGGGTTTGTGGAATCTCAGGGGGCCGCTCTCCTTCCGATCCTTGGGACTGGATTGCGATTTCGTCAGCACTTTAAGGCGCCGGTCAACCTGCTTTTTCGGCGCTTTTATTCCCAATGGCGTCAGCGGCACCCGATTCGAACCCGGCCTAAAGATCAACAAGTCCTCATCGATCGGGTTGGTCTCTTTGCCCGCCTAAGTCGGTCTCCCCGAAGCGGACTCTTTGCGATGTACCGAAAGGGTTTGGATCAATCAGCTCATCTGGACCTCGTCGACATCAATGGACGAGTCATCGCGTCTCGCAGCGTGGGAGCCTTTGCAGGTTGGGGCGAACCCCGGGCGGAACTGCCGCGTAATGTAGATGGCTTTGAATTTGGTCGAGATGGGTCCCTTTACATGACTATTTTGTTACCAAATCCTAATGGGAGAGCGGCCAACATTCTGTTTCGGCTGGATGGCTCATCCCTCAAGACGACGGGTCGATGGTCACTCGCTCGGGGCGCCTCTGGCGGAGCTCATCCCATGGGGCGAACCTATGTTTTCGTGCGCTATGAGGGGGGGGATTCTTGGCTTAGTCAGTTGAATTTAGAGACGAAAGAGCAAGTGGATCTGTGGTCTTTTAAAGACACGTCGCCGCCGCTCAGTCCTGCATTTTCTCCGGACGGTGAACGCATTGTTTTTGTGCGAGGTCGAGCAGATGGGAGACAGCAACTTTGGCTTTTTGACCTAATTCAAAAGAGCCAGCGACCGGTCTCGATCCCCTTTCAACTACTTCACAATCCGCGATTTATCTCCCAGCAAAAAGTCATGATGGCCTGTGAGTTCGAAGGCAGAATTCAAGCATGCATTCATCGTTTAGACAGGGACGAGACACTCGTACTTTCCAAAGCACCATATGGTGTTCTGGATCCTCAACATCAGCGTCCTCGAGGACTCGCTTTTCTAAACCGTACAGCGGCCGGTTGGTCTCTTGACCAAATTGCGGACCGTCGAGTTCAACAGCGATTTCCCTTCACTCCAGAAGCTGTCAGCGGTCAATTTTCCAGACCAGCGTCTCTAAGTTCACGGGAAACCGAGAGTGTCTCCTGGTACCAGGGGCTCTTTCTGCCGCGTTTTTGGCTGCCGGTGGTATCGGGAGGATCAAGAGCCCAAGAGGCATGGCGCCTCGGTCTTTGGCTCGGAGGAAGCAGCGATTTGCTCCTCCATAGTTACTATCTCTTGGGTACGGTGGACACAGGCGGTGACGAACCATCCCTCGAAGTCTTTATTCAGGGGCGTCGATGGGCACCATGGCAAACCACCTTGGGACTGGCGCTCGATCAGGACGGACTTCAGGGCAATTGGGGACTCGAGCGAGCGCTCGGGTCCTTTTGGGGGATTCAGGCCAAAGCGACGGGACTAAGACTCCGGGACGGACGCACCTTCCTGGCCGGTCCTCGCGCTCGGGTTCAGTACCGAGTTCGAGAGCGAACAGGACGGGGCGTGGTTCGTCGAGCGCTCTTTTGGGATCTTCAAGCCGCTTGGTTTCCACCGCTTGGTGACAATTCACCGCTTTTGGACCGGCGGTTTGAACTGGCGGTCACGTTACCGAGCCTGCTCTCGCCTCGGCAAAATATTTCCACCTTTGCCCGGTGGCGGGAATTGGCAGGAGCTCCCGCCTCTTCATTACGCGTCGGGGGAGGACTGGTCAGCGATTCGCTCAGTTTATCCTTACCCGAGCGGAGTTGGGAACTTTATCGATTTCAGGAGCGGATGACTGGCTACGAGGACCAGAGTTTACCGGGGCGTCGTTTCGCATTGGCTGGTCTGGATTTTCGCCATCGTTTCCCATTGCACTTCGGGCGCTTGTATCCTGGCATGTTGTTGCCGAGCCTCTACTTTCGTCATGCGGAATTCTCCGTGTACGGCAGGTATGGACAACTGGATTCAGATCGACACCGAACCATCGGGTTCGAAGCCGCACTTGCTCTGGCGTCCGGGGGTCGGACTCCTTGGACGCTCTTCGCTCGAGGTAGCTGGCGGTTTGATGTGCCTGATCAACCTTATTTTCAGTTGGGTTTGCGTTATTAATTTTCTGGCCCCTTAACCCTTTTACTGACCTCCGCTATAAGCTCTTCGGAGTTTGTGATGGCAGATCGGAGTCATTTAAAGGCAACCCTGTCAAGAATCGATGGGCGGGCTTATCGGGGCTACCGGGATCTGAGTCGTTACTACGAGATGGGTGCTTTCGACCTTGCCTTTGACCAGATTCAAGCAGATCCATTTGCAGCACCTTCTCGAGTCCGTCTCCGAGTGCCGATCTCACGCTTGGGTTTTATGGAAAGCGATGTGCAGAATCCCGTCAGGCGAAGGGCACTTGCGGACTTTCTAGCCCGTCGAATAAGTCGAGCATGTGACGATCTGTCCCAACGGCGCGGCAGCGGTTCGAGTGGTGTTATTCGGACGTTCGGTGGGGGGCAGGAGGTCCTCGATCGAGCTGCTGTTGTGTTCGCAGATCATCATCTCCAAGTTCGCCTTCGATTGGGGTTGCCAGCCCAGGGGCGTCGAGTGCTGGGGCGTCAGGCGCAAGCAATGCTCTGCGATGATCTTCAGCGACTCGTCGATGATCATCTCCCCGCAGAGCGACACGATGAGACCGCCTTGAAGTTGCATCTCGATGGAGTGGAGGACAGTCAGGCGCTCCGAGAGCAATTGCACGCTCAAGGCCTGGTCGCATTTGTCGCCAACGGTGCCCTGTTGCCAAGACGTCACGGTGAAGATCCTCGGCCCATGCTCGACGGATTACCTTTCCAATCTCCCAAGAGTCTCGAGGTCACTCTCAAGCGCCCCCATGGTCGACCCCTCCGAGGCATGGGGTTGCCCGCCGGCATCTCGGTGATTGTCGGTGGCGGTTACCACGGTAAATCCACGCTTCTGCAAGCCTTGGCGAACGGTATCTACGATCACATACCTGGTGATGGTCGAGAGCACGTGGTGACCCCCATGGCGACCGTGAAGATACGTGCAGAGGAAGGCCGACCGATCCACGGCATCGATATCTCGCCATTTGTTCGAGAACTCCCTGGTGGAAGATCGACGGATCGCTTTGAAACTGAAGATGCCAGTGGCAGCACCTCGCAGGCAGGAAATATCCAAGAGTCACTCGAGGCGGGAGCAAGGGTTCTCCTGCTGGATGAAGACAGTTCGGCGACGAACTTTATGATTCGAGATGCGCGCATGCAGGCTTTGATCCCCGGTGACAAAGAACCGATTATCCCCTTCGTCGACCGAGTGCAGCAACTACGGGATGATTTAGGGGTCTCCACGATCATGGTCATGGGAGGTAGTGGTGATTATTTAGAGTTCGCGGATTGCGTCATTGGGATGGACCAATATCAAGCTTGGGATGCCACGGAGTTAGCGGGTAAAGTGGCATTGGATTTTCCCAACCGTCGCCCACCTCGGATCACGGGTTCTATGACGCTGCCGAAACCTCGGCGAATCGATGGGGAGAGCATGGATCCGAGCCGAGGACGAAGGGCGGTCAGTATTCGACATGAGGGGGTTCGAGCCGTTTTGTACGGCGAAGCTCGGATTGATCTTTCGTCTTGGGAACAGATTGTGGACCCCGGTCAGACCTTAGCCATCGGCTATGCGTTGGAGCGATTGAGACGAGTTCATTTGAAGGAGTCAAAGAACTTGGCAGCAGCACTTGAAAGCCTGGCTAAGGAGATGTCGGATGAGGGCGTCGATGTTTTGTCGACGACTCCGCCGAGGGGGGAACTGGTGGCGGTTCGGCCTCTCGACGTGGCCGCCGCTTTGAATCGCCTTCGCGGACTGATCATATCCTAAGGGATTGTGAAGCGGGGTGTTCACGTGCCGAACTTGAATTGGGTGGAGGATGTTACCGATTCAGGGCTGGAGCCTTTTCGTTCGGTTCGTGACAGAGATCTCGCCGGTCGAGCCAATCTTTTCATGGTTGAAGGAGAGGTGGCGCTTCGAGTCTTGGTTCGGCACGGTCGTTTTCCTTTAAGCGCCCTTTTGTTGAGCGAACGACGGGTCAAGGCACTCACCAGCCTCCTCGCTGATTTACCAGATCAAACACCTGTGTACGTTGTTCCTCACCATGCCATTGAAGAGATCGTGGGTTTCAAGATGCATCGAGGAGTTCTCGGTTGCGGTCAGCGGATTCTCGGTCCTTCGCTCGATGCCACGCTTGCTCATCTCTCAGCCCATGTTCAACGGGTGGTTCTCACAGAGGCGGTCTCCAATACCGACAATATGGGCGCTATTTTTCGCAATGTGGCTGCATTGGGTGGGGGGGCAGTTCTTTTGGATCAGCAGAGTTGCGATCCGCTGTACCGGAAAGCGATCCGTGTCTCCTCTGGACAGACGTTAGCGTTGCCCTTCTGTCGAGGAGGGACTGTTTTAGAGTTGGTTGAATCGGTTCGTCGTGTCGGCTTTCAAGTGGCGGCTTTAACACCCTGCGAGGCAGCCACTCCCATCAAAGAGTGGAAGAACCCTCCCGATCGATTGGCTCTCCTCGTGGGTGCTGAGGGACCTGGTCTCTCGGATGCCGCTTTGGCTTCGGCTGATCATCGGCTCGCCATCCCCATGGCGACGAGTGTCGACAGCCTTAATGTAGCCACATCGGTCGCTGTGGCGATGCATCAACTGCAACCCTGAATCCTAACCTCGTGGCGTGAATCACTCTTTTGTAAAGGGTTTGTAAACGAACGTAAGATTTCGAAAATGCCTGTGCGCTTTGCCTTGGATCGAATGGTGAGTTGGGTAGTGTCCGTCCAATCGAGCGGGAGAGTGCACCATGAAACCGAACATAGGGCCTCGAATTTGGGCAAACAGCATCTTCCTCTTAGGGAGTCCTATTTTAGTTGCAGTTTGGGTTCCCATGTATCTGTACTATGAGGGAAATTCTGCCTGGTTGTGGGTGGGGCTTGTCGCCGGTTGGGTACTAACAGGACTCGGCATTACAGTGGGTTACCATCGACTCTTCTCTCATCGAGCCTACCAGGCCAATGGTCTTTGGCGGGCGTGGTGGTTATTCTGGGGTGGGGCTGCGATCCAGAACAGTTGCCTCGTTTGGAGTGCCGGTCACCGGCGTCATCATCAACACACAGACACGGACAGAGATCCTTATTCCGTAAAACACGGATTCTGGTGGGCCCATATCGAGTGGATTCTTCATTCGGACCCGGTCCGTGATGATTTTTCAAATTGTCGGGACTTGCAAAAAGATCCGCTCGTGATGGCGCAACATAAACACTACTGGACGATCGTCTTTCTAGCCGGTCTCTTCCTGCCGCTTGCCTTGGGATCTCTGATCGGACGGCCCATCGGGATGTTTTTGTTTGCCGGTTTACTCCGGATGGTTATCACCCATCAAACGACCTTTCTTATCAACAGCCTCTGTCACCTCAAAGGTGACCGTCCTTGGGATGAGGAGGCGTCAGCAGCCGATAACTGGTTGGTCGCTTTCTTTACCCACGGTGAAGGCTGGCACAGTTTTCATCACCGCTTTCCATCGGATTATCGAAACGGCTACTTTTGGCACAATTGGGATCCAGGCAAATGGGCGATCTGGCTCGGATCAAAAGTTGGTTTTACCCGCAAGCTCCGCCGACAAAAGAAGGCGGATGAGATTGCCAATCGAGGGCGGTCTACAACCGAGGTGACTGTCTAGCGCTTCTGTTCCATTGCAATCCGCTTCTTCGTCGCTGCCCAGCCACAGATTGGGCACTGGGAAAGATCGTGATTGCGAGCTGGGCAGTGCTCGCGACCGAAAAATATGATTTGCAGATGAAGCTTGTTCCAGTGAGCTCTCGGAAAGATTCTTTTTAGGTCTCTTTCCGTTGTCTCAACGTTTTTTCCTGAGGAAAGTCCCCAACGCGCAGCGAGTCGATGGATATGTGTGTCGACGGGAAATGCAGGCACACCGAAAGCCTGACTCATGACAACGCTCGCTGTTTTGTGACCAACCCCTGGTAGCGCTTCCAGCGCTTCGAATGAATTGGGGACTTCGCCGTCGTGCTCATCGATGAGCTGCTGACTGAGCTTCGCAACATTCTTCGACTTGGTCGGCGCCAAACCCACTTCACGAATGCAATGAAGGATACCTTCTGCGCCCAAGGCGATCATGGCTTCGGGGGTGGGTGCCTTTCTGAAGAGCGCAGGGGTCACCTCATTCACCTTCTTATCGGTGCTCTGTGCGGAGAGGAGGACAGCAATGAGGAGTTCAAATGGATTGTCATGATCCAGTGGAATGGGGGTTTCGGGATACAGCCTCTCAAGGAGTG
>MDTD01197374.1_pt1 | contig 12483 bp, 13 predicted proteins | sample 811221 | NCBI WGS metagenome assembly MDTD01 (sample SAMN05326646, study PRJNA326480) | marine metagenome | isolation source: seawater | place: Pacific Ocean: South West | collected 2011 | reverse complement strand
GGTAGAAAAAGAAGATGTGGATGGTTAGATGCCGTATTACTAAAGCAAGCTGTAAACATTTCTGGAATAAATGGTATTGCACTTACTAAACTTGATGTTCTTGACTCATTTAAAAAAGTTAAAGTATGTGTTTCTTATGAGTATATGGGGAAAAATTATGACTATCTTCCAATGAACCTTGACAGTAATAAGATAATAAAAAAAAATTATATTGAATTTGAGGGATGGAACAAAGAAACCAGAGGATGTAGAAGTTATTCTGATTTACCTGAAAAAGCTAAAGACTATATTTCCTCAATAGAAAAAATGATTGGAGTACCTATTACTCTATTATCGACCAGTCCAGAAAGGTCCGATACTATTCTATTTAAAGATCCATTTAAAAATTAATTTTTTTTATTTTCTATAAGCTTTAGTTGTTGATCGTCTTTAATCATATGTTTTATTGTCTGTTGGACTTTTTCAAACGCTCTTACCTCTATTTGTCTAATACGTTCTCTACTAATTTTAAATTTTTTACTTAATTCGTCTAATGTTAGAGGCTTTTCTTTCAATCTTCTAGACTCAAAAATATTCTTTTCCCTTTCATTTAAACTAGTAAGAGCATTTAATAATATTGTTTTTCTATATTTATATTCTTGTTTTTCTTCTAATTTGTCTTCTTGGTTTATATTATTATCCACTAACCAATCTTGCCATTCTGAACTACTATCACCTTTGACTTTAGAATTAAGTGAATGATCTGGTCCAGCCATTCTGGCATTCATATTTGATACTTCATTTTCTTCTACCGACAATCTCTTAGAAATAATTTTAACCTCCTCTGGTTTTAAATCTCCATCGTTGATAAGTTTTAATTCATTTTTCAGTTTTCTTAAGTTAAAAAATAATTTTTTTTGCGCTGCTGTAGTTCCTATTTTTACTAAAGACCAAGAATGTAATATGTATTCCTGTATTGCAGCTCGTATCCACCAAATAGCATATGTAGCAAGTCTAAAACCTTTATCTGGATCAAACCTTTTTACGGCTTGCATCAATCCTATATTACCCTCTGATATAAGATCAGAAATGGGAAGGCCATAACCTCTATATCCCATAGCAATCTTTGCTACTAATCTTAGGTGCGAAGTTACGAGTTTATGAGCAGCATTAATATCTTTTCTGTCCTTCCATGATTTTGCTAGAGTGTATTCCTCTTCTAAATCTAACATTGGAAATTTTCTTATTTCCCTAAGATATTTTTGTAGACTTCCTTGAGAAGAAATTGAAGGTAGAGTTATACTCGACATATTTTAATATAACAAACTTTTATCTATCATTAAATAAAGTATTTTCTAAATCTATAATATCTTGAGTTTTTTTTGCTTTAAAAATCATATCTTTTTTTGTTAATGGATGTTTAAATCCCAGTTGAACAGCATGTAAAGCTTGTCTTTTGAACTGCCTAACAACATTAGCTTTATTAAAAGGTATATGATGCGACAAATTGCGACCTCTAGAATATAAATTGTCACCAACTAGTGGGCATTTTAATGCCAGCATATGGACTCTAATTTGATGGGTTCTTCCTGTATAGATCTTACATTCAACCAAAGAGAAAAATCCATTGGTTTTTAGAGTTTTGTAATCCGTTAAAGCTTTTTTAGCATCTGCTTTTAGAGTAGCTTTTTTTTTAAGACCATGTTTGGCTATGGGTAGATCTATTTTACCTGATAATGGACTAGGTTTTCCCCAAACAATTGCTTCATATATTTTATTAACTTTCCTTAAAAAGAATTGTTTTGCTAAAAATTCATTCGCAAGCTTTGTTTTAGCAAAAACTATTAGACCAGATGTATCTTTATCAAGCCTATGTACTACACCTGCTCTTTTTTTTTCCTTACCTTCTTGTAATTTGACGTTTTTTTTAAGAAGAATATCTACTAGATTTCTTGATATATTTCCTTCACTAGAATGCGTCAAAATTCCAGCAGGTTTATTTACAACTATCAAAACTGTATCCTCAAATACTATGTCCAACTCTATTTCTTCATTACTATTAATTTTACTATGGTAATTATAAAATACTTCTATCTGACCTAAAAAATCTAATTTTACTGATGGAGTTAATATAATTTTCTTGTTTGCTTTTACCTTTCCTTGTTTTATTAAAGTTATAATCTTGTTGCGACTCAAATTAGCCATTTTTTCCTTAAGAAAGATATCTAACCTTTTACCTAATTCATTCTTTTTTATTTGATAAACATATTTAGTCATACTATTTTTAAAAAATGAATATTAAATTCTTAAAATTTATTGTTATCTTTATGGCTATATTAATAGTTATTGGCATAATTATTTTATTCATAGGAATTTACAACAAAATAAATTATATTGGGACTTCTCAGACTAGTAAAGAAAACTATTCTTTTAAAATCAATAAACCGCAAGGTATGAATATTATTTCTCATATTATCAAAGACAATAATTTAATAATTAGCTATGAGGATAATGCAAATATAAAAATTATTATATATGACTATTTTAAAGAAAAAATTATTAAAGAAATAGATTTATTGAAATAAAAATAACTTGTGTTAATTTCTAATTAATGGGCAAAATGATTAAATTAATATTTACTTTTCTTTTATTTACCTTTCTTTTAAATAATTTAGTTTATTCACAGCAAAATAAAAAAAAATGTAGAATAAATACAAATAAACAAATACTAGATTTTGTAAAGAAAGAATTAAAACCGTTTAAGCAAGGTACAAATGAAGAAGGTCCTAGACTAACAGAGTCAGACCTTAAACTTTTAGAGATAAAACACTATTCAAACCAATTAAAAGATTCTAGAGAAATGCGAATGGATATTTTGAGTTTCTCTACTTTAAACCAAAATGATTTAGAAATTTTTAAAAAATTCACTTCTAAAATAAAGCTTGTTTTGAGTGATTGTTCTGAGGTAGTTTTTTTTGGAGATACTTTATTGGGAGCGTACGAGTTGCCCTATGATGATATGCTAAAAGCATTTACACTTGCGTCTAAAAATAATAACAATATAATCTTAGATTTTATAAGGAGACAGGTAACTCCAAAGCCTATAACTCTATTTGACTCAGTAAATATATTGATGAACGATTTTGCGACACAACAAAATGTAATTATGGAACTATTATCTGATGAAGTAAAAAAAGTTTTTTTTGGAGAAAATAATATGGTTGCAACTACTGATGTTGCTGAGGCAAGACTTTTGAGCTTTTCTTTATTGGGTGGAAATATCCTAGATGCAAAAGATAAACTCCTTTTCTTTATATTACCTAGAACATACAAAGGTGTAAAAGCCTCTATAGGAACTCTAGTATTAGATATTGATGGTAACCTTTACGAAATACCTAATTTGAATTATGTTTTGAGTGTAAATATTCTAAGTGGTCTTGGAGTAAATACTAGAACCTTAACCTTATCTGAGGTAGTAAGTAGTTCTGGCTCTTGTAGAATCGATCTTGCAGGAAACTGGATGCATAAGGTAGGTGGTATTGAAAAAAGAGGATGCCCTTTCAATTCCATATCAAAAAAAATGTTAAAAGAAGGAAATCATAGAAGTTCTAGAGACTATAAGAGTTACCAAGCTGTATTTGAAGAAATAGAAAATATTAATTTTAGTTCTAAAAATAAAAATGAAGAAGATAATTCCCAATTAGGAGGTCCTGCCTTAGGTAGGTCGCCTAACTAATATTTTTTTGTTCTCTCTTTAGCATAAGAATCTATAGCTTTCGCTAATGTTTGGATCAAACGGGACCTTGTTTTATTATTAAGTAATAGCTTCATGTCTTTTGCATTAGATAAAAAACCTAGCTCAATTAAAACTGATGGAATATCAGGGGATTTTAAGACAGCGAATCCCGCATGCCTGTGAGGTCTTTTCAGGACCCTGTGTCCATTTTTTCTAACATACTTGATATAGTTTTCAGCAAATAACGCTGAGGTGTTTTTAGTATCACGTCTAGTTAAGTCAAGTAATATTGAAGCCACCTCATTGTCCACTTTTTCTAAATTAATTCCAGCAATTAGATCTGCTTTATTCTCTCTTTCAGCAAGTCTAGCTGTAACCTTGTCAGAAGCTTTTTCGGATAGAGTATAAACAGAAGTACCCCTAGTTGATCTCTTCTTAACGCTATCAACATGAATGGAAATAAACAAATCACTGCTAAATTTTTTTGCAATTTTTCTTCTTTCTCTAAGTGGTATAAATATATCTTTATTTCTTGTAAGAATTATTTTGTATCCATACTTTTCTAATAGAATCTTTAATTCTTTTGCCGCTTTGAGGGTAATATCTTTTTCTTTAATTTTTTTATTTATAGCTCCAGGATCAATTCCCCCATGTCCTGGATCAATGGTTATCACAAAGTTCTTTTTAGATTTTATTTTATATGCTTTATTTTTTTTTCTTTGAGATCCTATATCAATTACTAGTCTAAATAAATTACTTTTATTTATTGGAAGGAAAAAATGTTTTTTAATAAAACTACTTTTTTTTAAATCAAAAACAATTCTAATAATACCGCTTTCTGTTTTTCTAAACCTTATGTCTTTTATAAGTTCTATTTTTTTTCTTTTTACTTTTTTAAGTACATTCGCTTCAATGTCTACTACTAGTCTTGGTTTGTTATCTAGGGTAAATACTGAGTAAGGAATTTTTTTATTTAGATCTAAAACTATTCTTAATGTGCTTTCATTGATATTTTCTGAAATTCTTATGTTTTCAATTATTTTATCCTCACACAGAGATAAATCTGTTAATAAGAACACTAGTAATGTAAATAAAAATTTTACCATTTTTTATATTAATTATTATACATTATGCTTTTTAAATAGAGTATATACTGTATAATTAATTTAAATAAAAAATTAGAATTATGTTAAATTCAAATAATAAACAATTAATTAAAAATGAAAGTCCGTCAATTACACAATACGGCTTATTTATGAAATTACTTACCCGGAGTTACCAAGCAAATGAAAAAAAGCATGCTAATAGACGCTGCACACTCGGAAGAGACCAGAATCATTATTTTAGAAAACAATACTATAGAGGATATAGATTTTGAGAGTTCAACAAAAAATCAGCATAGAGGAAATATATACTTAGCTAAAATATCTAGAGTTGAACCTTCATTACGTGCTGCTTTTGTTGATTATGGAAAAGATAGACATGGTTTTCTTCCTTTTAGTGAAATACATCCCGATTACTTTCAAATTCCTATAGCAGATAAAGAGCAGTTAATTGCAAGTACTGTAGAAGACAATAACAAGACTAATGATAGCAAAAGTAATAATAAGAAAAAAAAGACTTCTGACGAGGAAGAAGAAGAGATTTCTTTTAATGAGTCTCTAAACTTAAGGCAAGCTAGTATTAGAAGAAGCAAGCTTTATTCTAAATACAAAATTCAAGAAGTTATAAAAAAAAGACAGATTCTTCTTATTCAGGTTACCAAAGAAGAAAGAGGCAATAAAGGTGCAGCTTTAACCACTTTTTTATCTCTTGCTGGTCGCTACTGCGTGCTAATGCCAAATTCTGCAAATTCTGGAGGCATAAGTAAAAAAATTCCCTTCAGAATAAGAAAAAAAATGAAAGAAACAGTAAACAGCTTAAGTATTCCTAAAGAAATGTCAATTATCTTGAGGACTGCAGGGTCTGAAAGAACTAAATCTGAAATAAAAAGAGACTACGAATATTTGTATAAATTATGGCAAAATATAAAAAATAAAACTCTGGAGTCTATTGCTCCACTGTTGATCCATGAAGAAAATCACATAATAAAGAGGGCATTAAGAGACTACTTCTCAAACGATTTTAATGAAATTCTTATAGAAGGTGAAGAAGGTTTTAAGCTAGGAAAATCATTTATGAAAACAATTATGCCAAGCAAAGTAAAACTTGTTAAACAATATAAAGACAATTTACCTATTTTTCATCACTTTGGGTTAGAAAATTCTATTAATAGAATTTTTAAATCCGAAGTTAGTCTAATTTCTGGTGGATCTATTGTAATTACTCCTACAGAAGCTTTAGTATCAATAGATGTGAATTCTGGTAGATCTACTAATGAAAGAGATATAGAGTCAACTGCTCTAAAGACAAATATTGAAGCGGCTAAAGAGATTGCCAGACAACTTAGACTAAGAGACCTTGGCGGACTTGTTGTTATAGATTTTATAGACATGAACATTAGAAAGAATAATTATACAGTTGAAAATACTCTTAAAAACTCAGTAAAAAAAGATAGAGCTAAGATACAAATAGGAAGAATATCATCTTTTGGACTTTTAGAAATGTCACGTCAGAGACTACGCCCTAGTTTATTAGAAATAAACTATAGAAGTTGTGATATATGTGATGGTCTGGGCCTGATTAGATCTATTGAATCAAAGAGTCTGCAAATTATTAGAGAATTAGAATTATTAGTAAAAGATCAATTTAAGGAAAATATAAAACTTGAAGTAAATTCTAGAATGGCTGAATATTTTTTAAATAATAAAAATAGTATTATTACAAAAAGCTGGGTAAATCATAAAAATAAAGTAATTGTCCTAATTAATGAGAATTATCACGAAGATAAGTTTAATATTACTTTTGATACAGTCTCGCAAAAAGAATATACAGAAAAAAATAAAACTAAGGAAAATCTAAAACCCTTTAAGAAAGAAGAAGTAGAGATAAAAAAAGAAAAGAAGAAAGCGTTAACAACTAAAAAATTAAAGAAGACTCAAAAAAAAGAAAAAAAACAAGACAAACCTATTAAAAAATTACAAAATAAAATGTCTAAAAAGAAGGTAGTTAATAAAAAAGAAAAAATAAAAAAAAATACTGATAGTAAAATTACCAAAATTTCAAATTTGAAACAACAGAAAAGCAATGCCAAAAAAAAAGACAAAGAGGAGAAAATAAAAAAAACACCCAAAAAGACTGGATGGTGGCAAACTTAGGATATTCAAATCCAATTTCTAATTCTTTCGAAAGCTTTAAATACATCTTTTTTTTTTCCTGCAAAAGATATTCTGATATACATATGTCCATACCTATTGTCAAAGTCAATACCCGGAGCTGTTGTAACTTGTATATCTCTCAACATAGTTTGACAAAATTTATATGAGTCTTTTGTTAACTTTGATACATCCACGTAAGAGTAAAAAGCTCCATAGGGAATTGTAAATTTTTCAAAGCCCAAACTATTTAATTCCTTTAAAACTAAATTTCTATTTATTTTATAATCTTCAATAATTTTATCAAAATAAGAATAGTATTGAAAAACCCCCATTGCGGTATATTGTGATATCGAAGGTGGACATAAATATAAGTTCATTGCTAGTTTGCTGATAGCCTCTACAATTTTTTTATCTGCAATTAACCACCCTAACCTCCATCCTGTCATGAGAAAATATTTTGAAAAACTGTTTATAACAACACTGTTTTTATTGTATTTAAATATACTTTGGTTGTTTTCTTTGGAATATGAGATACCGTGATATATCTCATCAGAAATTATTATAATTTTTCTCGCTTTGCAAATTTCTGCTATTTTTTTTAAATTCTCATTACTTATTACTGTCCCAGTAGGGTTTGATGGACTTGATATTATTAATCCTTTGATTTTTTTAGGTAATCTTTCTACATCCTTATAATGTAATTGAAAATTTTCTTCATATTTAGTTTTTACTTTATAAGGTTTTAGGTTAAGTGATTTTATGATATTATCATAGCAAGGATATCCAGGTTGGGTTGTTGCTATGAATTCCTCTTCATTAAATAATACCATTAAAGCCATCAAAATAGCCGCAGATGCACCAGATGTGACTGCAACATTGTTAACTTGAAGATCAAGATTATAATTTTTTTTATAGTGTTTACATAAAAGCTTTCTTAATTTTAGAAAACCAAGAGACTCAGTGTATTCCATTTTACAATTTACTATTTTTTCTGATATTTTTTTTAACAATTCCTTAGGTAGATTGGCTGATGGTTCGCCTAAAGATAAATTAATAATTTTATTACTTGTATTTAATAATTTTCCTTGTTCAAACATTTTGATTGCAAAAAATGGATTAATTTTAGCTCTTTTTGATATTTTTATGGTATCCTCCTATAATGTAAATTCAAATGATATACTGTTTATTAAAAATATTTAAGTTCTTATTTTTTTTATTTCTTACCATACCTGGCTTTTTAAATGCTAATTTTATTAGGGATACAGAAATAGAGAATGCTATTTATTCGTGGGCTAAACCTATTTTTAATGCTGCAGAGTTATCAGAAAATATTATAAAAATAAATATAATTGCAGATAGCCAAATAAATGCATTTGTAACAGATGGGAAAAATATGTTTTTAAATACTGGACTTATAATTAAAGCCGGAAGCGCTAGCGGACTTATAGGAGTCATAGCTCATGAAACTGGGCATATTGCCGCTGGACACATTTTAAAGCTAAGAGAAAAGTCAAGAAAATTGGAGACTAATCAACTTATAACAAATCTTGTTGGTTTAGGTTTATATATTTTAGCGAATAAGAGCACTGATAAGCTCAAAAAAGATAAAAATAAAATAGCTACTTCTATTTTATCTATCGGGCCAGATATTTCTAGGAAAAGTTTTTTTAGTTACAGCAGAGCAAATGAGAGTGTTGCCGACAGTCTAGGCATAAAGTATCTAAAAAAAGTTAAAAGAGACCCTGCAGCCATGAAAATTATACTCGAGCAGCTGTATGGGCAGGAACTCTTATTGTCAAAAAGACAAGACCCTTTTCTGAGGACACACCCTCTTACGAAAGATAGGATAGAGTTTATAAATAGGAATAGTAGCGGTAAAAAGATTAAAGAAAGCAGGGAAGATAAAGAAAAATATTACAGAATAAGAGCCAAATTACAAGGTTTCTTAGATACACCAGGCAAAGTATTATTAAATAATAAAGGTCAAACCCTGCATGAAAGATATGCAAGATGCATAGCCTATTTCAAATCTCCAAATTTTTTTAAAGCACTCAAAGAAATTAATTATTTAATTGATGATTACCCAAACGATCCTTATTTTCATGAATTAAAAGGACAAATACTAGCAGAAAATGGTTTAGTAGAAGAAGCAATAATATCATATACAAAGTCACTTAAGATAATCCCTGATGCACCATTAATAATTCTTCCCTTAGCTAATCTGCTGTTGGAAAAAGATAGGAATAGAAAGTCTATAATTGAAATTAAAAAAATGCTAAATAAAGTTATTCTTATAGAACCAGATAATATATTAGCTTGGAGATTAAAAGGTATAGTTCATACTAAATTAGGAGAAAGCATTCTTGCAGATCTCTCTGCTGCAGAAGAAAATTTATTAAGAGCAGATGTTAATAGAACACTTTACTTTTCAAAAAGAGTTATTGAAAATTCTGCACAAAATACACCTGAGAGTATAAGAGCTAATGATATACTAAAGATTGTAAAAAATGATTAATTAACTATATTTATTAATTGATATGGCCAAAATTATTTATAAATTTTTATTTTTTTTCTTAGTAACTAATTGTCTATCTAATGATAACAATAGTAGCAAAGATTTAGAAAATATTATAAAAGATTATATATTAAAAAATCCTACTGTTATTATAGAATCATTAGAAAACTATAGAAAAAAAACAGAATTAGAAATACAAGACCGTTTAGAGAAAAATATTAAGAATTTTTACTTAGAAAAAACCTATGATGCATTTCCATTTATAGGAAAAAAAGACTCTAAGTTAATACTCACTGAATTTATTGATTATAATTGCGGTTATTGCAAAAAAACTATTAATACTATCAATAAACTACATAAAAATATTAAAGATATTAAAATAGTGTTTATAGACTTTCCGATACTTTCTGAGTCTTCAGAAATAGCAGCTAAAGCAAGTCTAGCATCCTATAATCAAGACGCCTACTTTGACTTTCGTAGCAAACTTTTAGAACATAGAGGAGAGATAGACATTAGCCTTCTCATTCAGATTGCAAAAGGTTTAGATCTAGATATAAAGAAATTTGAAAAGGATATGAACTCAGAAGAAATAAGCAACAGATTACAATTAAATAAAAAACTAGCAGAAACACTGAATATTAGAGGAACACCGACTTTTCTATTGGGTAACAATATTCTAGCAGGAGCATATGAATACGAGAAGATAGAAGAGATGATTTTTCTGGAGGAAAAGGAGTTATAATTGATTATCAATGGACTAGGAACAATCATTTTTTCATTTTTATTAGGAAAAAAGGTTGGTGAAGATGATAGAGGAAATAGGTATTTTGTATCAAAAAAAAAGCCAATAAAAAAATGGGTACTATACAAAAATAAAGTGGATCCAACTAATCTTCCAGCTGATTGGCAAATGTGGCTAACCAATGAGCAAGAAATAGTTCCGAAAGATAATAGTAAAAAGTTTCATTGGCAAAAAGATAGAGAGCCGAACCTAACTGGGACAAGTAAAGCTTATCATCCTGCTATTAAATCTCCTAATAGTATTGAAGATAAAGGTAAAGAACATAATAATAAAATATGGAGTCCTCATTGATATGAAAAATAATTCATTCGTATTACCAAAACATTGGCATTCGTCAGATAAAGGAAGAATTTCATGTAAAGAAAAAATAAAAGTTCTTAATGAAAATATTCAAGAATTTCAAACCATGGCTAATGATATTCTTGATGAAGCAATACTTATGGGAGCAGACAAGGAGCAGTTTTTAGAGACCATGAAACAGGTAGTTTTATCTACCAATAGTAGTCTTAAAAGTGCTAAATAAATTTTTTTTTATTATTGTTTTATTTTTTTTATCTAAAAATATATGCGCCAATACATCAGCTATAATGAGAGCAATTGATCGGAGCACCGGTAGAACCTATGAAATTACGATACCTTTAAATCAAGAAATAAAATTCTCTAATTTATTGATAAATGTAAAATATTGTTATAAAAATCCTATAGATAAAAAGGTAGAAAACTATGCGTATTTAATAATAAAAGATCTCTTAATTAATCAAAATATTTTTCAGGGATGGATGTTTTCTTCTAGTCCCAGCTTAAGTAGTCTGGAGCATCCAATAAATGACATATGGCTTCTTGATTGTAAAAAAATTAAATAGTCAATATATTTTTGGATAAAGGATATATAGAGTCAGGAATATAGCCTTTCTTAGAAAATAATTCAAAATCAGCTCTTTTATTTATAGATTTATTTAATAGTTTTTTAAAATCTTGGTTAGCTATCTCTACAGCACCAAATTGCTTAAGATGATCATTAATAAATTGAGTGTCTATAAAATCATAATTTCCAACAATTAATCTCTCCATAAGATGAATGAGTGCACATTTAGAAGCATTACTTACAAAACTAAACATACTTTCGCCAAAAAAAACTGAACCTATTGATACACCGTAAAGGCCTCCAACTAACTCATTATTAAGATAACACTCTACTGAATGAGCATATCCTTCCTTATGAAGGTTATTATACATCCTTTTTATTGTTTCATTTATCCAGGTATCTTTTCTATCACGCGTTAATTTTGAACAACACTCTATTACTGCCTCAAAATCATTATTAATAGCTATCTTAAATGGCTTAGCTTTTAAAACTTTCATTGTTTTTTTGGGTATCTTTATTTTATCAAAGAAAAAGATTCCTCTTTTTTTGGGTTCTAACCAATAAATTTCCTTGCTTCTAGATGTCTCTGCCATTGGAAAAAGGCCTTTTTTATAAGCATCAACAACTATTTCCGAAGGAATTGTGTAGTTGTAAGGAATAGAGCTATTATTTTTCAAAGAAATTTTCCAACCATTTTATATCATATTTATAACTTTTAAAAGTATCTGATGAAACTATGTCTTTTTGAAGTTCAATTGTAGTCTTGATACCTTCTATAATATATTCATCTAATGCCCTTAGCATTTTAGTTATTGCCAAATCTCTATTTTCTGCATGAATTATCAATTTTCCAATCAAACTGTCATAAAAAGGAACCACTCTGTAACCTTGATAGGCAGAAGAGTCTACTCTTACACCATTACCACCAGGGGAGTGATAAGCGGATATTAAGCCTGGGCTTGGTAAGAAAGTTTTTGAGTCTTCAGCATTAATTCTACATTCTATTGCATGTCCCTTAAATTTAATATCATTTTGATTAATTTTTAATTTTTTACCAGCAGCTGCTTTTATTTGTTCATTAACAATATCTACTCCAGTTATCATTTCTGTTACAGGGTGTTCAACTTGCAGTCTAGTATTCATTTCGATAAAATAAAATTTTTCTTCTTCGTATAACATTTCTATAGTTCCTGCTCCTCTATATTTAATTTTCTTCATTGCTTCAATTATTATTTTTAAAATTTTGTTTTTTTCTTTCTGATTTATATTAATTGAAGGGGCCTCTTCTACTAGTTTTTGATGACGTCTTTGAACAGAGCAATCTCTCTC
>MDTD01141494.1_pt1 | contig 12483 bp, 11 predicted proteins | sample 811221 | NCBI WGS metagenome assembly MDTD01 (sample SAMN05326646, study PRJNA326480) | marine metagenome | isolation source: seawater | place: Pacific Ocean: South West | collected 2011 | reverse complement strand
CTTCCAACTAAAGAACCAGAAATTTTAAAAAAATGGGAAAAAAATAAAATTTTTGATAAATTAAGAAAAAATTCTAAAGGTAAAGAAAAATTTATCTTACATGATGGCCCCCCATATGCGAACGGACATATACATATGGGAACTGCTCTCAATAAAATTTTGAAAGACATGATTACACGTTTTCATCAAATGAATGGAAAAGATTCAGTTTATGTCCCGGGTTGGGATTGCCACGGTTTACCTATTGAGTGGAAAATTGAGGAACAATATAAAAAAAAGAAAAAAAATAAAGATGATGTTCCAATTAAAAATTTCAGACAAGAGTGCAGAGAGTTTGCAAACAGCTGGATTGATATTCATATAAAGGAGTTTAAACGATTAGGCGTTGTAGGAGATTTTGAGAACTATTATTCTACTATGAGTTATGAGGCAGAAGCGCAAATTGTAAGAGAATTAGGCAAATTCCTTTTAGATGGTAGCTTGTATCAAGGCTTCAAACCAGTTTTATGGTCAACAGTAGAAAAGACAGCTTTAGCTGATGCGGAAGTTGAATACTTGGATCACACTTCGAATACAATATATGTAGCTTTCAAAATAAAGGAGACTCAAAAAGAATTTTTAAAAGATGCTAGTATAATTATTTGGACCACAACACCTTGGACCATACCAGCAAATAAAGCATTAGCATTTAATAGCAACATTGAATATTCAGTTTTAGAAATAGAAGACCTTGAATTTTTTAAGGAAAAAAAGATTGTAGTTGCTAAAAATCTTATCTCATCAATTGTTAAAGAGTGCGGTTTAAATAACTATAAAGTGCTAAAAAATTTTAAAGGATCTGAATTTAAAGGGGTTATTTGTAGTCACCCATTTATCAAAATGAATTTTGATTACGATGTACCAATGTTAGATGCTCAATTTGTTAATTTAGACCAAGGAACTGGAATAGTTCATTGCGCGCCAAGCCATGGTCCAGATGATTTTAATTTGTGTTTGAAAAACAATATACCGTCTCTATACACAGTAGATAATGCAGGTCTTTATACAAAAGAGATACCTTTTTTCACAAATACTCATATATTTAAGGCAGATCCAATCGTGATAGATAAGTTAAAAGAACAAAAAAAATTACTTAAAAACGATAAGCTTAACCATAGTTACCCTCATTCGTGGCGGTCAAAAGCACCTTTAATTTATAGAGCTACACCCCAATGGTTTATTTCAATGCAAAAAAATGATCTCAGGAACAAAGCAATTAAGGCTATTAATAATACTATTTTTTATCCTGATAAAGGTAAGGAAAGATTATTATCAATGGTGGAGGGTAGACCAGATTGGTGTGTTTCAAGACAAAGAGTTTGGGGTGTTCCATTGCCAATATTTATAAATAAAAAAACGAAAGAGCCTTTAAAAGATAAAAAAGTAATAGAAAGGATAGCCTCTATCTATGAAAAACAAGGTTCAGACTGTTGGTTTACTGATGACTCAAAAGTTTTTTTAGGAGATGAGTATAATCCAGATGAATATCAAAAGCTTAACGATATAGTTGAAGTATGGTTTGATAGTGGATCAACTCATAGTTTTGTTTTAGAAAAAAGAAAGGATTTAAAATGGCCTGCCGACATGTATTTAGAGGGCTCAGATCAACATAGGGGATGGTTTCACTCATCATTACTAGAGTCATGTGGAACAAGAGGTAAAGCTCCTTTTCAAAGTATTCTTTCGCACGGTTTCGTTGTAGACGGCAAAGGTATGAAAATGTCAAAATCAATGGGTAATGTGATTTCCCCAGAGGATATTTTAAAAAATTATGGAGCAGATATTCTCAGAGTTTGGGTTGCCGCTTCCGATTATGCTGAAGACTTAAGAATTGATAAAAGTATTTTGACTCAACATGCGGAGTCCTACAGGAAAATAAGAAATACCTTTAGATTTATGCTGGGAAATTTAAATGATAAATATGAAAAACAGGATTTTAAAAAACTAGATTTAAAAGAATTCGATGAATTAGAACAATATATATTGCATAAAATTTACCATATAAGTAAGTCTGTAGAAATTAATTTAAAAAATTATAATTTTCATAAGTTATACAAAGAATTATTAAATTTTTGCACTTTAGATCTTTCTTCATTTTATTTCGACATAAGAAAAGATGTTCTTTATTGTGATAGTTTAGATTCAAAAAAAAGGATTAACTGTGTCAAAGTTTTAAATGTAATTTTAGAGAGTTTACTAAAATGGTTTGCGCCTATTTTAGTTTTTACAACCGATGAAGTTTATAGCTTGATAAGCAAAGATGAAAAAAATATTCATGAGCATTCCTTCGTAGATGTTCCAAAAAAATGGGAAAACAAAGAATTAAATGATAAGTGGGATCAATTGTTTAAGATTAAACAAGAGGCAAATATAGCTATAGAGGCCAAAAGATCTTCGAAAGAAATTGGATCCAGCCTGGAAGCTGAAGTTAAATTAAGTGTAAATAAAAATAAATTTGAATTATTAAAAAATTTAGATTTAGCTGAGTATCTCATTACTTCAAAAGCAGAAAAAGTTTTAAACCAAGATGAAGAAATGAAAATTGAGGTAAAAAAAGCAAAAGGGAACAAATGCCCTAGATGTTGGAAAATTTCAGAAAAAAGCTGTGCTAGATGCTCCGACCTAATATAAAATGAATTTTGTAGATAGCATTAAAGAATTAAAAATTAATTTATATAAAAAAGAAAATATATTTAATCTTATCATTATTTTTACTATTTTTCTTTTAGATAGAATTTCTAAACTTAAAATAATTAATAACTCTGAAGAAAGTGCAATTTTTATTAATGACTATTTTAATATCGATTTAGTGTGGAACACTGGAATTGGTTTTGGTCTTTTGAGCTCAAATTCTTCATTATTGTATAATTTAATTTCATTTATTATCGGATCAGTAATTATAATTTTAACCTACATATCTATAATGTCTCAAAAATTGGATAAATTAATTTACTCATTAATTATAGGGGGAGCATTAGGTAATTTTTATGATAGGTTAGCTTATAAAGCAGTACCTGATTTTATTGATATACATTATTTAAACTTTCACTGGTTTACTTTTAACGTTGCGGATATATTTATTTCTATTGGAATTATAATTTTTATTATCACTAGTTTTTATAAACAGAATTAGACAATGAAAAATTTACATTTTTTACTCATTACTTTTATCCTTATGGTTTCTTGTGAAGGTTTCAAAGCAGCTGGAAAAGTATTAAGAAATGAGAAAGTAAACTCAACTGATGAGTTTTTAGTTAAAAAAAGAGAACCTTTAATTTTACCGCCAGATTATGATGTTATACCTGAACCTAATTCTCAAAAAAAAAATGATATTCAAGAAAAAGAAAAAATAAAAAAAATCTTAAAAAAGTCTGAGGGAAGCACCTCCTCAAAATCATCCGAATCCTCTACTTCAACTGAAAATTCAATTTTAAGAAATATTCGAAAGTGATAAAAAATATTTTAATAAAAAACAGTATTCAACAAAAATATATAAACAAAAGATTATCTCATAAATTAGTTAAAAATTATAAAAAATCTTTCTCAGAAATAATTAATGAAATTAATTCAAAAAAAACTCTTAGTATTCTAAAAAAAAATTATAAATTTAATTTTAATGCCAAAGAACTTAATAGATTTAGAAAATTTAAAAAAATAATCATCATAGGAATGGGAGGGTCTATTTTAGGTTTAGAGGCAATAAATAACTTTTTAGAGGAAAAAATAAAAAAGAAAATTTATTTTTTCGATGATATTAATGACGATAAAATTTTAAATATAAAAAAAGAAATAAATGTTAAAAAAACTCTATTTATTATTATTTCGAAATCTGGCAACACTATTGAGACTTTATCAAATACTCTTGTGTTAAATATTATTAAGAAAAATGCTAAAAATATAATTTTTATTTCAAAGAGAAAAAATAATAGTTTATATGCGATTTCAAAAAAATTTAATCTTTATCATATTGAGCACAAAGAATACATTAGTGGCAGGGATTCAGTTTTATCTGAAGTCGGAATAGTTCCAGCTTTTATATTAGGTCTAAACATCCAACAACTAAGATCTAAAACTCTGTCTTTTTTAAATGGCAAAAGTCAAATCTTTTTAAAAAAAAGTGCTATCAAATTAACAAATCTCATTTGCTCAAAAAAAATTAGTAATTTAGTTTTTTTAAACTATTCTCCAAAATTAAATAAATTCTTATTTTGGTGCCAGCAATTAATCGCTGAAAGCCTCGGTAAGAGAAATACAGGTTTAATGCCTGTAGTCTCTAACGTTCCTAAAGATCATCATAGTTTGCTTCAACTATACTTAGATGGACCTAAAAATAAAATATTTTATATTTTTAGTATTGAAGAAAAATCTAAAAACAAAATAGGTAAGATAAAGTTATACAATAAAGATATAAAGATTTTAACAAATAAATCTTTAAGTGAAATTAAAAAAGCTCAGCAAAAAGCATTAATTAAATCTTTTAAAAAGAATAATATTCCTTTCAGAGAATTTTCAATTAAAAATAAAAATGAGCAAGCCTTAGGAGAACTTTTCTCATATTTTATTTTAGAAACCGTATTGATTGGCAAATTGATGAAAATAAATCCTTTTGACCAACCAGCTGTTGAAGAGGTGAAAATTTATACTAGAGATTATTTAAATTAAATCTCCCAAATATAATTTTCGACCTTCCATATAGTTTTGTAATTACAATATCAAAATTTTCACCTAAATTTTCGTTACTATTTTTCTCTCTATGAATAATAATAATATGTTTCTTCTTATATAAATTATTTTTTTGTATTAATTTTAAATTTTTTAAAAAAGAATTGTCTTTAAATGGGGGGTCAAAAAAAAATATATCAAATTTACCTTTTTTATTTCTCTTTAAATAACTTGTAACTTCAAAATTAAGTAATTCAGCTTTATTTGAAATAGATAATCTATTTAAATTTTCTGCTAAGATTTTAAAGGAATGTTTATCTCTTTCTAAAAATGTTACTTTTTTAGCCCCTCTAGAAATAGTTTCAATTCCAAAAGAGCCTATACCTGAATAAAGATCTAGTACGTTAGAATTTTCAATTTCAACATTTACTGAGTTGGAATGTTTTAAAATATTAAATATATTCTCTTTAACAGAATCTTTTAATGGTCTTGTATTAGAGTTTTTAACAAAATTTATCGATTTACCTTTTAAGGATCCACTAATTATTCGCATTTTTATTAATCACTTTATAACCAATGTCCTTTCTAAAAAAACCACTTTTCCAATTCAATTTATGAATGATGGAAATAATTCTTTTTCTTATTTTTAAGAAATTATTTCCAATCGAAGAAATATTTAAAACTCTTCCACCATTAGACAATATTTCATCTCCATTTAATTTAGTTCCAGCATGATAGATAAAATCTTTTTTTGCTAAATTGAAATTACGTAAATTTTTAATTTCTAAATTCTTTTTATACTTACCTGGATAACCTTTAGTACATAAGACTATTGTCATACTTTTTTCCTTTTTCCACTTTATATTTATATGTTTTAATTTATTAGATATAGCTTTGTTAATTATACCGACCAAATCGGTTTGTAATCTTGGCAGTATTACTTGGCATTCTGGGTCACCCATTCTAATATTATATTCTATCAGATACGGTTCATTATTTTTAATCATTAAACCAACATATAGAAAACCAGTATAAGAATTATTTTTTTTCTTAAGTTCATACAAAGTTGGTTTTACTATTCTTGAAATTATTTTTTTTTCTAATTTCTTATTTATTATTGTTGCTGGAGAATAGGCTCCCATACCACCAGTATTAGGACCTCTATCATTTTCAAATACTCTTTTATGATCCTGCGCTGACCCAAAAAATTTAAAACTATTATTATCAACAATTAAGAAATAACTAGCTTCTTCACCCTCCAGAAATTCCTCTAAAACTAATTTTTTTGAAGACTTAAATTTTCCTTTAAAAATTTCTGATGATGTTTCAATTACCTTTTTTTTTGTTTTACATATAATTACTCCTTTACCAGCTGCTAAACCATCAGCCTTTACAACGATAGGAAAATCACAGTTTTCTATAAAATTTTTAACATGTTTTAATTGTGTACAAATTTTAAACTTAGCAGTAGGAATATTATTTTTTTCACATATTTTTTTCATGAAAGCTTTGGAGCCTTCTAATTTTGAGGCGAATTTATTAGGGCCAAAAACTTTAATTTTATTTTTTTGTAAAAAATCTACTATCCCTTTTACCAAGGGCTCCTCTGGACCAACTACCACAAGATCAATCTTATAAAACTTTATCAGTTTTAAGATTTTTTTAAAATTAAGAATGTCTACATCAATATTAGTTGCAATTTTAGAGGTGCCCGCATTACCGGGAAAACAATAGATTTTTTTGGTAAATTTAGAATCATAGAATTTTCTACATAAAGCATGCTCTCTTCCACCGCTTCCAATCAATCCAATGTTCATGATAATGATTATATTGTATAGTTTATTGATGAACGAAAAAAAAGCTAAACTTATTTTTAAGCACAATTATTTTGAAATTCTTGAGGAAGGCGACTATGTCTTGTGCGCAATATCAAATAAAAAGATACCGTTAAAAGATTTAAATTATTGGAATGTAGAATTACAAGAAGCTTATTTCTCAGTTATTGAGGCTAATGAAAGGTATAAATTTTTAAACAAATGATCACTTCCATCTATTGTGTGACCAAATCCATTGATTAGGATTTCGTCTTATCATCTCTTCTAAAATTATATTTAATTCTTTACTTAGTGCCAATTTGTCTTGAAAGTCTTTTGGATCAATTTTTTCTTGAAATTCAATTTCAAACTTATCAAAATTTTTTCTCTCAATAAAAACAGGAATGATATTTATATTGTATTTAATAGCAAGTTGAGCCGGTAAGGTAGTTGTTAAAGCAGGTTTACCAAAAAAATCTATTTTAGTGCCTTCACTAACTCTCTGATCAATCATTAGGGCTAAACTATGATTATTATGAATAAATTCTATCGCGTCTCGTACACCATTAATTCCTTTTTTTATCTGATTTTTACATATATATTTTTTTCTCAAATATTCCATTAAAGGATTTAAAAAAATATTATTCAATGGTCTATAGATTGTTGCTAATTTAATATTTCGCTTTGTAATCTCCATTGACATTAGTTCAAAGTTTGCAAAATGACCTGATACAAAAATTACAGGTTTATTATTATCTATTGAAGATAAAACCTGTTCACCTTTAATTGAAATATGTGAATTTTGTCTTCTAAAATATTTTAAAAACATGTACTCTACAAAAGTCATTCCGTAATTTTTCCACATATTATTTATAATTTTTTTTTTAGTTTCATAAGAAATTTCTACAGAAAAATTATCTAGATTTTTTGATAAAGTTTTTTTTGATTTAAAGAAAGGACCTAAAATGGAAAATATTAATGAAAAAATTCTTCTACTAATTTTTAGTCTTAATAAAAGCACTATAAAAAAAAATAAATAAATTAAAATTGATTGCAAGAAGTAGTTTATAATTTTGATCATAAAATTCTTTTAATTTTTTTAAGAAATTCATCTTTTTCAATAATTTCTAACTCTACTTTAAGATATTCTATTTCATTAATATTAAAATCTTTGATTTTGTAATAATCTTTTTCAGTAGTTATTATTTGTAATTTTTCTTCATTAGCTTTATCCACAATTTTTTTTATTTCATTATATGAAAATCTATAATGGTCTGGAAAGACCATTTTTTTTTTAATTTCTAAATTATGATGGTCAATAAGTTTGAAAAAGTTTTCAGGATTTCCGATACCAGCTAATGCTAACAATTTTTTATTTTTAAATTGATTAATATTTGATGGTTTATATTTTGAATAAAAAATATCTAAATCTTGATTTACTTCTAAAAGTTTGTCTTCAAAACTTTTATTTTTAGAACCATTAATTAAGATTATCTGAGCATTTTTTAATGCATATAAGCTTTCTCTAAGAGGCCCTGCAGGGAAAAGATGACCATTGCCAATTAATTGATTGCTATTAAAACATATAATATTTAAATTTTTATTAATACTATAATCCTGGAACCCATCATCTAAAACTACAACATCAAATTTTTTCTCTGCTTCAGTTATTCCTGCAGATCTCTTTTTTGTTAAAATCAAATTTTTAGAATTAGCCTTGATTAAATTATGTTCATCAATGTGATTTTTATAATATTTTCTCAGAATTGCAGTCTTTTTTCCTAATTCACTCAGCTCATTAGCAACATAAATAGAAACAGGAGTTTTTCCGGTTCCACCTACATAAATATTTCCTACACAAATTATTGGAATTTTGAATTTTATTTCTTTAATTAATTTTCTTTTAAAGAAAATTATTATTAAAAAAAGCAAACTAATTGGTAATAAAAAAATAGATACAAAATTGTTTTTAAGATCCCAGAATTGCGGTTTATTTATTTTCATTTAGAATCAAGTTATTTATATCTCTTAATGTATTTGTTAATGTTTTGTTACCTAAATCACTCAAAATTTCTGAATTTTTAATAATCTTTTTATTTTTTGTAAACAAATCTTCTTTTAAGTAATCGCTTAGATCTTCGTGGTTCATAATTTCTTTTGAAATTTTATGATTTTCTAAAATTTTATAAATTTCAGCAAAATTATAAACGTAAGGACCATGATAAACTTTACAATTTAATTGTGCAGCTTCTATGGGATTCTGCCCACCTACGTGTTGTAATTTTTTTATAAATGATTTACCAATAAAAACACTTTTAGCAAACTTAAAGTAATCATTAAGAGATCCAAATGAGTTTAAGATAATCATTTCTTTATTATCTTGAACTAAATCTTGTTTATTTAAAATTTGAGTTTTTAAATTATATTTATCACAAATTTTTTTAATACTCAGTGAACGCTGAATATGTCTTGGTGCAATTATAGTTAAAATATCTTTAAATTTTTCTTTTAATAATAAGTGTGTCCTAATACAAAGATCTTCCTCTCCAGAATGAGTGCTTGCAGCAAACCAAAATGGTCTTTCTAGTAAAACTTTTTCATTAATATTAGTTATATTATTTATATCTGTATCATTAAAAAACTTAATATTACCATGATAAAAAATTTTTTTTACACCAAGATCTTTTAAAAAATATCCAGTTTCCTCAGATGAAGCAAAACATAAGTCTAACGAGTTGAATATTTTTTTTGCTGTCTTTGGAAATTTTATCCACTTCTTAAATGATTTTTTCGTAATTCTTGCATTAATAATTGCAATTGGAATTTTCTGTTCTTTTGCCCTCAGTATTAGGTTTGGCCAAATTTCAGAGTCTACTAAAAATATGAAATTTGGATCCCATAACTTTAAAAATTTATTAATTAAGAAACTCACATCAAAGGGAAAAAATCTATGTGAAATATTTTTAAAATTTTTAAACTCTAAATCTGCAATTTTACTAGAACTAAGCGTAGATGTGGTAATTAAAAAATCTTTTTCTATACCATTTTTATTTAGATTTTTTACTATTGGAATAATACTTTTTAACTCTCCTATACTCGCAGCGTGAAACCATATTAACTTATGATCTTTATTTCTATTTATATTAAAATTAGATGAAAAAACTTTTTCTTTATATCTTTTGGGGTCTTCTTTTTTTAAAAAAATTCTACAAAAGGTTAAAAAAATTATTAAAGGATAAAAAAGTATTGCTAATACCCTATAGATAAAAATCATTTTATTTCAATTGTTTTTTGTATAAAGATTTATATTCAGCACAGTTATCAATCAAATATTCATGACCTCCTGAGTCAATTATTTTTCCTTCTTTTAAAACAAAAATTTTATCAGCATTATGGATAGTTGAAAGTCTGTGGGCTATAACTAAAGTTGTTTTATTATTAGTTAGATTAGTAATTGCATTCTGGACAATCTCCTCAGAGTCTGCGTCTAAAGAAGATGTTGCTTCGTCTAACAAAATAATAGGGGACTCTTTTAAGATAGCTCTAGCGATTGAAATTCTCTGTTTTTGACCACCCGATAATCTAATTCCATTTTCACCGATTAAAGTATCATAACCATTCGGTAGTTTTTTGATAAATTCATCTGCTGCAGCAAACTTACAAGCATTTATTATATCCTCATCTTTTGCATTATTATTTGCATATATAATATTATTCTTAATTGTATCATCAAAAAGAATTACGTCTTGACTAACCATAGAAATATTTTTTCTTAAAGAAATTAAAGAGATATCTTTAATATTCTGACCATCAATTTCAATCGAACCATTTTGTGGATCATAAAATCTTGGAAGTAAATTTATAATTGTGCTTTTACCGGCACCACTATGCCCAACAAAAGCGGCCATAGTGTTACCTTCTATATCAAAACTTACATCTTTAATTGCACGTTCATTCGTAGTGTCATATTTAAAGTTAACTTTATCAAATTTTATATTAGATTTATTAATCTTAAGTTTTGGACTATTTGTTAATTCTTTAACTTTAATTTCTTTAGTGATTATTTCTTCGATTCTTTTAAAAGCAGCTGCACCCTGATAAATTGCTAAATTTATCGTAGCTAAAGATCTTATAGGCTGATATGCAAGCATCATTGCTGCTAAAAATGAGAAAAAATTATTAATTCCTAATTCACCTGCTGAAATTAGTTTCCCAGAATAGACAATGAAACCAGCAATCATAAAACCAGTAAGCGTTTCCATGATAGGAGTAGCCCTAATCATAACACTTGAGATTTTAATATTTTTTTCTACCAAATCGTTGATAAAATTTTTTGCTCTTTCAATCTCATGATTCTCCTTTTGGTATATTCTGATCATTTTTGATCCTTTAAATATTTCAGTTAAGAAAGATGCTAAAACTCCAGAGGACTCCCCGGCCTTAGTTGTCGCTTTACCCATTCTTTTTCCCAAGGATTTTGCCAAACCTCCTGCTAGTGGCATCATTAAAATTGCAAATAAAGCTAACTTCCAGTTTTGATAAAACATTAAAGAAACTAGCGCGATTACAGAAAAAGAATCCTTCATGATATTTAAAACAGCTGTGCTTACTAAAGTTTGCACATGATGTGCATCGAACATTACATTTGAAATATATTTTCCGGAGTGCCTATTATCTAAAGTTTGAATGTCTGAGTAAAGAATATTTTCTGAAATTTTTTTTTGAAGTTCGCCAGCGACTTCTTCACCAACTCTAATTATATTTATTCTTGCAAAATACAAAGAAAGACCCTTGCAAGAAAAAGCACAAACTATTAAAACTGGTATAGTCCAAGCAAATATTTGATTTTGATCAATGAAAATTTTTTTTACGGCTGGATCGAGCAACCATGCTATCCCAGAAGTACTACCCGCAACAAGTATAGAAAGAACTAACGCTAGTAAAATTCTTTTAATATGTTTTTTAACATACACTCTGAAAAGTTTTTGAAGTAAAAATTTTAATTCTTTAAATTCCATTTTAAAAACTGATTGAAAAAATACTTAAAAAAATTAGTAGACCTGTCAAATTATTTAATTTGAAAAGTTTTAAACATAAAATTGAATTAGATTTATCAAAATAAATTAACTGATAAATAAGAGTAAGGTTTGCAAAAATAAAAAATAGAGTGAACAAATTCTTACCGAAAAAACCAAGAAATAAGTATAATAACAAAGTGATCGATATTAAGTAAGAAGTTGAAACAAATAATTTAATATTATCTTTAAATTTTATTGAGGTAGATTTTAGACCTATTATTTCATCATCCGACATATCTTGGGCTCCATAAATCGTGTCATATCCCAATGTCCAAAATATGGCTGATAAGTAGAGTATAATTACTTCTCCAGAAATATTATTATTCATAGCTGTCCAAGCCATTAAAATTCCCCAATTAAAAGTAATTCCTAAAAATAATTGTGGCCAATAAGTAATTCTTTTCATAAATGGATATGAAAAAGCTAATAACATTGAGCTCATTCCGATTATGATAGTTAATAAATTAAATTGAATTAGCACTATTAAAGCTAACGCACAAAGAATCATCACATATATAAATGACAGTTTTACTGAAATATTTCCTGAAGCGATTGGCCGTGATTTTGTTCTTTTTACTTTTTTGTCAAAATCTTTATCTACTATATCATTGAATATACAACCAGCGCTTCTCATTAAAACAGAGCCAATAAAAAATAAAATTAAAAAGTAAATTAATATGTTTATATTTTGATTCACAGAATTTGCAAAAGCCAAACCCCATGAGCATGGCCAAAATAGTAACATAAAACCAATTGGTTTGTTTAGTCTTGTTAATTCTATAAAAATTTTCAAATGATACATGAAATACTACTTGTAAATATCAAACACTAACTTCATAATCAATTTGATTCGATATGGATATAGATTACACAGTTGCAGCATTAATGTT
>MDTD01098191.1_pt1 | contig 12484 bp, 13 predicted proteins | sample 811221 | NCBI WGS metagenome assembly MDTD01 (sample SAMN05326646, study PRJNA326480) | marine metagenome | isolation source: seawater | place: Pacific Ocean: South West | collected 2011 | reverse complement strand
TCTCATGCATATCATTTATGTAATTACATTACTGGTCTAAAAGGAAAAAGCTTATTTGCAGATATCAAACAATATTCAAAAAAAATTAAATTTGATACTAATGCTCAAGTTTTTATCAATTACGAGAATGGAGCTAAAGGTTTATTTTGGACATCAACTACTGCTAAGGGTGGTGTTTATGGACTGCGAATAAGAGTATTTGGTTCATTAGGAAGTTTAGAGTGGGTACAAAATGATCCTAACTATTTAAGATATAATCCTGCTAATGGCGCTTCAAAAGTGTTAGAAAGAGGATTCAATGAAAGTAGTTTCTCAAAAAACTTTTCTAGAATTAAATACGGACATCCTGAAGGATATTTGAGTGCTTTTTCAAATTTATATAGAGAAATTGCATCAAAAATTAATTCCAAAAATAGCAATAAAAGATTTTATTTTCCAACAGCTTATGAGGGCTTGCTTACAGCAAAATTTATTGACGGATGCGTAAAATCATCTTCCAAGAAAAAATGGATAAATTTTTAAATGATTAAATCCTGTGTAATAGGATTATCAAAAGTTGGTATAATTCATTGCGAAAGCTTATTAAAATTAAGAAAAACTTCCTTAAGTTATGTTTTTGATAAAAATTATAAACTTAGTAAGCGTCTAGCAAAAAAATTTAAATGTAACACTCTAAGAAATTTCGATAGTTTATTAAAAAAAAAAGACGTAAAACTATTTGTAATTGCATCCCCAACCACAACACATGATTTTTATATTAAAAAATTAATAAAATTTAGGAAAATGATTTATTGCGAAAAGCCTATTATAGAGAATAATAAAAATCTTGAAAAAATTGTTCATTTAATAAAAAAAAATAAAATTAAGTTTTGTGTCGGTTTGAACCGTAGATTTTCAAAAGAGTATGTATCTTTAAAAAAGAACATAAAAAAAAGAAAAATTAATTTTATTCATATTATTTCTAGATCGGCAAAACATAATATTAATTTATCTATAAGAAATGGAGGTCTTTTTTTTGATAAGGGTTTTCATTTTTTTGATTTAGCATGTTGGTTGGGTAATTCAAAACCAAAAAAAATATTCGTAATTGCAAAATCAATTAGCACTGAAGATTTTTTACAAAAAGGAGATTTCTCTGATGCTGTTATTAATTTAAAACTTAAAAACGGTATATATGTAGAAATGGTATTTAGTAGAAAATGTAATTTAGGAAATAAAGAGAAAATAATGGTGTATGGTGAAAAATTTAATTTAGACTCTGATAAGTTTTCAATTAAAAAAAACTTGAATAAAGATTTTTCAATTAGACATAGAGATTCATACTTCAGATGTTTGAAAAAATTTATAGAAAGTAAAAATAATCTTTTGTTTAATGAAGGAATAATAACCCAAAAAATCTGTGCTGAGGCTTTGAAAAAGAGTAAATGTCGTTAATTTATAAAAATTTACTTATAGCTTTACTAGCAAGTTTTGCGGGAGAAATGTCAGTTTTAAAAGTATTTATTACGGATTGAGTCTTTTCCACTTGTTCTTTAATTTTATTGGGATCATTTATGAAAGAACTTACAGCTTTAAATAATTCTTTTGGATTACATTTTGTTTGGAGTAATTCTGGTATTATTTCTTTTCCAGCAGCAATATTTATAATATTTGCAAATTTAACCTTCACTAAGGATCTGACAATTAAGTAATTAAAAAAATTCATTTTATATAGGATGATAGACGGTACTTTGGATTTACATATTTCAAGTGAAACTGTTCCAGATTTAGCGACTGCAAACACAGATTTCTTTAAGGTATGAGATTTAATTTTATCATCACTAATAATCTCACAATTATCAATATCTTTTGAGTCAATAAAAGATTTAATTAATTCATAATGTTGTTTAGTTGAGTGAAATATAAAAATAAAATCCTGGTATTCTTTATTCATTAACTTAATAAATTCTAATATTATTGGCATCAAAACATTTATCTCAGAGCTTCTACTTCCAGGAAAAACAGATATAAGTGCTTTGTTTTTCTCAAAAATTTGATTGATATCAATTTTACTTTCCGAGATGTCATCCAACAATGGATGCCCAACAAACTCATTGCTTATGTTTTCTTTATCAAAATAAGGTTTTTCAAAATTAAATAATAATAGAATATGATCAATAAACTTTTTAATTTTTTTAACTCTACCCTCTCTCCAAACCCATACTTGTGGCGCTACATAATGGATAGTTTTTATATTTGAATCTTTTTTTTTTAAACGTTCTGCAACTCTTAAAGTAAAATCTGGGCTATCGACTGTAAATAAAATATCTGGTTTAAATTCTTGAATAACTTTTACAGTTTCATTGATTTTTTTATTTATTTTTAAAATATTTGTTATTACATTTGTAAAACCAATATAAGTAATTTCTTTTAAATCATAAATTGATTTTATTCCCAAGGCTTTTAAATTTTCGCCCCCAACACTTAAATACTCAATTTCTGAATTATCTTTTTTTAGTTCTCGAACAACTTTCGAAGCTAATTTGTCTCCTGAGGGTTCGCCGGTAAGAATAAATATTTTTTTCACTTATGCATTCTCCAGACTTCTCCTCTATCAGATAATAAATAAAGATCACCACTCTCATGTATTTTGATGTCTCTTATTCTACCAATTTTTCCTTTGAATATAGTTTTTTCATCAATAAATTTTGTTTTATTAAATTTTATTTTTCTCAAGGATTGGTCTTTTAGAGATGTGACTAAAGCATCACCATTCCATTCTTTGAAAGTTTTGCCTTTATAGATCGTCATGGCGCTCACTGCTATTGATGGTACCCAATACTTGATAGCCTTTGTAAAACCAGGTTTCCACTTTGGTCCTATTTTAGTCCCTGAATAATTTGTGCCACCCCAGCCTAAGATTTTCCAACCATAGTTTTCTCCCAAATTTGCCGTTCCAAACCAGTCGCCTCCCCTTGCACCATGATTTGTTAAATATATTTTATTGTCAAAAGGTGAATGCGACATTCCTTGTGGATTCCTTACACCAATTTGAAAGATTTCTGGTAGCCAATTTTTTTTATTAATAAATTTAGGATTATCTTTTGGTATCGTTCCATCTAAGTTTATTCTTATGATGCTTCCAGGATGTTTTGTGTGATCTTGTGCAATCATACCTTGGCCTCTTTCGCCAGCAGAAATGTATAAATGTTCATTTTTAATCACAAGTCTAGAACCAAAGTGATATCCAGAATTTATGGGTGGTTCAGCTTGAAAAATATTTTTAAAACTTAGTTTCTTACTATTAAAGTTTGCTCTTGCTACAGACGTACTGGACATTCCATTTAATCTATTTTCAGAATAAGAGACGAATACGGTATTATCTTTATATAAAATATCTAACAATCCTCCTTGACCATCTTCTAAGACTTTGAGGTTGTGACTCACATCTTTAATTACTTTATCATTTAAATTTACAAACTTTATATTTCCTGGCTTCTCTGTAATAAGTAAATTCTTATTATTTATAAACGATAAACTCCAAGGACTGTCTAATCCTTTAATAACTCTTTCTAATTTAAAACTATCAGCATATAGATTTGTGCAAAATAATAGTAAAATTATTATTACTTTTTTCATTTAACTAAAATAAACATATTATTATTATTTGCGTATTGAACACATTGTCTTTTATTTAAAAAAATATTCAATTTATGTTTTAATACTATACCTTTTAAACCAGCAGTTTTGCACTGTTTAACAGTTTCTAATCCTATGGTTGGAAGATCAACTCTCATATCTTGTTTTTTTTTGGGGTATTTAATGAGAACTCCATTTCGAGACTTATTAATTCTTTTTATACTTTTAATCATTTTTTGAGTACCTTCATTTTCTTCTAATGCTAAAATTTTGTTGTTTCTAGAAATCACGCCCTGTACAAATGAAAAATCTCCAGTTCTTTTAAGAGCTTTTTCTCCACAACTTATATCTTTTTTATCTGAGAAATTTGGTTTTATTTTCGTGTAACACCCCTTTGACAAACTTATTTCAGGGGTAAATTTATTTGAACTTACTGTCTGAATTTTTTCAGTTTTTAAAATTTTTATAATTTGTTTTAATATTGCTGCATCCCCTAATTTTGAACTTTTTATAATTTTCGGCATATAATAAATTCCCTTGAGATCTAATTTTACTGACTTAAAGTTTGGTTTGGATACTTTTCCAGCAAATAAAACTTTTTTACAATTTTTAGATTTTAATATTGATAAAATTTTCCCAAATTGGCCGATTGATACTGAATATGAATTTTTATCCTTTTTAAAAATTTTTTTTTTTGTTAAGTCGATTATTAAATATTTTTGTTTATTTTTAATTTTTTGTAAAATATATTTTGGAAAATTTGTTTCTCCGAAAATTAATCCAATCATAAATATTTTAATTTTCTGGTGAGCAAATTGGTCTTTTTTTATCCTTTTCGATGAATTTAATAACTTCTGTTACAAGTTCATTATCTTTATATTCGCCATTAATTTTACTTAAATTTTCGTGTAAATTTTTGGATGCAAATATTTCTTTATATGCTTTATCTAATCCAATAATTTTCTGATTTTCATATTTTTGTCTTCTCAAGCCTATTAAATTCAATCCTTGCAAAAAATTTCTGTTTCCTATTGATAAACCAAATGGAATTACGTCTTTTAAAACACCGGTCATTCCACCAATCATTGCAAGTCTTCCGATCCTAGTAAACTGCTGAACTGCAGAATTTCCTCCAATTACTACCGAGTCTTCAATGATTACATGGCCTCCTAAAGGAACATTGTTTGCTATGATAACATTGTTGCCTATTTTGCAGTCATGAGCTATGTGTGAAGAGATCATAAACAAACAATTATTTCCAATTGTTGTTTTAGATCCTCCCCCCTCAGTTCCCGGATTTATTGTCACGTATTCTCTAATTAAATTATTTTCTCCTATTTCTAAGTAGTTTTTTTCACCTTTAAATTTTAAATCTTGTGGCTGTGTGCCGATACTAGCAAAAGGGAAAATTCTAGTTCCTTTCCCAATTTTGGTATTTCCTTCAATATGAACATTTGAAATTAATTCTACATTATCACCGATTTCAACATTGGGTCCTACATAACAAAAAGGTCCTATCTTAACATTGTTAGAAATTTTAGCTTTTTTGTCAATTACACTCGAATTATGTATCATTTTTTATTTACTATTGTAGCTGACCATTCTGCGTCAGCCATCCTTTTGCCTTCAACCTTAGCAGTTCCTTTATATTTCCATACTCTTCCATGTGATCTTATGGCTTCTATTTCTAAATACAGATCACAATCAGGTATCACTGGATTTCTAAATCTAGCTTTATCTACACTCATCAAAAAAACTAATTTATTTTCGTACTCTTTGGGGTCAATACCATGAGCAGTCAGAGCTGCAGCAGCCTGCCCAAAAGCTTCTACAATTAACACTCCCGGCATAACAGGTTGATCAGGAAAATGTCCCTGAACGTAAAAACCATCTTTTTTCACATGCATAATTGCTGTTGCCGACTTTAAGTGGACAATTTTTGTAAGTTTGTCGATGAGCAACATTGGCTCCCTATGTGGCAACAGACTTTTTATTCTTTTTTTATCTATTTCTGTTTCATTCATTTTTTTTTTAAAAATTCTCTTAAAGGTAGAGCTGGATAACCCATAACTATTTCATTATTTTCGATATCTTTGACGACACCGCTACCTCCTCCAATTTTAACATTATTTCCTACATTTAAATGACCTGAAATTCCAGCCTGCCCACCTATGGAGACTCGATTACCGATTTTAGAGCTTCCAGCAATGCCAACCTGACCAGCAATCATACAATTTGAACCTATTTTTACGTTATGCGCTACATGTACTTGATTATCTAAATAAGTATTTTTACCGATAATTGTGTCATCAATAGAACCTCTATCAATTGTACATCCTGAGGAAATTTCAACATCATCATCAATATAAACTTTACCAATGTGCGGAAATTTAAAGTTTTTATCTTTTAAAGGTATAAAACCAAAACCTTTTTGACCGATTTTACAATTATCTTGAAGCGTCACTCTGTTTCCTAATATCGAATTTTTAATAATAACATCAGAACCTATAACACAATCTTTACCTACTACTACGTTTTGTTCAATTATTGTATTTGATCCAATAACTGAATTTTTACCAATTTTTACATTTTTACCAACTAAAACATTGTTACCAAATTTAACAGAACTATATTTTTTTTTGATTGGTTTTTTTAGTGATAAATCAGGATAATCTATATCAGCATACGGATATATCTTTTTTAAAATTTTAGCTACCTCAAACAAAACATTATCAACATTAATTGTTTGGATTTTTTTAGGTAAAATTTTTGATAATTTTTCAGTTGTAATACAAATTCCAGCTTCAGTTTTAATAGCTTCATCTTTATATCTAATATGGTCAAAGAAAGATATATCGTTAGATCCTGCTTGGCTAAGTGTTTTCACATTATCGATAATAAAATCTTTTTTTATTTTAGATTTAGAAAAAATATTTATAGCTCTATATTTTTTTTTTTTAAAAAAAAAAATTTTATTCATTAATCTTTACTTTAGATCTATTGATTTTAATTTTTTATTTAATAATGCCATTATTTCTTTAGTGATTTCTAAACTTTTATCTGCCATTAAAATATTTTTTTTATCTATCACCATTCTAATTTTTTTTTCTTTCATATATGACTCTATTATTGGATTTAAATTTTTTAACAATTCTGTTTTAGCTTTGTTTCTGTATTCGGCTACAGTTTTTAGTATCTTATTTCTCTCTTTTTGCAAAGATGAAACTTGACCTCTTAGATCAGTAACTTTTTTTTTATATTCTTCAGGTGATAGTATCTTTTTTTGTTGAATTATTTTTTTTTCTTCCTCTTGTATTTTTGCTTGTTTTTCTTTTATCTTTTTCAAACCTGAGCTAAGCTCTTTTTTAATAAATGCTTGTGCTTTTTTTCCAGCTTCACTTTCGTTAAGTATTAATTTGAAATCAACAAAATAAGGGTAATTATCAGCTTTTAGAGGATTAATAAAAAATAATGATAATAAAGATATTATAAATACTTTTTTAAATAGTTTCATTTTAAAAAGATGTTCCTAAATTAAAAGTAAAGCTTTCAGTTCTATCTGTGCTTGATTTAGACAGGTTTTGAGAAAAAGTAAACGTTACAGGCCCTACGGGTGAGATCCAATTAAAAATAGCTCCTGTTGATGATCTTATTTTACTCCCGTCATCTAAAGAGCTGTCGTAGTCAATCCCCCAAACATTAGCAAAATCTAAGAACAAACTGACGTCGGTTTTAGTCGTCTCAGGCAATAAGTTAGGTAAGTTTGTCTCGAAATTAAGTGCTGATGCATAATTTCCTCCAACATGATCTCCGCTATCTACAGGACCAACTTTATTTCGTTCGAAACCCCTTAACCTTCTACTGCTTAAACCTTTTCTTTTACTTAATCTCACATCATCATCGTCTAATCCATTTATAGCTGAAAAATAAAATTTTGTAGCACCAACAAAGTTTTCACTTAAAGTTTTGTAAGCGCTAACAGATAGAGTATTGTCTATATAAGATTTATCTGCATAAAAAGGTAATGTTTGGTTAAATCTTAAAATAGATCCACTAGTTGGCATAAAAGTTCTATCTCTGTCATCGAAGGCAAAACCATAAGTTCCTGAAATTTCAGAGAAAGTTCCATCTTGTTTTTTTAATGCTGATGATGCTGAACTATCAGTTCTCAAATCATCATAACTAAAACCTAAACCTAAACTAGCAAATATATTTTTGTACTGTTCAAATGCTGTAGAAATATCTGCAGAAATAATTGAGTTTTCATAACCTTGATCAGGTTTATCATTGCTTTGACTTGATAGTGAATAATTCAGTGAATTACCAAGAAAGTCATAGTTAGGATTTGTATACGAAAAGGTACCTTCTAAGGTTTCTTCATCTACTTCAACTTCAAAAGCCACATTTTTACCCTCACCTAACCAGTTATTCTCTTTAATATTAAACGCAAACGAGCCACCATTTGTACCAACACCTGCCCCCGCACTTATTTCACCAGTTGGTTTTTCTTCTACATTAATATCAACTATTTTTAAATTTTTTTTTGTGCCATTCTTGATTTCATATTTAACATCTCTAAATAGATTTCTAGATTTAATTTTTGATATAGATTTTTCTAAACTAATATTAGTAAGAGGATCACCTTCATCTAAAATTAATTCACCTCTAATAACATTTTCATTAGTAACACTATTTCCAGTTATATTTATCCTCTCTAGTAAAACTTTTTCACCTTCAAATACATTTAATACAATGTTAATTGTGTTACCTTCAATATTTTCCTGAACGTTATGTTCGACAAATTGTAAATTGTTTCTACTAATTAATTCATCTAATTCATCTAATAATTTTGTTATTTTAAACGGTGAATAATAGCTACCGATTAAATCTTCATAGCTTTTTTGAAGTGGAAAAAAGATTTTTTTATCAAAAACACTATCTACATTCGTACTAATCTTATTAATAGTATAACGGTTACCTTCATCAATTGAATAAACTAATTCGGCATCTCCTAAAAAGTTAATTTTTGCTAAATTTGAGGAAACTTTTACATCATAAAAACCAACAGACTTATAATAATTTCTAATTAACCTTACGTCTAAATTTACTAGACTTTCACTAAGATTTGTATTTTTTGAAATTATTTTCCAAAATTTATTTTCTTGGCTTGCTATTACATCGGTTAATCTTCTAGTGCTTACATTTTCGTTTCCGATGAAACTAATAGAAGAAATTTTTGTTCTCTCTCCTCTATCTATTTCTATCAACATATCAACTCTATCACCAGAAATTTCATTTATTTTAACTTCTACTTTAGTAAAATTATATCCAATAGATGAGTAAAGCTTCTTTATTTTATCAATGTCTTTAGCAACGGAAGATTTAATAAATGAGTTTTTTTCTTTTGAACTTAAGACTTTCTTTATTTGATCAACTAAAGCCTTTTTTTTCTCTCCAATAAATATCATTTTATTAATTACAGGATATTCTTTCAGCGATATTTCGAGAATGTTATTATTTAGTTTAATATCAACGTCTTCAAAAAAGTTCGTGGAATATAAATTTCTTAAAATTTTATTTAAAGTTTCCTCTTTGTAAACTTTATTCAATTCAATTTCACCGTATATAATAATTGTTTCTTTTGAAATTCTATTATTACCCTCAATCTTAACTTGGTTAATCATTTGTGAAAAGGCGTTAGAGGTAAAAAAATATAATACAGCTATTAAAATAAATTTTTTAATCATGTTAATTTATAATTTCCATAGTTCTCTTTCTCGCCCATAAGTCAATTTTAATAATTTGATTTATATTTTTTGCAGATTTTATAGCATATTTTTTATAGTTTTTATCATTTAGAATGGTCATAATGATTTTAGATATACTCAAAAAAGGTATCTTTTTTTGCAAAAATTGATCAACTAATATTTCATTACACGCATTTACAATAATTGGAGTAGAGGTATATTCATTAATCCTCTTTTTTAATTTAATAACTGGAAAAATTTCTTTTCTGACTTTACTAAAAGTTAAATTTTTAATCATTGTTAAACTGTTATGTTTTTTTAATTTATAGAATTCTTCAATTTTAATTTTTTCATCATAAATAGCATTAGCAATTGGTATTATCATAGAAGTTTCATGATAGATAAATTGTGTTAAACCATTTTTAAACTCAACAATAGCATGAACCAATGAATTTGGATGTATCAAAATATCAAGTTTATTGCTTGGAATATTAAATAATTTTTGTGCTTCAATTAGTTCAAACAATTTATTCATAAGTGTTGCTGAGTCTATGCTTATTTTTTTTCCCATTTTCCACTTAGGATGTTTTAAAGCTTGATGAGGTTTAACGTTTTTGAGTTTATTTATTGAATAGTTTAGAAAGGGTCCACCAGAAGCAGTGATATAGATTTTTTTAATATCATTCAATTTACGATTTTTAAGTAATTGAAAAATAGAATAATGTTCAGAATCTACTGGGATTATTTTAGTTTTGTAGGCCGTTGAACTTTTTTTTATTAAATTCCAACCACAAATAATTGACTCTTTGTTTGCAATTAAAACCTTTTTACTTAATTTAATCATTTTAATTGTGGGATATAGACCTGCAAGTCCTGGTATAGCTAATATTGATATATCGTTTCTTATTTTTAAATTAATTTGATTAAAGTCGTTAAAAAGTTTGGTGTTTGTTTTTTTAAATCTTTTTTTTACTCTTTCATAAATTTCTTTGTCTGTGATTATAAAATATCTTGGTTTATATTTTTTAATTTGTTTACTAATAAGCTGAAAATTTTTATTTGCTGAAAGTAAAGAAATTTTAAAATTATCTATCTTTTTATCAATAATTTTTAATGAACTTAAGCCAACTGATCCGGTAGATCCTAAAATTGAAATTGATTTTTTCATTAAAATAATAATATTATTACAACTATTCCTATTGGAATTCCAAAATATATTCCATCTAATCTGTCTAAAATACCTCCATGACCAGGTAAAAAATTACCCGTGTCTTTTAATTTCGCTTTTCTTTTTAAAAAGGAAAAAAATAAATCTCCCATTTGACAAGCCACAGAAGTAATAATTCCTAAAAAAATACTTTGAATATAAAATTCTTTTACAAAAAAATTAAATAATATTAAAATAGTAAAAACAGATAAAATTATAGACCCGCATGCTCCAGATATAGTCTTATTTGGACTAATTTTAGTTAATTTTTTTCCTTTAAATATTTTCCCGAACGTATAACCTCCAATATCAGAAGCTATACAACAAAGTAAAAGTATATAAATAATCATTTTTAATTTAACAAACTGAGAAAAATAAAAAAAAGTTAAGCAAAATATAAAAACGTAAATTGTAAACAAAACACTTGTTATAATAAAATATAACCTAGTCTTGAAAATTCTATTAATTAAATTAAAAAATTCAATTAAAGAGAGTGCTCCAAACAAAATCAAGCTATATGCCAAGAAAAAATTATAATTTAATATTAAAATAACGAAGATAATTAAAAATATAGAAGTATATAATCTTTTTTTTAAGTTAATAGATATCATATAGAACCAAAATTCCGTTTACTTTTTTTATAATTACTTATTATTTTTTTAAGATCTCTTTCCGAAAAATCTGGCCATAATTTTTTTAAAAAAAAAAGCTCCGAATAAGCTAATTGCCAAAGCATAAAATTGCTCAACCTGTGATGCCCACCAGTCCTAATCAATATATCGGGATGAGGTAAATTTTTCGTATATAAATTTTTTTCAAAATTATTCATATTAATTTTCTTTCCTGTTTTTTTAATCGCATTCAGAATTTCATTTTTGGAACCGTAATTAATGGCTAAATTAACTATAATTTTTTTATTTTTTTTTGTTAGATTGATACTTTTTTTCAGAGTTTTTCTTAATTTTATTGATAGTTTATTAATTTGGCCAAAAATATTTAATTTAATACCTTGCTCAATTACATTTTTAATTTCTTTAGTAAAATAATTGTTTATAAGATTAAATAAAAAATTTATCTCATTTTTGGGTCTTTTCCAGTTTTCAGAAGAAAAAACGTAGAATGTTAATATAGGAACTTTTAATTTAATCGAACTTTTAACAATTTTTTTTACTGTCTCAACTCCCTTCAGGTGGCCGTAATTTCTACCTTTATTATTTTTAATGCCCCACCTTCCATTGCCATCCATAATAAAGGCAATATGGTTGAGTTTGTTCATATTTGTATAATCTCTTTTTCTTTCTCAGCTAAAATTTTTTCTATATTTTCTATATTTGTGTCCGTTAATTTTTGAATGTTTTTTTCAAATCCCTTGTTTTGGTCCTCAGAGATTTCTTTATCTTTTAATTTTTTTTTAAGATCTTCATTAGCTTCTCTTCTTATATTTCTAATAGAAACTTTAGCTTTTTCTCCCATGTTTTTTAAAATTTTTATAAGATCCTTCCTACGTTCCTCGGTTAAATCTGGAATTCTTAATCTTATTGTTTGGCCGTCTATCTGGGGGTTGATACCAAGTTCAGATTTTTGAATTGCTGACTCTATAAGATTTGTATTACTTTTATCCCAAACTTGTATGGATATTAATCTTGCTTCTGGCACGCTAATAGTACCTAATTGTTCTATAGGCATCAATTGACCATAAACATCGACTTTGATTGTGTCTAACATGTTTATATTAGCTCTACCAGTTCTGAGTGTAGCTATATCTTTTTTAAATGATTGAATTGTTTTGTTCATTTTAGATGAATAGTTATTTTCATTGAATTGAGAGCTCATTTTAAATTCCCTCACCTACTTTAAATCTTATAAAATCTAAAATTTTTATTTCTCTTTCTATTGAATTTTCTTTCAAAAT
>MDTD01049613.1_pt1 | contig 12484 bp, 11 predicted proteins | sample 811221 | NCBI WGS metagenome assembly MDTD01 (sample SAMN05326646, study PRJNA326480) | marine metagenome | isolation source: seawater | place: Pacific Ocean: South West | collected 2011 | reverse complement strand
TTTTTAACTCTTTTTTTATTTTTTGTTTTTCTTTTGTATTTAAAATAGATTCTTTTATAAAATTTAATTTATCAGTAGTTTCAGCATTAAAACATGTAAACAAAATTTTAAATTCAACCTTATCATGATAGTTATGATTTTTTTTAAATCTATCCAAATAGTAATTTGCTAATTTTTCTTTTGTATCGTGATCGAGATTTTTTGGTAGCCAAGAATTAAAATCAACTCTAATATCAATAAAAGGAGTGCCTAAAAAATTAGACATTAAATGATTTGATGTTAAGTCATTAAAACCATACTTTTCTCTATTTTTAGCCCAAATAAAATCAGTTATTAGTTCTTGATATAATGAAAAGGCCAGCTCTCTCGGCTTAATCCCGATCATTTCCGCTGGATTCCAATCTGGCATTACACCATAGTAAGAAGTATTACCGTGTAAGTTATGATTTCTTTTTTTTAATTTAATAATTTTGTTTTTTAATTTTTTTAGTGACTTTTCAAATTTTTCTTTATCAAATTTAATCTTTTTAAATTTTAATACAATAGGACGCACCTGAAATAAGTAAACTTTTCCATTTTTATATCCAAATTCTATATCTAAGAACTGATTTTTAAATTTATTTTCTAACTCTTTTGCAAGTTTAATAATTTTTTTAAATTTCTTATCTCCTTTTCTGTTATTATATTTGTATTGAAAATAGTTTTTTGTATTTGCCTTACCACTCGTAGCTGCTGCAGTGTCGTTGCCTTCAAAATAATTTATTACATAATACGGTGCTTGATTACTTAAATTACAAGTAGTTATAACACCTGAAAAATCACAATTCATAATCATGTTTTGGATAAAAACAATTGAATTTTTTTCATTAGCTTTATATGAATTTATTACCTTTGTTATTGCTTGATTCAGATCTTTTTTATTATTTTTAACCATCGGTACACTCTCAAATTTTCCAGCATTACTAGATGAGGAAGTATCTTCATTTTGAGAGCTAGATCTAACAATTAGAAAACTATTTTTTTTAAAATTACTAACTACTTTACCTAATGTATTTTGTTTATTTTTAAAAAAAGTACTAGTTTTAATAATCATTAATTGAGGAATAGATGCATTTTTGAGTTTTAGTTTTTTTAGTGTTTGCGCTTTATTATAAAATTTCATAATTAAATTTTTTTCAACAATTTAAAATATAGCTAGATATTTAAATTTAAATATTCACATTAAAACTTAGAATTTATAAGTAATCTATAAAATTATAGAAAGAATATATGTAATTCAATAGTTTTTTATTATTTACTTTATTGATTAAGTAACAAAAAAGTTTAAAAACTATAATTGATAATTCCTTAAAAGTTTGATGTTAGAAAATTCCTCTATATTAGTAACCGGCGGATCAGGTTCTTTTGGACATGCTTTTGTAACTTTGACTCTTAAAAAATATAACCCTAAACGTTTAATTATTTTATCACGTGATGAAATGAAACAATGGCAGATGGCCAAGTTATTTAAAGACGATCCAAGAGTAAGATTTTTTATTGGTGATGTTAGAGAGAAAGATCGTCTTTATAGAGCATTAGATGGCGTAGATTTTGTTGTTCACGCTGCCGCTACTAAAATTGTTCCAACATCAGAATATAATCCTTTTGAATGCATAAAGACAAATATTATTGGTGCTATGAATTTAATAGACGCTTCCATTGATCAGGGAGTAAAACGTGTTGTAGCACTTTCAACTGATAAGGCAAGTAGCCCAACTAATTTATACGGTGCTACTAAAATGGCTTCTGATAAATTGTTTGTTTCTAGTAACAATTCTTATTCGAACAGGCATAAAACATCTTTTTCTGTTGTAAGATATGGTAATGTAATGGGCTCTCGTGGTTCAGTGATCCCATTTTTTATTTCTCTTAAAAATAAAGGTGTTTTGCCCATTACGGATGAAAACATGACCCGTTTTATGATATCACTTGAACAAGGTGTCGACTTAGTGTGGCATGCATTCAATGATATGGAGGGTGGAGAAATATATGTCAAAAAAATTCCATCAATGAAAATTATTGATATAGCCAACGTAATTGCGCCTGAGGCAAAATATGAAATAATAGGTATTCGACCAGGTGAAAAACTCCACGAGCAAATGATTAGTATTGAAGACTCTTACTCTACATATGAGTATAAGGAATATTATAAAATTTTGCCTCAAATAAATGATTGGTTAAAAGACTCAAAACGAATTAAGAATGGCATTAAAGTCGCAAAAAATTTTATATATAAAAGTGACACTAATTCAGAGTGGATGACTAAAAATGATCTTAAGACATGGATCAATAATAATCGTGATTATATAGGTAAGATATAGCAAATGATTCCTTATGGGCGTCAAGAAGTTACTAAAGAAGATATTGAAGAAATTAAAAAAGTTTTAAAATCTGATTATTTAACTCAAGGACCAGTTGTTAAGAAGTTTGAACAGTCAGTAGCTAGTTATTGTTCTGCATCATATGGAATAGCAGTAAATAGTGCAACTAGTGCATTGCATATTGCATGTCTTTCTTTAGATCTTTCACCAGGTGATTGGCTTTGGACTTCTCCAAATACATTTGTAGCAAGTGCAAATTGTGCATTGCACTGTGGTGCTAATGTAGATTTCGTTGATATAGATCCTAAAACTTACAATATGAGCACTTTAGCATTATCTGAAAAGTTAGAAAAAGCAGAAAAAGATGGAATATTACCTAAAATTGTCATACCTGTCCATTTTGCCGGACAACCATGTGATATGTTATCAATATATAAATTATCACTTCGTTATGGATTTAAAATTATAGAAGATGCTAGTCATGCCATTGGTGCATCTTATAATCAAATCAAAGTTGGATCTTGTACTCATAGTGATATTACAGTTTTTAGTTTTCATCCTGTTAAAATTATTACTACTGGAGAAGGAGGTATGGCCTTAACAAATGATAAAAAACTTATGGAGTCTCTTAGAAGATTGAGCACACATGGAATCACTAAAGATAGTAAAATAATGAATCCCAGACCTTCAAATGAAATTTGGAACTATCAGCAAATCGAACTTGGTTTTAATTATAGAATGAATGATATCCAAGCAGCACTTGGATTAAGTCAATTGAAGCGTTTAGATGAATACGTTGCAAGACGTCATAAAATTGCAAAATATTATGATAGTCAATTTACTAAATTACCTTTAGTTAAACCTTGGCAATTACCTCAAGCCTATTCTAGTTATCATCTATATCCAATTTGTACTAGAGATAACTGTAGTAGGGAATTGCAACAAAAAATTTATAATAACTTACAAAAAAATGGTATTGCAGCAAATTTACATTATATTCCTGTTCATAGACATCCATTTTATGAAAATTTAGGTTTTAGTGAAGGTGATTTTTTAGAGTCAGAAAATTTTCATCGTAAAGTGATTAGTTTACCTATTTTTCCATCATTATCAGAAACCCAATGCTCTAAAGTTATTGATGTAATTTCTAAGGTAATCAAGGAAGAGTATGACGGTTGGTAAATTAAGTTTAGGAAGTGCTCAGTGGGGGCAGTCATATGGTATTTCAAATTCTAATGGTCAAACTAAATCCAAAGAAGTCACCAAAATTTTGATTAGAGCTAATTTAGCAGGCATTCACCTTATAGATACAGCAACAAGCTATGGAAATGCAGAAAGTGTTCTTGGAAAAAATAATCTAAGTTTCTTTTCTATCGTAACCAAATCACCTAAATTTATGAAAAATAGCATTGCTAAGTCAGATGCAGAAAAATTAAACTTTAAATTTTTGCAATCTTTAAAAAGATTAAATCAAAGTTCGTGCTATGGTTTTTTGATTCATCAATTGAAAGATATCTTTAAAGATGGAAGTGATTATTTAATTGAAGCTTTAAATAATTTAAAATTTCAGGGGTTGGTAAAAAAAATTGGAGTATCAGTATATGATCCTTGTGATATAGATAAGATAATAGACATCTTAAAACCTGATATAATTCAATTACCACTAAATATATTAGATCAAAGATTTATAAACAATGGAACAATTAATTATATTAAAAGCAAAAATATAGAAATACATGCTCGTTCAGTATTTCTTCAAGGTCTTTTGTTAATGTCTTCTGAGAAAATTCCAACCTTCTTCAACCCATGGTCTAAAAAATTAAAAGAACTAAATAAGGTTTGTATTGACAAAAATATTAATCCTATAAGCGCAGCGTTAAATTTTGTGTTAAAAAATAAGGATATTGATTATTGTTTAGTAGGAGTAGAAAACATTGAGCAATTGGAGCAGTGTATAAGCGTATCTAATACCAATGAAGTTTTTGATTTTTCTAATTTTGCATGTAATGATTATAAATTAATTAATCCCAGTAATTGGATAATTTGATGTTCGAGGATTTAAAGCTTGGCATAATTGGTGCATCTGAAGGCAACGGACATCCTTACTCCTGGTCAGCAATTTTTAATGGATACGATAAAAAGATCATGGATAAATGTGAATATTCTGCAATCCCCAATTATCTTAACAAACAAACGTTTCCAGATGCTCAGATAAAAAATGCGAGAGTTACTCATATTTGGACTCAAGATAACGACTTGTCTCATAATATTGCATCGGCAGCTTTAATAGATAATGTTGTTAATGACTACAATGATTTTATAGGTAATGTAGACGCTGTAATATTAGCAAGAGACGATGCTGAAAATCATTTTGAAATCGCTAGCTCTTTTTTAAAAGCTGGTATACCAATTTATATAGATAAACCATTTGCTCTTTCAGTTGCAGAAGCAAAAAAAATTATCAATTTACAAAAATATAAAGGTCAAATTTTTTCATGTTCTTCAATGCGTTACTCTTCAGAGTTGAAGTTAAGTAAGGATCAAAAAAAAATTGTTGGTGAAATAATTTCAATATATGGATTTTTCCAAAAAAGTTGGGATAAATATGCAGTACATATAATTGAACCTATTGTGCAATTAATTCCAAATCAAAGAAAGATACTTAAAAGTAATATCTGGAAAACTAATGATAAAGTAAAGCTATCTATTAACTTTGAGAGTGGTGTTGATATACATATGCAAACATGTGGAAAGTCGCCAACTCCATTAAATTTAAAAGTAATAGGAAGTAAAGGTTGTGTTGATTTAAATTTTACTGACTCTTTTGCTGCTTTTAAATCCACACTTATAGATTTTATAGAAGGAGTAAGAAATAGGGATGTGCGAATTCCATCTGATGATATAATTGAGATTGTCAAAATAATTGAATTAGGAAGGGGTGTATAGATGGGGCAGACCATTATAATAACTGGAGCTACAGGTAAATTTGGTAAAATATTTGTAAAAAATTTTTTAGGTAAAGGAGACAATGTAATAGCGATTGGCCGAACAAAAAGGAAGTTAGATCAATTAAGAATTTATAAAAAAAACGAAAATCAAAATTTACTTTTGCTAAGTGTCAATCTGATGAATGATGATGCAATTAAAACAGTTATTAAAATGATAAAAGTATCAAAATTAAAACCAGATTCCATCATCAACAATGCAAGAAATCTTAGCTTTTTAAAAGTGAACAAAAAAGGAATAACTAGCTCGATAAATTTTATAAATGAATTCAAACTTGGGGTTGTTGTTCCCTATCAACTTACAATGTCACTAAGTGAGGCATTTCCAAAAAATTTTAAAAATGTTGTAAATATTGGTTCAATTTATGGATCTGTGGCCCCAAATTCAAATCTTTATAAAAATTTTAAAAAAGATTCCAAAATACAATATGGTGTAACAAAGTCAGCTCTTGAGCATTTAACGAAAGAACTTTCAGTAAGATTAGCAAAAAAATTTGTAAGGGTAAATTGTGCAGCTTTTGGAGGTGTGGAAGGAAGAGTTAATCAATCATTTAAAAAGCGATATGCTAAATTATGTCCATCTGGAAGAATGTTAACTGATGATGAAGTTTTTGGACCAATTGAAATGTTAATTTCAAATAAAACTTCTGGAATATCTGGCCATACTTTAATGATTGATGGTGGCTGGACAGCATGGTAACTAAAAATATTGCTATTATTCTTGCGCGTGGCGGATCAAAGAGACTTCCAACAAAAAATATTTTAAAACTTCAAAGAAAACCTCTTGTAGCTTGGTCAATTGAAGCTGCAATTAATTCAGGAATTTTTCATAGAGTGTTGGTATCAACAGATAATAAAGAAATTCAAAATATATCAAAAAAATACAATGCTGACGTACCTTTTTTAAGAAAAAAAGCAGCAGATGATTTTAGCTCATCTAGTATTGCAACTTTTCATGCACTTCGTCAAGCTGAAGATTATTGGGGAGAAAAATACAATGTTGTCGCACAATTAATGGCAAATTGCCCATTAAGAACAGCAGAAGATATAAAAAAATTATATTCATATTTTAAAAAAAACAAATCACCATCTCAAATAAGTTGTTTTCGCTTTGGCTGGATGAACCCTTGGTGGGCATCAACAATAAATGATAAAGGTAAGCCTACTAGAATATTTTCTAGATTTAAAAAAAAGCGATCACAAGATTTGCCAACCTTGTATTGCCCTTCTGGAGCTTTGTGGTTAGCAAAACGTAATAATTTTTTAAGATATAAAAATTTTTATATGCCAGGTTATAGATTAAAAGAAATAAATTGGATATCTGCTTTAGATATTGATGATAAAGATGATTTTTTAATGGCAAAAATTTGCTTAAGAATCAGGAATTTTAAAAAAAGAAACTAAGAAATGTTTATTTCAAAGTGATAAAAAATGTAAAAAAAAGTAATTTAATTCTCATAAGGGTAGATTCATCATCACAAATAGGTTCTGGTCATGTTGAACGATGTTTAACTCTAGCAAAAGAATTAAGAAATAGAGGTATGGAAATTTTTTTTATTTCTCGTGCACATATTGGTAACTTAAAAAATCGAATTAGAAATGAAGGCTTTAATATTTTTATGCTACCATTGAATAATAACACTTTAAAAAAAAATGACTATAAATCTTGGTTAGGTGCAAAATGGCAGAAGGATGCAAAGGATACAGTTAAAATACTATTAAAAAGAAAACCGATGTTTCTAATTTTAGATCACTACGCAATTGATGTTAATTGGGAAAATTATGTAAAATTATTAACTGGTGTAAAAATAGTGGTAATTGATGGTTTAGCAAATCGTCGTCATAATTGTGAAATTCTTTTAGATTATACATATTCACAAAAAGGAAAGAAAAGATGGGATAAATTAGTACCCTTAAATTGTACATTATTACAAGGCACTAAGTATATATTACTGAGATCAGAATTTATTAAGGCAAAAAAAAATTTATATACAAGAAAAGGTGAAATTAAAAGGATATTGATTGCTTTTGGCGGATCTGAAAATATGAATGCCACTATTACAGCATTGAATGCAATTATATCATTAAATAAAGATAATATTTTTGTGGATGTAGTAGTTAGTAAAAATTTTGAAGATACTAATAAGATCAAAAAAATATGCAATATTAAAAAAAATATAAAATTACATATCCAATCATCAAATATAGCTGAATTAATGAGCAAAGCAGATTTATCAATAGGTGCTGGAGGAACAATGTTGTGGGAAAGATGTTTTTTAGGACTGCCATCGCTGATAATATCAACTGCTGATAATCAGATAAAGCAATCTTCAGCTGTGCATTCGTATGGAGCTGCAATTTACTTAGGTAGTTATAAAAAAAATATAAAACAAAAATTACTAATGAAACTAACAAAATTGTTTAAAAATAAAAAATTAAATAATTTGATGAGTCGAAGATCTTTTGAACTAATGAAAATTACAAGAAATAATAATAATAGTAATCCAACTAAATTTATCTGTAATATTCTTTTAAAAAACTTGAAATAATCAAGCTATGACTCCTAATATATATTTTAAAAATAGAAATAGAATAATGACCCCAAGATTATTTTTAAGACCTATAGTCAAAAATGATACTGGACTAATTGTAGAATGGAGAAATCATTTAGCAAAAGAACAACACTCGGTTTTTTATGACAAAGATGAAAATTTGACAATTGAAAAGCATTTGGATTGGTTTGAAAATAATAGAAAAAATCGTATTGATTATATGTTTATTGAAAGATCAGAAAATACACCAATTGGCATGCTTCATTTTAAAAATATTAATAAATTATCAGGCATTGCTGAAGCAGGAAAAATAATTGGTGATTATTCATTTAGGAAGAAAGGATATGCTAAAGAGGCATTTGGCTTTTGGTTAAAATATGGATTTGAACAATTGAACTTGCAGAAAATTTATATTTATACAGATACACAAAACACTTCTAATATTGGTTTAAATTTAAAATTAGGCTTCAAAAAAGTAAATAACAAAAATAAGTTAATTAATAAAAGTCAAGAATTTTTAAAAATGGAAATTTCGAAATTAGACATAGGAAAAATCAATAAAGCATTAAGTATAGATCAAGAAAATAACAATTTTTTTTTAAATTAAATTATATCAAATCTTTTTTATATTTGTGTTAACTACATATTTATATTACTTATTTAAAAATTAAAATGTTTGGAAAAAGAAAAAATAATAGGTCTACTTTTATAATCGCAGAATTATCTGCAAATCATAACAATAATTATGAATTGGCAGTAAAAACAATAGAATCAATGGCAAAAGCAGGTGCTGATGCTGTTAAGGTTCAAACTTATAAACCTAATAGCCTAACTATTGATTTAGATACTGGTTATTTTGCACCCCGAACTGAAGGTCTGTGGAAAGGGTATACATCATGGAAACTATATAAAGAAGCATCAATGCCTTATGAATGGCAGTCAAAGTTAAAAGAGATTTCTGAAAATTTAGGCATGGTTTTTTTTTCTACTCCTTTTGATATAGAAGCAGTTGATTTTTTAGAAACTTTGAATGTACCTCTGTATAAAATTGCATCTCTTGAAATTGTAGATATCCCACTAATAAAATATTGTGCAAGTAAAATGAAACCAATGATAATGTCTACTGGAGTTGCAGAAATAAAAGATATAGAGTTGGCACTTAAAACATGTCGCCAAGTTGGCAATAATGACATCACACTTTTAAAATGTACATCTGATTATCCAGCTTCAATAAGTAATGCAAATCTTAAAACAATTCCTGAAATGAGAAAAAGATTTAATGTGAAAGTAGGAGTATCAGATCATTCAATGGAAAATATTGTCCCTATTGTTGCCACTTCATTGGGAGCAACTGTTATAGAAAAACATTTTATTTTAGACAGGAATTTAGGCGGACCAGACTCAGCTTTCAGTTTAGAGCCTGATGAATTTGAAAAAATGGTTAAAGAAATTAGAAATGTAGAATTAACTTTTGGAGATATTTCTTTTGATGTTTCAGATAAAGATAAACTTCGACGACGCTCGCTTTTTGCTTGTAAAGATATCAAGAAAGGAGAAAAAATAACAAACGAAAATATTAGGTCAATACGTCCTGGGAATGGATTGCATCCAAAATATTTATATGAGATACTAGGAAAAAGAATTAAAATTGACGTAAAAAAAGGTACCCCTTTATCTTGGGAATTAATTCTAAATAATTAAATTAGTTTTAAATAATAAATTTATATTATTGAAAAATATTTATTAATTAATAAGTTTAAAATATTTTGAACCTTAATTAATCATTAAAAGTTTTCTGAATCATAAAACTTTCTGCAAAATTATACCCTGCTTCAGAACCTCTAACTTTTGCAAGAGCTTGTAAAACTTCAGGTGATCTCGGATGTGGATCTTTACGACTTTCTTGCTTAAATTTTTGCATAGCTTTTATCTTTGCATTAATATCAATTTTTGATGCTTTGACATACAAATTAGGCTCCCATTGTGTAGGTTTAAGATATCCAGTACTACTTGGTACTTCACCACAGAAAACTGAAATATGAGAATTTATATTTGGTCTTGTAGCTACTACGACTGCTTCATGGCAATATTGATGATCAATATTTGTACAATTTCTATGATGAGTAAAAATTGCATGAGGTCTTGTTTTTTCAATAATTGTCTCAATCCAATGAATCAAGTTTAAAAGAGAATATTTATCAAGTTCATTATCAGCAAAATCACCAAAGAAAATATCTGACTTTTTAACTCCAATTATAGAAAGGGCCTTTATTGTATCATTTTTATGATTCGATAATAATTTTTTAATACTGTTTTTATTTGTTTTCTTTCTAGACAAAATACCTGTCGCAGGTATTGCAACAAATATACGGCTTCCATTTCTTGAAAGATTATTGATAGTTGCTCCTGCAGCTAAGGTTTCATCATCTGGATGTGCGAAAACTGTTAAAATTCTTTTGAATTTAAGCATTAATTTATATTAATTTAATATTAACACTCGAGCAAATACTTTTCTTATTTAATTTAGCTTTTTTAAATTCAATTCTTAAATTACCATAATTAATATATCCAGATGGATAACTTTTTGCATCAAGCATTCTTATATGATCATACAAATCTTTTAATGATAAAATTTTTTTTGATATTTCACTATTATTTGATTTTAATCTTTTAAATTTTACTACTTTACCCTTTTGAGCTTTAGGTGAGATTTCTTTATTTACAATTACTTCAATCATAGCAAAAATAATTCTTGATGCTCTTTCAAAGATTTTCTGTGCATTTCCATCTAGTCTAAGTTTTCTTTTTAAATAGATTGGTCCTGCATCTAAAATATCAGTCATCTTAAGAGCACAAATAACAGTCGTTTTATGATTTCTTAAAATTAGATTTTGAATTGGGCTACCACCTCTCCCATAAGGTAGATCAGTTTCATGAAAGCAAATACAATCAAAATTTTGAGTAATTTTAGAATTTACTTTGTTGCTCCAATGAGGAAAAAAAATATATTTTGGTTTAATGGAGTTTACATATTTGAAAGTTAATTTTTTTGGATCTTTAATTAAAAACCAATTTTTTTTATAATTATATTTTGATTTATAAAATTGGTTGATATTCCAATCTTTTAAAGTTACTACGATATATTTATCCATACTAACAATAATACTTATTTTTAAAAAAAATTATATAAATTTCTATTATTGTAAATGTTTATAATTTTTTTCTAAACTTTTTTTATATTACAAATCAATTAAATAATGATCAAAAAGAATTTTTTTTATAAATTATATACCCACTCTTACCAAATTTTTTAATATTTACTTGATCAATTAATTTCAAATTTTTGAATATTCTCACAATTTCAATTTTTTTTATACCGCCAGGCATTTTTAATGAATAACTTTTAAATTTAGTTTTTTTTGAAAATATACTTTCTTTAATTCTAATTAAAAGTAGTTTTAAGCTATCTTTTACCCAGAAATATGGGCCATAAATTTTTGATTTTAAAATTAATTGATACAAATCAATTTCATTTTTTTGTAAATTCTTAATATTATTCATTATCATTTTTGATGATGTTTCATTTGGCATATAAAATCTGCTCTCAATTATTTTTTGGTAGTTATTATTATTTGGACCATCTTTTAAATTTAAAAATTCTAATAATGTTTTATATTTTGAAGTATTTGGGGCGCATTTATTAGCAAAATTTCTGAAAGTTATATTATCTTTCAAATTGTAAGATATTGCTTTTTTGCCCATAATAATTGATTGAATACCAGCAGTTGATTCACTAAAAATAACACATTCTGAAGCAGCAATATATGAGGTAAGGTCATATTTATTATCTACTATTATATTGTAATAATTATCCTTTCCTTCAAATTTTTTTTTCCAATCAAAAATTTTCTCTGTTGGATGAGGTTTGATTATAATTTTATGATCAGGAAAGTCTTTGGACAATTTTTTTATGATTTTTATATATTCCAAATAGTTTTTATAACTATCTTTTCTAGCATTAATTCTTTTATTTAAAATTTCATCAGAAATTTTGCTATTATTTTTTTTCATTCTTTGTTCATTAGCTATTTCTTTTTGAAGCCAATCATATGAACTAATGAATGTACTAGGAATAAAGAAAAATGGAGAAAATCTTTTCAATTCTGAAATTTCATCCTTAAAAATATGTGAATATACATTTTGTCTCCATAAATCAAACCTTGGTGATCCAGTTTCAAAAATTTTACTACTATAATCTTCATACTTATTACACCATCCTCTAAAATCAAAATTCCCCCATGTGAAAATTCTATCTACTAAAGAAATGTTTTCTAAACTACTTCTGTAATTTAAGTATAATTGAAATGATTTTTCATCACTTTGTGTCGCTCCACCTTCTTCATCTAAAGAAATATATTTATTACCTTTTTTTTTTATACTTTTAATATGTTGAGTATCATACCAATTAATAGATTTATAAAAGTAAATTCCTTTTCCCAATAATGATGCCGCTCTTCGAGCATCTAATTTATTACCAATAAAAAAAACAAAATCTTGATTTATATTA
>MDTD01170632.1_pt1 | contig 12486 bp, 12 predicted proteins | sample 811221 | NCBI WGS metagenome assembly MDTD01 (sample SAMN05326646, study PRJNA326480) | marine metagenome | isolation source: seawater | place: Pacific Ocean: South West | collected 2011 | reverse complement strand
GCAGAATCTACAAACACATTCAAGTCTCCACGTCGAAACAAAGATATAGAATGAAACGCTCTATCTTGTACTGCTGCTTTACCAAACGCACCAGCTGGCATCATTGTTCGGTCAATGCCACCATTAAACGATGACTTGTACTCATTGTATCCACGATTAAACTCTTTGTAATCTACAATCGCATTGTCTCTTGGATATGCTTCAGTCCACTTCTTGCTCATAACTTCTTACCTTGTATGACTCGCATACCATTTCCTGTAAAGTCTATGGCATATCCTATCACATGTACATCAGCATTTGTCTCTATCTTCCACTGAAAATGAGAACATGCTGCACTATGAACATCATATCGAATCGTTGTTACCAAAGGTTCTTCCCAGTATGCACCACTATTAAGTATCACTTTATCATATACTACTTGGTCTTCAAAATCTGGGCGTTGCTGACGAAGGGCTTCTGTAAGCTCTTGACTGTTGTAGTTAAAGTCCATGTAATAACTCAACGATATATCCTGGTCCCCACCTGTAGCAATGAAAAGATACACACTATGTATCTTCTTCTTGGTAGATGGATCTCCCATATCCAACCAAGCACTACGCATTATCGAAGTCAACGGAGGATTGTCTGTCATTGTATCCTCTGTTATTGTTGCTCCTGCTGCACGTTTACGAGACAATACCATAATACCATGCTCATTGTTTGGAGAAACTGAACCGTCATTCATTCCAAACATAACGTCACCTGTAGAGGTTACAATCAATGGACCTGCTGGAATGTTCTCTCGGATTGACCATGCAAGTTTATCTGTATGATACACCAATCCCATATTATTTACAGGACTTCCATCTACAGGAAAATGCACAATGTATTCTCTTCTCTTTTTTGAATACACAGCCGATGCTTTACATATTGCATCTTTATTAATACGCTCAAAAGTATCACGTAAATGTGGAGTTACATTTTGAACATTGGGATGATCATTGTAATCCAAGTTTATATTGATACTGTAGATTCCATCATAGCTCAAGAACAAAACACCAAGTCCTTCTACACCTACGATAGTATTGGTTGCTCTTGTTCCTATATACCTTACCAAGTTGGTTGCATTAAAGTTAGGGTATGTTCCTCGAATGATGTCTATACTATACTCACGAAATGCTAACAGATTATTAAAATATGAAAACAATCCAGTAAGTCCACCACCTTGTCTATGTGATAAAGTAATAAAGTTCAATGCAGCAAACTGGTCGGGCTTTGCAGGATGACTATAAAACAACGTCAAGTCATCATCACGACCACCATCTATAAATAAACAATCTTTGTAACTACCCAAGTATCTACATCCTATTGCAGGAAAAGGTATAGACTCTAACTCAGAATCTGCTTGGCTCCCCAAACCTGTATCTGGTATGTCATCAATAAAAAAATCATCTCCATTATTAGGTATCTCTGCAACAAAATAATATGTGTCACCATCTGCACCACCAGATGATGAAAAGTTCTTTGTACGATATATCCGTCTAGCAATCACATCATTATTACCTACTGGAATCTCTACTCCAATAGCATATCTACTTTGTGTTGATCCTCCTGATGAGTCCCATTGAGAGACATTGCTAGAAGAACTGAATGGTGATTCAGCACCTGCTGTATTTACAAACGTTACTTTGTACTTATACATGTTTGGTGCTGCAGCAGTAAGTATCCCCATTCCTTTATTTTGTTCTTCACTAAACTCTATAGAGATTTCATTTTTACCAGGAGATGATGCAGTCTTAAGTACTCCCCATGCAACAGGAGCAGATGGTGCTGCATCAAATCCCAATGGGTACTCTACCAAATAGTTGGATGTAGAATAGTCTGTAATCGGCCACAATCTTGATTTACTGGGCCTGTCATATCCATTGGCATAGATTATATATCTACCAAACTGACAAAACTGTGTGCCTATCTCAGATGAACGAGGAAGTGTTCTCCCTTCAGACAATACATTCTTTTTTAATACTCCATCAAAATCATTAAGCTGGTACAAAAAACCATTCTGCTCAAACAGTATTGAATCTTGTGCGCCTTGATGTCGCTGCACATAAAACATACTGTCTACACGATTGATTAAAAATGGATCAAAGTCATTGGCTGTACTGTCATATCTCTCATATCCCAAACGATTAGACCATCCACCTGTGTACTGATCAACTTGCCAGTTTACAAGTTCCTGTAATGTCTCTATCGGTTGAGGATAGTTTTCATGGACACCTTTCAGATTGTCTACTTTCGCATTGGTATCTTTCATGGGATTCTCTTTAATGGAGTAAACATCGGTACTGTATCAACACCGGATTCCTTCATAAATCCTTTTACAAATCTTCTAGGCTTTTGTGTCAAGAATCTCTGTTCCATCTTTACAACCTCACGCTCATACTTACGTCGATATATTCCTGCCAATGTAGGATTGTCATGCTTATTTAATACATCCATAAGGCATGCATATGCAAGTATGAGATGATGTGACTGAGGAAGTTCTGGTGTATCTGTGTCTTCTTGCAATCGCGCAGGTCGATACACATATCGTACAGATAGTTCAAAGTCTTCGGATTGACGAGGATACAAACGTAACTGTTGTGCATATCCCTCAAAATAACTGTACCTTTCTGTATCTAATACAAATGTTCCATCTTCAAATGCTGTCTGAGTAAACTCAATGTCAACATTACCACCACCACCAACATCTACTTTTTTTGCTTGATATATGCCTCTAAAGTTCGGTGTTGTAGCCGCATCATATATATATATCCGTCGTGCAAAAGGAATACGAGAAGCCAATACAGGTAAAGATACGCGCAACTCTTGTGCATCACCCAGCTGTAACTCTGATGAAAATGGAGACAAACCACTTTCCATCTCATACTTCTGACCACTAGAATCCCACTTTACATATGTTTGTGCAACACGAACACTACGAACACCTTTTCCAGCTGATGTTGCATTGGCACTAACACTCGGAGCAACTGTAGGAGAACGCATCGAAATGCTATCTTGTATAATCCAATAGTTGGGTATGTTTACTTCATCCAAAGGTAAGTTGTAGTATTCATCTTCATACCTGGTCAAAGGAATAAAACGCCCTACTGCTGACGGAGAGATTGAAGCAGAACGTCTTCCAACCTGGAGCAAACTTACACAATCCTGGGGAAGACGAATAAATCTTTGTTTAAACTTTATAGTCTTGGATGTAAACATTCCAAAACTTGCATCAATAAAAAACCGAGTCAAAGTCACTGGATCTCTGTACAATACATCATACTCCACTCCTTCAATCTCTACAATGTTACCTTCAATCCATTTAGGTAAATCACTTGTAGCATCAACGATTGTAAGTTTTGATACCGCACTCCATGCTCCTGATGCGGTACGTGTATCATCTGTGTATATACTTAACTTTACTTCCTTCTGTGCAAAAGTAAATGCTTTCTCAGCAAACAACATACGATAATGATGATTAATAATGTCATCTATCTGCTGTGTGTACTCACGATTCGTCGAAGGATCGTAGTCAATGATGTTGGCAATGTATTGTCGAATGTCTTGTAGATTCATGAGTCACCTATAAAAAAGGGCTAGGCTAGACCGAATGGAATAACCTAGCCCAGCATTGTTGGAGAATGCCTAGAACTTGGGGAAAACGTATACTGTAGCAATATTCGATGTAGCAATAGAAACAGCAACCGCAAGAATACTTCTTTGTTGAGCAACTGTACCTGTAGTTGTACCTGTTCCATCACCCAAATCAGTTCGGAACTCAGGAGCAACTTCAGCACGACCTGCTGTTGATGAAGAAACAAGACGATCACCTTGTGCAACAGTAGATACAACATTTGCTGAAATCATTCCACGAATACATACGCGAACATTTTCACCAGCTGCAGCAGCAGCGATTGCTACTCCTACACCCAATGATGTGATTGCCGTTGTATTTAGTTTCTTTACAAACAAAATCTTATCGCTGTCAGCAGATTTACTCAAGTCAAGACAAACAAAGTCGCCTGCTGTGATTGCTTCTGACGCAATAAACACTTCTTCGATTCTACGATTTGATGCATTAACAGAAGAACCTGTAGTCTCTGATGCTTGATCAAGTCGTTGTAATAAGTTTTGAGTAGCCATGTTTCACCTCTTATGGATTAATAGTAGCAAATGCATTGATAAGGATACCATGTCCAGACAAGTTTGCAGTAGCAAGTTGTGTACGAGTCATGATGTTTGCGGCCATTGCTGCATATCCACTGATACGCTCAAACTCACCCATTTCAAAGTAAGCATCACGATCAAAGTACAATGACATAAGTTTTGAGTTCAAGAACATTGCATCAATAGTACCAACAGCAGCACCGTCAGTTTGATAATGATTACTAGTAGAAGTTCCAAAAGTAATGTCAACTCCACTCATATTCTGTGCAGGTTTTGTAAGATCAGTCTGTACAAATGTCCCTGCAAGATTAGGCTCAACATAAACCTTTGCACCATTGAACATAAGTCCAAGTTTACCAGCCATGTCACGTTGCTCTTGAATAGATGTGTAACGCTCTTGAGCAAACAAACTATTCTTGTAAAGCTCGTAGCATCGTGGTGACATAAGAATAATGTCTACTTCACCTTCTGGAGCATACACTTGAGAATCAATATACAACTTGCTCATTGCACGGAAAAGACGAACAGCATGATCAGTCTCATCAGGGAAAGCAGATGGGCAATCTACATATTGGTTTTGGAATGTATCTGTATATGTAGCCTTATCAAGCCCACCAACTAATCCTTCTTGAGAACCAAATGGTTGACATCCAAACCAACCGTTTGCTCCTTTTGGAGACAAGGTTTGAAGTTCGGAAAGAATAGTAGACTCGTTGTTTACAACTTGCTTACAGAACTCACGTTGCAACATACCCATTACAGACTTAAGACGAGCTTCTGCAATGTTGATTACAGCACGGTCACCTTTGTTGGATAGTTGTTCTTTCTCAGTGATTACTACAGGAGCAATAAAATCACACCAGTTGTATTCAGTCTGACGAAGAGGATCTTTAACTGCAAGATTTACAGACTCGTATCCACTAGACAGCTGAGTAATCATTGAATGTTCAGTCATAATAGCAGGACAGTTTACCTTGCTACCACCATCACTCTCGATAACTGCTCCGTGACTACGGATTGCATCAAGCAATGGAATGTTTTTAAATGTATTGTCTACCTCACGATCTTTCAAGATACGCAGGGTTGACGCTAGAATGTCGGGTTGGATTGCCATGTTAGGCTCCTACGTTAGGGTTTATTGTATCCATCGCCTCGTATCCTCGTGGGGGAGTTGCTTCAACGTGTCCTGTTTTCAGGGGAATCCACAATGCGACATGATTATTGTATAACATATTTATTTCTGTTGTTTAAGTAAATGTTGGTACAAGTCTGCTGCTCTCATTTTTTTAGCACCTTTGGGCACTGTTGCACCCTTGTTCTGGCCTACTCCTACTTTGAGTCCACTTGCTTTTGCAGCATTCTTAAATGCTAGTTTTTGTACTGCTTCTCGTTCTGATGCACTATGACTGCGTCTTCCCTTTACAATCCAGTACGCATCTTGTAGTGACAAAGATTCGTTATCAAGTAATGTTTGACGAACCTCTGTTTTCAATGCTTCATCTGTTTGTAAATCTGGATGATTGTTCATAAAAGACTGTACCTTAGTTTGTGCAGTTGCTTTCATCTGTTGCTCTGCCATCGGTTGTAATACCGATTGCAAACGTTCAGCCACAATCCTATTTACATATCGTTCAAATGAGGCTGTATCATACGGATCAAAATCACCTGTATCTTGTTGAGCCGCTTCTTGAATCGCTTTGTATGCAGCATTATCTTCCAGGTTCATCTTCATCGCTTGAAGATGCTGAGCCTGCTCTTGAAGTTCTTTACGTTCTGCAGCCAACTCTTGCGTCTTACGTGTGTAATCTGCACGAAGTTGCTGCATTGCTCTTTGACTATTTTCATCTGCTTGGTCAAACAACTTGTCCCAGGATTCTCCTTCTCGAAGTCCTTCTGGTTCTGGTGCTGGTTCACCACGTTGTTCTGCTTCATGACGAGCCAATAAAGCATCCACTCGTTTGTCATAATCATCCTTGTAGTTATCAATCGATGGTCGATCATTCGGTGTGACTTCTGGTTGTTCGGAGACTGCAGGAGTGTCCTCCGTAGGAGTCACGGTTTCAAGGTTTGCTGTATTATCGTTGTTCTCTTCTGACATTATACTCTCTGGGCAAATAGTTCTTCATCCGATATTTCCATACCACCCTCGGGCGCAGGGGCAGATTCCATAGTAACTTCTTCTGTAACTTCTTCTGTTTCACCTTGTGTCAGAAAGTCTTTTAAAGTTTGGTCTTTTACCAATCGTTTAATCAATGCTGCAAGTTTAGCCAAATCATTGTCTGATACAATCGCACTAAGTTCCATCTCTATAGGAACACCAGCTTGCTCTGCTACAGTCATGATTGCCATAAGCGCATTCATAAGTTCCTGTGGCATCATTGTCATATCTTCTGTGTATTGTGGCATAGGATTCATTTCACCAAACATAGGCATAATCTCATTGATTACATCTACAACAGCATTAAGCGCACGTGCTGAATACTGACCTTGAGGTGTCATGATTTCCATTCCTTGTTGTTGGGCCGCATCCATTCCGGCTCCGATTGCTTCTGCTTGCATCATCATTTCTTGTGGTATTGACATGTTATACTCCTATAGTAGTTGAGCAACTTGTTCAGGAGATCCAGGGACTCCTTGTTCAATCGTTGCCGTAGGGGAAGGTTGTTGTTGTGTTTGTGCTAAATCTTGTATTCCTTCAACTTGAGTCTCCAAAAAATCCTCTGGAAGGTCCAGTCTCCGCACGAGTTCTTGTAAAACTTTTTGTTGTGGAACACCCAGCTCTATTAAAGTACCGATTGCATTCAAAAAGTCTTGCTTCTTCACGGCCTCTGATACTGGTGTCGCTCCTGCATCTAAAGCGTAAAAACTAAAATCACCATCTAAATCATCTGCTCGTACAACCTGTGTCTTTCCATTTATGACAATCACGTCAGGATCATCTTCTAAAAAGATCTTCATCATACTTACATATACAGATGCTGCATACTCAATCATTGCATCACGTTCTCGCGCCAATCGCCCAATCTCACTGGAACTGTACGAAGCCAATGCTGTAATCTCTGTTGCCGTAGCACGTGTAGCTTCTCCTCTCGTGAAGGGAGCCATAATACTACCACGTTGGAAATCATCATTGACTTGACGTATATATGTTTCCAACTCAGGAGGAACACCTGTGTGAGGAACTGCCTGTATCGAGCCACTAAGATTCTGACTTGGACTAAGCTCTGCCTCAATGTACTCACCATCTGCACCCAATGCCAGCTTTGCCATATCCTCATCGGTAAACACACCCTTCTTTACAATCCATTGTCGTGCTGCTCTACGTACCATTGTAGACTGATATGTACGAATAATGTTGGTTTCTTCTACTTGCGAGTAGACTCTACGAAGTGCTGAATACCCACGCATAGGAATGTCAGGCTGACGAGAAAAGAATAAAGGGACCAAAGGAGCCAAAGGATTATTAGCCGCGTCAGTAAATGGTATCTGATCATACTTTTGTACCTCTGTATTCTCACCATCACCAATCTCAATCTCAACACCATCATACAACCACTTCTCACCATTTGCGTAGTCTGGACTCCACACATACATCTTGTTGTTCTCCAGGTCATAAAACTCTACAACCTGTATATACTCAAATGGACTATCTGGTTCTTGACCACTCTCATTCAATGCTGACAAGTTTACTGCATACGATGAGTTGTCATGACTATTATCATAATCTAAGAATCGAATCAGCTGATGTGCTGCATACTTTTTATTACCATACTTAGACTTGGCTTCCTGTAATGTCATGTGGTATCTGTGACCAACATACTTCTGCTCAGACCAGCTTGGTGCATCTGTATCTACAATCACATCCCATGCTGCAACCGCTGACACACCCACACGTTTAAATGGATCTGGATGCTGTGTCGCATACAGTTTTAAAAAAGCACATGGGTATATCAAAGCGAGTCGTGACACATCCTCTATCTGTGTTCGAACCTTATCAAGGAACGCATTGGATAGGGCCTGAACTTTCTGTGAATCCCCTCTTCCTCGTACATCACCCTTGACAATCACAGAAGGATTGCGTGCATACAACGATGCTATATAACCTTCGATGTATTCATACGCACGTGTTGTCTCAATCAAAACCTGATCAGGTGCGTAGTCCTTATCCCAATACCTGGTCATGTACGCAGAACGAAGTTTTCTCAACTCTGCCTTTTGCTCATCCCAATATGATTCGTGTTTACGAAACAACGCCTCTGCAATCTTTGCTTTCATTGTGCACTCCTATAAGGTAATCGCATCAATCTTATACGTTTTGCTCGTCGATTGCTAATCATTCTATCCATTAATCCCTGCTTTGCATTGCGAACCATATAACTTGGTATATCTCTTGCACACCTATATGCCAATGCCAATGAGTCAGCCAAGTCATCATGCAACCCATTAGGAGCCTCTGGTGCAACCTTATATATAGTCATACTACGCAACTCCATCAACGTAGTCATATCCAATCTCGATAACATGTCAGAAGAAATCATTTCACGCAAAATCTCATACGCCTCAATCTTACTCTTTGCACTCGTAACCCAATGCTTACCCTCTGTACTATACCAAAGATTAGTATACCCATAATCAATCAACTTCTGTATCACTACATGTCCGTGGTTGTTTGACTCACACAATACCATTGCTTCATTATACTTCTGTGCAATGTGCATTATCTTCTCAGAGAACTCTACAGGAGTAATCGTATTGCATCTATACTGATATACTACTTCACGGCTAGAACAAGACACAACGCAAATACAGCTATAATCCCCACCAACGCCACCTGCCACATCCACTCCAACTGCATATACGTCATCACTGTATACCTCCTTCTCGTATACTCGCTCATTACCATCAAAGATAATAGGCTCTATACGGTCCAACGCATCTGGATCAAAATAGGCAGAACTACCAAACGAGAAAGCATCATCTATCGATGCAGGGTACTCTCGCTTAAACTTGTCAATGCCAATGGTCGATACCTGTTCTCTACGCCACTGAATCTGATCGTCATCTAATCCATACAAGTTTATGAGCTTCTGTTCCTCTTCTGTATATATCATGTCGGTCGGTGCTGGAGTCCTGTAGTTCTGATGCTGCCACCACCAAAACGTTACCAATGTCCAACCATTGTCAGGAGCCTCCTTACACAGCTTATGAAATACATCACCCACTGTATTAGGAGTAGACTCTATTACAATCTGCCCCTTACCTACTGTCGCAACTACCTGTGCCAATACCTCTTCCTGATCTGGATAGAAAGCAAACTCGCTCAAATGCGCTGCGTTCAACGTAAATGAACGAGTTCCTCCACTAGATCTAGCAGTATACGACGATAGGCCAGCTTGCGTGTCATCAAAAATCAAATCCGTTGTGTTGTCTATCGAACAATGACGCTTCAACATCTCAGGCAATCCTGCAAGAAAGTTGTTGTCCATCTTCCTCAAGTGCTTCGCAGAACGATCATGGAAACTCAATACACCATACTTAATCGGATCCTTACTCGTATACACCTTCCAAAAGGCATAGGCCCTCAAAAGAGTACTCACACCAATCTGTCTCGGCTTCACAACAATAATCTTCTTACTGTTGCATATCTGCTGCAATAACTGTTCCTGTTCTGGATACAAGTCAAACTGTTTGTACGCACCACTATACTTGTCTTGCACGCGCAACAAACGAAAGAACTTTATCGGATCCGCTAACACATCCTGCAAATCCTTACGATGCCTTCTAGGAATCTTGTACGATATATACGGTACGCTCATTTATCCTCTACCAACTTCAAGATGTTCTTCATCTCACCATCATTCGCGTTCGTAAACTTACCCTTGACTCCCTTCTTATTACGAAACGTGTCAATCACATACTTGGCTGCATTTACCTTCGCACCATCATTCTGACCATTCTCCATTACAATCTGCAACGTCTTATACGCCTGGTCTAAAAGATTACGCTCTCGAACTTCTGTATCAAACAAAGGCTCATTATACCCTATTATCAATGCCTTGAAATCTGCCTTGGTCTTCCACTGCACCAACGTCTGACGAGCTACACCCACCTCATTCGCTATCTGCTTTAAACTCAAATACCCCTGCGCACATAACAACGCAGCCTTCTTATGCTTCTGTGTAATCTTCATTTTATAACCTACTTATCTGTATCTGGATCTCTGGCTCCTGATAATCTGCACAATACCATTTCTGTGCAAGAACCTCAACCACCTGACTGTCATCTTCCCAAACTCCTGATTGATTACAAGCATCCATCACCAGCTTTAAATAGTTGTCTACATCTGGCTTCGTTGTCTTTAACACCTTATCACCCTTACCCAAACTAACCGGACGCTTACACATAAACTTACAATATAAAGAAACCGGAACACCCTTACCAATCTGCTCTCCACGATTCTCTTCTATTTTTTTTGCAATAACATCTGTTGCCTCCTTCGTTTTTTTCGGAGTATAAGCTCTACCTGTCTTTGTAAATCTCGGTCTACCCTTCGCTACCGGATTCATTCTGACTATAAATGTTTGTATTTTTGTAGGTATCGTTCCTTTGGTCTCTTCCATGCCTGCTCCATAACCTGCGTACATTGTATACTCCTGCGTGATTATTCAAAATAAATATACCACTCAAAAAGCATCTGCAAAAATAGTATAACAAAAACATGTCCACAATGCCCTAAAACAATCAAAACCTTAAAAAGTCATCCAGATATTTTTTAGTCTCCCCAAATCTGGGCATGTCAACACTTTGGGGGGGTACCCCTACCGACTGAACAGATGATCAGTATTGAACAGTAGTAACTGAACAGATGAGCAGTGAACACTTGTACAGTAGTAGCTCCCAACCACTGAACACCTGTACAGTACTGAACACTTGTTCACCCTCCCTCGCTGCTGAACGCTGTTCACTACTGAACAGACGTACAGTACCTCGTACATTGTAACCTACTCGTCAGTAGATAAGTGAGTCATCGTCGAAGGGGGCAATAATCTACTCACTAGTAGAATAGTGTCTGCTAGTAATGGAGAAGGAGCATTTACCGAACAGTGTTCACCTTGCTCTTAGGTACCTTCCTGCATACTGAACAGTGTTTAGCAACGGTACGCAGTAACCTACTTGCTAGTAGATAAAACCTGGCAGCGACCTAAATGAAATAACCTACTGGCTAGTAGATAAACACGAGCTCAAAACCTACTGATAAGAAGATTATGTAATCCTGTTTATGTAGGTGTTCAAGATGTGCTTAGGTCTCAAAAACATTTAGAGAGAATCTTTGACAATGGTCCATTGTGTAGGCAAAATCTCCAAAAAGTTTAATGAACAGTTGTATATATATATTGAACAGTTCAACGAAAAGATAGCATCAAACTACATTATCAGTGTTCGTAAAGTGTTCACACCTTGAACAATATAAACGTGTGAAACACCACAAAAAAAAAAGAATCTCTATATATGAGAGAACAAAATATTTTTGAGTGAACAGATATATTTTTAAATCATTGCTTGACATGTATATCAAAATGATATACGGTACTAGGGAGAGATAAAAAACTCTCATCACACACTACAAAAGGATAATAAGATGGAACAACCGATAACATTTTGGCAAGCACCTAACGCACAAAGATATGACAGACTAGTAAGAGAGAACGTTATACATGTAGGGAGGACTGAAGGATTCAAAGCTATAGCCGATTTTGTATATTCCAATACAGCACACTACATAACACTATCACATGATAGCATTGACGTATTGCTATCCCTACACGATGACATGTTTGTAATCGTAGAGTGGGCAAAACATCTTGACGATAATGGACTAGTACAAAAAGAGAATAGACTGAACTATACGTTATCTGAGTGGCCACTCATCGAAGACCTAGCAAGATACTTGTCAACAAAATAACACACACACACACACACAAACTAACAGGAAAACACATGTTTGATACAATCAAAGCAATAGCAAAAGCAAAGCACACTAACGGACCTTTTATAGTTCGCAATCTAGTCAACAAAGGACTCAACAAAGCAATAGTCAAAGCCCTAAAATATAAAGAGACTCTTGTACTATACAAAGGCATCTCTTTATTAGATGATGAAACACCTATCATGCTAGTTATGTCGGGGTTCACGAAAGATTCTAGTAACGCCAAGACAGGACCATTAGTTCAACTGTATATTCTACCGATACATGAATCACCAAAGGATACATATTATTCAGGTTCTAAGTCTGTTTGT
>MDTD01077588.1_pt1 | contig 12486 bp, 6 predicted proteins | sample 811221 | NCBI WGS metagenome assembly MDTD01 (sample SAMN05326646, study PRJNA326480) | marine metagenome | isolation source: seawater | place: Pacific Ocean: South West | collected 2011 | reverse complement strand
ATGCAAAACTCACAAGCTGGTGCTTTTGTTCGTCTATTAGGCACAGGTGACGGCAAGAAAGCTGGTAGTGGAGGAAGAGTTACTAATGCAGGATTCGTTGTAGGTTCTCAACAAGTTCAAACATCAGGTAAGGTTGGTGAAAGCTCAAACATTATAAGCCCAGCAGGAACATTTACAGGCGGCAGAACTTATATGCTCGGCTGCTATATGTCAGAAAGCAACGGCTCACGCTATCTTTCAGAAGCAGGATTACAAAGAGCATCTGATCGAATTCCTGCTTTTTCAAGTTTTGCTGCAAAAGCAGGATCTCAAGTAAAAATAACATGGAACGATTTAGATTCTACTGTTGGCAACGGTAAAACAATAAAACTACTTGTTGAAGCTCCTGGTGTATATGGAGCTAATACATTTAATGTTTCAATTGACGAAACAGATGCTGATGTTAGAATTGTTTGGAGATTAAATAGCACAACTGCTGCATTAGGAACATTAGCACAATTAGTTGAAGTAATTAATAACGGAACTTTAGAAGCAGCTTCTGCTGGCTTAACCTTGACAGATGCATCTAATTTAAGAGGTAAAATTAAAGCTTCACTTGTTTCAGGGGATGGATCTCCACTTTTAGTTGATGGTGATGATGAAACTATTACATTGTCAAATGGGTCTGAACTTGCTGTCCCTATTATTCGTGGTGTTCTTTTTGCTGCAAATGGTGTATATCCAGGGCTAAACATTCAAGATTCCTCTACAAATAAATTAGATAACAATTCTTTTATTGCCGCTGGTGGTGTCAATGAAAAAGCAGCATCAACTGCAGTTAATTCTGGGGCAACAGGATCTTTTGGAAATGCTACAAGCAGAGAAGGTGATCTTGGTTATAACTTTGGTGCTGTTAATTCAACGCAAGATTTTGAAATATATCTTAACGGCCTAAATAATTCAGACTATTCAACTCTAGTTAAATGTTCATTTGATCCCAATAAAACAAATTACTTTGCAAAAGTTCTTAACACAGACCCGACAAAACTAGAAGAAGCTGGTCATTATCTTTATGCGCATTGGGATGTAACAGGAAGTGCAATTCCAAGTAATCACGGTCTTGGTTTAAGTGGTGTAAATAAAAATGATGACATGGTAGGTTTCTTGCTGAGCGGCTCAGCAGGACGTGCAACATCAACAGATAAAATTCCTGACTATGAGACACTTAGCGATAGATACAAGACTGCTAAGTCACCTTATGTTATTTCGCAAATATTTGATAATAATACATCTGATCGTAGTGATATTGCACCTGATTCTATTTACAACTTATTTAGACTCCATGCTTTAGATGATGGTGAAATTGGCCATAAACAGTTTAGAGTGTTAATTGAAAATATATTAGCAGCAGATAATAGCGATAGTTATGGACAGTTTGATCTTGTTTTAGAAAGTTTAGAGTCAGATCCTATTAAGGGTGATAAGCTTGCTGTATTTAGAAATCTAACATTTGATCCAGACTCAAAGAATTATATTGCTAGAGTTATTGGTGATCGTCATATGTTCTATGACTTTGATCGTGATGAAAGTAGTCAGCGTCTTGAAGAGCGCGGGCAGTTCGAAGTAAGAAATCCTTTTGTTAGAGTAGAACTTTCTGAAGAATTGGCTAGACATGATGGTTCTGTTCCTAAGAAAGCAATACCTGCTGGCTTTAGAGGTTTAGGGCATCTTTATACTAAAGGTGCAGAAGCAGATGCTATCTTCTCTGATGACTTGGACTTTTGGAATGGCGCAAAGCATTTCTTAAGTGCATCAATACCACCTGTACCGATGGTAAGAAGTTTAGGAAGATTTGTTGATAGTACAACTACAGAGCCAGATAAGATTCCGTGGGGTGTTAAGTTTGGCTTAAGACAGGTTGCAGATACAAGCTTAAAAGAAGCTACAGAAGTTACGATAGATCGCTCACTTCATTCTTTCTTAAAGTTCTTCTCTCTATCAACTGATTCAGCTGGTAAAAAAGCAATGTATGTTGAACAAGACGATGCTTTTTGCAATAACTTGTTCTCTCTTGAAAAAATATCGCTTAAGAGTTTAACAAACAATAGAATTGACAACTGGGGCGACGCTGTATATAAGAGAGACGGCATTAAAGAGACAAGCCATAATAGATTCTTAGCAATGGAAACAGATGCAAAAACTTATAACATGAAGTATATGCGATTCCGTTTCCCAATGCTTGGTGGTTTTGATGGTTTAAATATATTCGACAAAGAGAAGACAGAGTTAACAAATGTTGCTGCTATAAGAGAAAACAACAATGAAACTGGTGCATCTCCTTCAATCTTTACAGGACCAACAATTGCAGCATATCAAAAAGGTATCGATGTTTTCTCTGACAAGTCTGCTACAGAAATTCAATTGCTAGTAACACCAGGTTTATCAGCAGCAAAAGTTACAGACTACGGCATCGCGGCATGTGAAGATAGATTTGATGCCATGTATATCATGGATATTGAACGTTACAGCAAAGACAACGTTATAAGTGGATCTGCGAATACATTTGAAAACAAAGTAAATGTTTCAGAAACAACAAGCAAGTTTGAGTCTAGAGGATTAGATACATCTTTTGCAGCAGCTTATTTCCCTAATGTTATTATGAGAAGACCAATTGATAATGCGCCTGTTAAAGTACCTGCTTCTGTTGGCGTTCTAGGTGTTTATGCTCAGAATGACAGCATTGCTGATCCTTGGTTTGCACCTGCTGGTCTTGAAAGAGGTCAGATACAGAGAGCAATTGGTTCTGATGTTTATCTTCGTGAAGATGAGCTTGATGAAATTTATGATGTTGATATTAATCCGATTTACGTTCCTGCTGGGCGTAGTGAAGAAACATATATCTTTGGTCAAAAGACATTGTTGCAAGATCCATCAGCACTTGATAGAGTTAACGTAAGAAGACTACTAATTAACCTTAGACGTCAAGTTAAGAAAGTTGCTGAGAAGTTACTCTTTGAGCCGAATAGAGAGAGTACTTTAGAAAGATTTACAGCACTTGTTGAGCCTATCATGCAGAGAGTTCAGCAAAGAAGAGGTGTTGTTAGATATAAGGTTCAAATTGATACATCAACAACAACAGACATTGACATTGAGAATAATACACTACGTGGTAGAATATTCTTGCAGCCAACAAAATCGGTTGAGTTTATTTCACTTGATTTCGTTGTAACTAACACAATTAGCGAATAAGAAGTATATTTAAGAATAGATAATTTAGGAGATATAACAAATGGCAGAGACATTATCAGTTGCTGAAATGATTCCCAATAAGTTTGAGCCAAAAAGACAAAATAGATGGGTCTTCGCTTTAGAAGGTATTGATGCTTTCTTGATGAAGACCGCTGCAAGACCAAATTTTAATGGAAGCACTCAGATACTTAAGTTTATTAATAGCACAAGATATTTAGCTGGACGTTACGAATTCCAGACAATGAATGTTACTCTTTACGATCCCATTGCTCCGAGTGGTGCTCAACAAGTTATGGAATGGTTAAGAACTCATTATGAGTCTGTCAGCGGACGCGCTGGCTATGCAGATTTTTACAAGAGAGACTGCCAGATTAAGCTTCTTGATCCTGTCGGAACTGTTGTAGAACTTTGGGACATGAAGGGTTGTCTCATAGAATCAGCTGATTATGGTCAGCTTAGCTATGATGATGATGGAACAGCTACAGAAATTTCATTATCACTTCGCTTTGATAATTGCGTCTTACAATACTAATTAGTTTCCAGTTTTTTGCCTAAAATAATCTCTGCCATTGAATAGTAGTATTATTTTAGGCACAATAGTATATGCAGGTTTGATTTTTTTAAATAATATGATATGTAATGCAAAGTGATATTTATAATTAAATCTGCGTTAAAATAGGATATATTATGGCATCTGATAGAGAAGTATCGATTGAAAGTAGTGATGTTCAATTAAACGAAGAACCTTTCGGTAGCATTGACTTTAGAAAAGATACATGTGCTATAGTAGGTACTGCTCATAAAGGGCCGGCTTTTGTTCCTAAAAGCTTTATAACAATGGGCAATGAAAGATCTCTAGAGTTAGGTGATAATATTAATTCTTTTGCTAGATATTTTGGTGATCCTACCGGGAGCTTTAATATAACAAGTAACGCAAGACTAGCAGCTGAACAATGGTTAAACGGAGACGACAAACAAGTATCTTTTATAAGGCTGTTAGGCGCTGGCAATGGCTTGAAAACTAATAGTTTAGGAGTAGTTGACAAGGCTGGCTTTGTTGTCGGTAGTGAACAAGTTAGCGGTACTACTAATCACGGAAAGTCTAGCAGTAATAAATATGCTAATGAAAACGGACCACTAGGACGAACTTTTTTTCTAGGCGGATTCTATTATCAAAGCACAGGTTCAGTTAGCAATAATTTAGTTCTACATCCTCTTACAGAATCATTTGATCAATGTAGAATGACAAAGATAGACGGTATAACAAAAAATTTAACTCAAGACGTCAATGGTAAATGTTTATATCCAATTATTAATGGAGTATTAATGTTTCCAAGTGGTGTATATCCTGGTTTAAATGCAAGTTTATCCACTACTTTATTAGAAGGAAATGAAGTTGCAAAAGGATTTTTTGGTGCTAGCGGCGATAAAGGCCAACACTTAGGAAGTGGAAGTTTATCTGAAGGTGATAGAGTTTTTAGTTTATTTTTAAATGGTTATAATTTATTTGAAGAGGCAAAAATAAACTTTAATTTCAATAAAGAAAGTTCTTTTTATTATAAAGATGTTTTTAACACAGATCCAAAAAAGATAGAAGAAAAAGGTCATTTGCTTTATGCTTCTTATGATCCGTCACATTCATTTCATAACGGTTTAAAACATTTAGACGACGGATATACAACATTTATTTTATCTTCTTCATTAGATAGAAATATAAGCGATACAAGTAATCCTAATTTTGAAGATTTTAGAGCAAGATATAGAACAGCAAAAACTCCTTGGATAGTATCACAAACATTTTCAATACAAAACATTGACAGGACTAACATAACAGGTTCTATTAATAATTTGTTTAAGTTTTATTCTAGATCTGACGGTGACATTGGTAATAAAGATGTTTATGTAATCGTTCATCCTAAAAAGTTAGGTAAACTTAAAAAAGACAAGGCAGACATTTTAGAAGAAATGTATTCTAATTTTGGTATTTATGTTGTTGACTATGACAGTGATACTATATTGGAAAAATATGATGATTGTAACTTATTGCCAAGTTCTCAAAACTATATTGCAAAAAGAATTGGAACCCAATATGAATATTATAATTGGGAAACTGATGCTGATAAGCAAAAAGTTATTAAAAAAGGAAAGTTTTTAAATCAAAGTCAATTTATCAGAGTAGAAATGCATGAAGATGTAGAAGATATGTTGATTTCACCTCTAACTATGCCTAGTGGTTTTAGAGGATATAGACACATTGTAACAGAATATAATTCATCTAATACATTAAATAATATTGCTTCTTTTAATAGCAATGAAGGCAATACAATAGACAATACAATTTTTAACAAAGGAGTATTGCAAAGTCCCGTACCGTATACAATACAGCTTAAAACACAAAACAATAATACGTTTAATCCAGAAACTAATGACTTTTTATTTAAAAGAAAACTAGCTGTAGTTGACAAGCCTTTGTGGGGTGTAAATAATAGGTTTAAATATAAATATTTTAATAGTTTTGAAAATATTGCTCAGTTGGACAATGTCAAGAGGCCTTTGTTAGATAATATAAAGTTATTTAATAATGTTGAAAGTGTTAGTAAGTCTTCTAAATCTTTATTTGACTTTTCTTTATTTTTACCTGATGCTGAACAAAACGGAGTTCCTGCTAGTTGGGATGAAAGTAGTAATGATGTTGGATTAGATGTAGATTTATATAATAATAATTTGTTTCATTTAGAAAAGATAATTGTACATACAGGTTCTAGTGGCGACAAAAAAGACTTTATAAATTGGAATTTAGCAACATATAGAAGGGACGGAAAAAAGTTAACATCTATGCAGAGTAATACAATGTTGCATAGTGATTATGCCAATTACCTTAATATAAATAGTGACTTAGCACTATCAGATAATATATTTGATGCGAGAAAAAATAGTATTTCAAATAACAACATAGAATATCTAGCATTTTCAGTATTTTTAGCTGGTGGATTTGATGGTGTAAATATATTTGATGCTGATAAAAGCAGTTTAAAATCTGATGCATGTGTTAGAGAAGAAAATAATGAGCTAAATAACAATGATTTAAATGGTCCTACCCTTACAAGTTACAAGAAAGCAGCGAATTTAATTGCTGATGAAAACCTTTTACTTCGTGATATAGTTTGTATGCCTGGAATTGAAAGCAGTACTATATGTAAAAATAATGCAAGTTTGGCAGAGCAAGAAAAAACTTATTTATTTATACAGGATGTTCCACTTTCAAATTTCAACTATGAAATTGTAACTGGCTCAAAGTCATTTTATATTCAAAATTTTGCATCTGGTTCTGGAATAGAAGGTCAAGAAGACCAAGACCTTGTAATATCTAAAAATACAGCTGAAATGCATAGACGAAACTTTTTCTTTAGCAGTTTTAATGCATCATATTTTGGTGAGACACAAACAGAGTTATTGCAAGGAACACCTAGTAGTATAACTAAAAATATTCCACCTACAATTAGCGCATTAAATACTATAGCAACTACAACAACTATTTCTCATTCTCCTAGTGGCAAAGAAATAACAATTGGTGATGGATTAAATTTAATTATTAACGACTTAAATGAGACTAGTCCTAATCATAATGACTTAAGAGATTTATACAGATCTGTAGATATTAATGCTATTAATATTAAAGATGGTCAAGTAAAAATATCTTCAGCAAGAACTGAAGATGATGCGAAACCAAGTCTTGCAGGAGCAATAGGAACAAGAAGAGCAAGGTCTGAAATACGAAAAAGAATTAGAGATATGTCTATAAGAGAGTTTTTATTTGAAAATTATAGTTCAAGAGTAGAGATATTTGTTATTGAATATGATAGAAGAGTAAGAAGTATTTTACAAAATTATGTTAACGAAGGTGTTCTAGAAAGCTTTGAAGTAGACATAGATTCTAAAAATATGACTTCTGAAGACATTATTTCAGGTATAGTTAGAGGATCAATAATATTAAAATTTGTAGGTAGAGAAGATATAGATTCTAAAGATGAAGAGCTTAAGTTAGATGATATTATAGGAACATTTGAAAGATTAGTAAATTAAAAAAATTATTAAACAACTAGAAAAAGTTATAGTATAATATAACTGAAGATATTAGAAGGTGTAAACATGTCAGATAGAGGTGAACTTTTAGGAGGAGTCCATGTAGGTGGAGACAGTCCTATTCAGAAAGTTAATGTTTTAGAAGAAGACTTTGGACTAGATATTCCTATTGAATCAGTCCCACTACCTAGTAAAGGTCTTATTTATCCTATAGATAGTCCTTTATATGGAAAAGAAACACTAGAAATTAGACCTATGACTGCTAAAGAAGAAGATATTCTTACTAGCAGGGCTTTAATTAAAAAAGGAACTGTATTAACTGAGTTAATGAAAAGCTGTTTAGTTGATAAAAATATTGATCCAGATATGCTCATCAGTGGTGACAGAAATGCTGTCATGATTGCACTTAGAATTACAGGATATGGTGCAGAATATAAAGTTGATGTTGATTGTCCGGCATGCGGTGTAACTTCTAATAATACTTTTGATTTATCAGAGCTTGCGATTAAGCGTTTAGATATTGATCCTGTTGCAGATGGAGCAAATTTATTTGAGTTACAGTTACCAGTTACAAAAAAGACGTTACAGGTTAAATTCTTAACGGGTCATGATGAACAAGACATTGTAGTAACATCTGAAAGAAAAAAGAAGCAAGGCTTACAAAAAAATGATACAGTTGTTACAGACAGGCTTACAAGATCAATAATATCAGTTGAAGGTATAAGAGATAAAAATAAGATAAGAATCTTTGTTAGTAATATGCCTGCTAGAGACTCTTTATCTTTGAGAAAGTTTTTAGATAATTATGAGCCTGGAATTGAAATGAAAGCATGGATGACATGTCCTAGCTGTCATGAGCATTCGGAGGTGCGATTACCGCTAGGTGCCAGCTTTTTTTGGCCTGACGCCTAATAACAAGGATTTCATATTAGAGCAAATCTTTAATTTAATGTACTATATAGGTTTTTCTTATAGAGATGCTTATAGATTGCCTGTATATCAAAGGAAATGGTTTATAGAGAGAGTAGTTCAAGAAATTAAAAGTACAAATTCTTCAAAAGGACATAATTCAAATAATCAAAGTGAATATTCAGGAAAAATGAGGTCACAAACACCTGCTAATTTGAGAAGGTTTACTTGATATATACTTATACTATGAGGTCTTATTATGTACAATTCAAAGAAACTACACGAAATTGCTGCAGAGTTTATTTTAGAAAGAGACATTAGTATCAACATAAAAGGCGAAGAAGAGTTTCTCCAGAGCTATTCTAGACTGCTTTCTGAAAGTAGAAAGTTGTATCGCCTAATAAACGAAGGCAATTTAGAAGCAATAAAAGCGCAAGCAGAAATAAAAAAAGAAGCAACACAGGAGTTTCAAAAAATAAGCGGTATTAGCTGGAGACTCTAATGAACGATCAAAATGCTGCTCAAATAGAAAACTTAACTAATCTTATTAGTGCATTAGATGGTAGAGTTAGCAGCTTAAGCAATTCAATGAGTAGCTTAACAGGCAATACTCAAGATATGACTAATGCAATTTCTAATGCAGAAAAAAGTGCAGGCGGTCTAAAAAAAGCATTTTCAGGAACACAAAACGTTTTTAATGAAATAAGAAATTCTTTTAGAGAAAATGCAAATAGCTTTGAAAACTATAATATTGACATTAGAAGTAAAGCAGAAAAAGCAAACAATGACTTAATGAAAAGATATGGTCTGTTTTTTCGTAGAAAAGAAAAGGCACATCTAAGTCACTATAAAAGCATTACAGAACTATTAAGAGATCATGTTAGAGAACAAATTGGTATTTTTCATAATTTGCCTACTGTAAAATCTAGAGTCTTACTAGTAGTTGATGCTATTAGACAGGCATTTACTAAGACTCTTGGACTAATAGCAAATTTAGGTCTTAGCGTAGTTTCTGTTTTGACAAATATTGCAGGTTCTATTTTAAACATTAGTAAGCTTTTAATATCCTTACCTTTTAAGACATTAGAATCAATGTTAGAAATTGCTAATTCTGTAAAGGAAGAATTTTTAGCAATAAGTCAAACTCTAGAAGATACACAAGAACAAATATCCGGAGCTTCGAGGTTAGGAGTAGGCTTAAGGGATTTGTCTAATGACGTAAGAGAACTAGGTGATGAATTTCTTAATGCGGGTTCTTTGAGTGCAAGAATATTTGGTTATGGTCTAGAAGGACAAAGATCACAAATAACTAAGACATCTGAAAAAATATCTGGTCTTAAGTCTCTAGGAAATTTAATTGGCAGTACTTTTATTAATAGTTCTTTAGAAATAGAAGTTGCAATGCAGTCTTTAGGTATGTCTATTGATGATGTATCAAACCTTGTAAGAAAAAGTATATCAGAAGGCGTTCATCCAATACAAGGTCTTGTTAATGCATTTAATGCATCTACTGCTGCTGCTAGAGAATTTGGTGTTGATCAAAAATTCATTGCAAGAGGAATGAATACTCTAAGAAATAATGTTGTCGAATTTAGTCACATTTCAGAACCTGAACTTGCAAGAGTTACAGCACAAGCAGCTCAATTAGGCGTAGAAGCTGAAGGTTTAGTTGCAATATTTAATAAGTTTACTACATTTGATGCTGCTGCTGAAAGTGCTGCTCTTCTTTCACAGACGTTTGGCATGGCTATTGATGCTATGGATATTATTCGTGCAGAGGATCCTTTAGAAATATTAAATCAATTTAGAGAAGGAATGGAACAAACAGGAAGATCGTTTAGTGACTTAAATCGTCATGAAAAAGCTCTTCTTTCTCAATACACTGGACTTAGCGGAGAAATGCTTCAAACTGCTATGTCTTTTGATGGTGTAGGTCTTTCTTATGAAGAATTACAACAAAAAATGGAAGAAAGTTCTCCAGAACGACAATTGCAAAATGCTGTAAACGCAATGACTGAGTCTGTAAGAGAATTTATGAACGTAGGAAAACAAATAACAAATCCATTTCAAGCTATTTCTGAAGGTATGAAAGATGCAATATTAAAAAATGCTAGCCTCCAGCGTTCTCTTGTTAATCTTAGCAATAGTGCACGTGATATTTACGAAAATATTTTAAATACTTTATTTACAGGAGACACTGGAAGACAAATACAAGAAACATTAAGACAAGTTATTGATAGTTTTAATAATCTTTTTGCAGGAAATGCAGCTAATAAATTTGCTGAAATGGCTCAAAAAATTCTTGTTTTAATAAATACTTTTTTTGACTTTAGAAAAAGTACACAAGATATGTCTAACGCTTTTAAAGATCTTCAAGAATCATTTTTTGAAAACGATTTTGTAATAAGACTTATAGGCTTAGGCAAAATAATGATAGGAAATATTGTTAGTGGATTTATAAAGTCTTTGCCAATGCTAATTGAAGGATTTACTGAACTTCTTTCAATGTTTAACAGTATACTTTTTGGAACAACATATACAAGCGAAAATTCAAGACTTGGAGATTGGTTTAATACATATATAGGCGAGGCTTGGAATAGCATAAAAGCTAGGGTTCCTAATCTAGTTGAAAGTCTTTTAGAACAATTAAAAATAGCTATTAGAGGCTCTTCAGGCGCAATATTTTCTATAGGGGCAGAAATAGGTAAAGGAATATTTTCTGGTATGAAAAATACTCTAGTAGATTCGTTTACTTCTAATGATTCTCCTAGCTGGCTTCCAGTTGCTGCAATATCATCAGGAGCAGCTTTAACTGCAGCGACGGCTTCTTCTGCTGCTTCTACTGCTGCCTCAGCTGCTACAGCAGGAGGTGCTACTAGAGGAGCTGCAATATTGTCAGCTTCTAGAGCCGGACTTTCAACTGCAACTTCAAGTCTATTAGGTGCTGGAATGGTTGCTAAAGATATTATTGATGTTGGCTCTGACTTATATAATGATAGAGCAGTTAAAAATGAAGACGTATATGGGATAGGCGGAGCTGCATTAGGTGGTATTATTGGTTCTATTATTTTGCCTGGCATAGGCACCGGTATTGGAATGGCAGCTGGTAATATGATTGGTGAATTTTTAGGTTCAAGTGAAGATGAGCAAGAAAGATCTGAAAATATTAGAGCAAATCAAGAATCAGAAAGAATAAGAGCTGCTGTTATTGAAGGACAAAACCAGAGAGCAATTAATAACAATAACTCATCTATGACACCAACTGAAACTACTATTAATATGCCTGTGATGTTAGACGGCACGCAAATAGCTAATAACACGGTAGCAATATTACAAGATTCTACTGGTAGATTTAGTCTCATAACAGACGACGGAAACGTAAAATTAGTAGATAGATCAGGCCAAGGTAGTACTGACGTTACTGGGACTGCTTAAGGAAAAAAATGATAGATTTAAATTTATATGAGTTGTTTCAAGATTTTAATAAAAAATATAAAATTGCAGAAAGCATGAAAGAGTCATTTATAAGAGCAGGAGCAACAGAAGAAGAAGCAGAAGAAGCAGTTAATAGAATATTTAAAAATGCTGTAAAAGAAAATAAAGATTTATTGCGCGCGTTTTCTTTAGAACAAGCACGTAAAAAATAAATAGTATAAAAGGTTTGCTATTATGCCAAAATATATTTTAAAAACAAATGGAAAACTATTAAAAATTGAAGATAATGGCGAACCAATTGACGATATTAATCCTGGAGTATCTTCTAAAGAGTATGGTCTTAAAATAAATAATGGCAGAACAAGAACTTTAGATTATATGAACTTTTCTGCAACACCAAGTGTAAGTGAAGTTAACATAAAAAATATAATTTCAGAAGAAACAGATCAAGTTATATTAGCAGAAGGTGAATTTGTAGAAACGGAAAACTATCAAAGATACTTGCCTTTTAACTCATTTGCAGATACAGGTGATGATGAAAATGCTACGCATGCTTTTGCTAACTTAGAATCCAAAACTCAATTAGCTGAAGGTTTTTCTCCGCCAAGAAGAATAGTTTTTGACGTATTAGAAGAAGCGTTTCAGATTTGGGTTTCTACAATTTTAATATCTATTATTTTTGAAACTTTATATGCTCAATGGAAAGAAGATGTAAGATCAAAAACAGACTTGACTTTTGGTAGTCATCGTCAATATGCAAGTATTAATATTCTAAATAATTTTATTGAACTACTTCACAAAGAAGCTAATTGGCCTAAAACAAAAAGTGGT
>MDTD01200642.1_pt1 | contig 12487 bp, 10 predicted proteins | sample 811221 | NCBI WGS metagenome assembly MDTD01 (sample SAMN05326646, study PRJNA326480) | marine metagenome | isolation source: seawater | place: Pacific Ocean: South West | collected 2011 | reverse complement strand
TTCTATCTACAATAGTTGCTGCCCATTGTGCATCAGCCATTTTTTTTCCATCAACTACTGCTTCTCCTTTATATTTCCATACTCTCCCGTGGGATCTAACAGCTTCAATATTCAGTTCTAATTTACAATTTGGTATAACTGGATTTCTAAATCTTGCTTTATCAACTGTCATCAAAAAAACTAATTTATTTTCATATGTTTCTTTGTCTATACCAGCAGCTGTTAAAGCAGCTGCAGCTTGACCAAAAGCTTCTACTATTAATACACCAGGCATTACGGGCTCATCAGGAAAATGGCCTTGAACAAAAAAACTATCTTTACTAACATTAACAATTGCTGTTGCAGATTTAAGTTTTTTAATATTTATTAATTCATCAATTAGGAGCATAGGCTCTCTATGTGGTAATAAATTTTTAATTTGATCTTTACTAAGTTTATCTGACATCTATTTATTTTCTTTTAAAAAATTTCTTAAATCTTTAGCAGGATACCCCATCACATTAGTGTTGTCTGGTATATTTTTTATGACACCACTACCGCCACCAATTTTAACATTATTTCCAATTTTAATATGACCTGAAATTCCTGATTGACCACCCACTTGCACATTATTTCCCATTTTAGAACTTCCAGCAAAACCTACTTGCCCTGTAATTATACAATTATTACCAATTTTAACATTATGAGCAATATGTACTTGGTTGTCTATAAATGTATTACTTCCAATTATGGTATTAGAAATAGAACCACGATCTATAGTATTATTACACCCTATTTCTGTATGATCACCAATAATAACAATACCTACATGAGGATATCTCTTATTTTTTTTTTGGTTGGGAAAAAAACCAAAACCATTTTTTCCAATGATAGCTCCGTCTTGTATTTTAACATTCTTTCCAATTATTGAATTTTTAATTAAAACGTTATTACCAATTTCACTTTCATCACCAATTATAACATTAGACTCGATAATACTGTTATGGCCAATACAAGTTTTTTTTCCAATCTTAACATTTTTTCCAATTAAAACATTTTTTCCGAATTTTGTATTTTTAAATAAATACTTTTTGGGATTGGAAGCTGAAAAATCAACCAAATCATCGAGAGAATTTGGATAAAATAAATATGTTATATTTGCAACAGACTCCAAAATATTTTCCACATAAATAGGTGAAAAATTACTATCTAATAATTTTTTATATTTAACATGTGTTATAATAAATTTAGATTTTGTAACTTTTAAATCATTTTGATACTTTAATGAATTGAAAAAAGAAATTTCGTTTTTACTAGAATTTGAGAGATCATTTATCCCATCAATTTTTTGATTTTTGTAAGTCGGTTTAACATTAAGTACCTCAAATACATCATATAAGTTAACATTTTTTTTTTTTTTAAAAAAAGGGTTACTAATTTTCATTTATTAATTTTTTTTCATTAATTTCTTTATTTAAAATATCCAACATATTAACTGTTATATCTAGGCTTCTTGCTCCAACCAATATATTTTTTTTTTCAATAACTATAGTTATGTTATTAGCATCAACATAAGAAGTTAATAGTGGATTTAGAATTTTGAGTATAGATTCTGAATATTGTTTTTTCTGGTCTAAAAATGTTTTATTTAATTTTTTTAGATCTAATTGATATTTTTGAATTAATTCGTTCAGTTCGCTAATTTTTTTTTTTAATTCTTCATCTTTTAAGATATTTTTTTGATTTTTAATATCGGTTTCTTTATCTTTAATAATACTCTGTTTTTTTTTTAAATCCTTATTATTTGTTTCTTGTAAAGTTTTTAATTTTTTTTTATAAAATAATCCTATTTCAGAATTATCAATAATAAATTGAACATCTAAATATGCAATATTAGTGTTAGAATAAGAGTACGATAATTGAAAAAAAAATAAGAAAAAAAAAATTATTTTTTTCATCAAAAAGATGTTCCTATTCTAAATCTAAATTTTTCAGTAATATCGGTATCAGCTTCGCTTAAAGGTATAGCATAGGAAAAAGATAATGGACCAATTGGGCTAAACCAATCAATAGAGATACCAGTTGCTGATCTTATTTTATTTGAATCTAGAGAATTATTATAATCTACTTCCCAAACATTAGCTAAATCTAAAAATAAATTTAAATCAATATTTTCGTTTTCAAAAAAAATATCTGGCATTGTTGAATTAAAATTAATTGAACTTGCGTAATTACCTCCAATATATTGTGTTCCCTCTTTTGGTCCAATTTTACCACTTTCAAAACCTCTCAAATATCTATTTGGTACATAAACTCTTTTTGAAACTCTAACATTGTCCTCAAGAGAATTAATTGTTTTTAAAAAAAATCTTGCTGATAAAATAATGTCTTCATTAATTGAGTGAAAAACAGAGCTTATTAATTGGTTTTCTATTGATAAGTCGTCAGAATAGATTGGTAAAGTTTGTTCGAAGGAATGAACGTATCCATCTGTTGGTTGAAAATTTTGATCTAATTTATTGTATCTAACAGAATAGGTAATTAAATTCTCAAAATAGTTACCTTCTTGTTTTTTTACAATACTATTTGCCGTAGATGAAGTTTCCAAATCTTCATAAAAATTAGATAAATCAATATTTACAAAAAAATTATTCATTTGTTCAAATTCAGTTCCTATGCTTACTCCTGTTCTGCTTGTTTTGTAACCACTAATACTCATCAAATCATTTGTTGAACTTTCAACTGATAATTTCATCGACTTATCTGAATTATTATAATTGGGATTATTAATTGAAAATTTTCCTTTAATAGAATCGTCTGTTAATGTTAAATCAGTATCGAGTTGAATACCTAATCCAGAATAATTATTTTCTTTTATACCGGCTGAAAAAGTACTTCCTGTTGTACCGGTTCCTGCTCCTGCAAATATTTCACCTGTTGCCTTTTCTTCAACTGATAAGTCAATAACTTTATTAAGATTTTTTCCATCTGTGATTTTATAATTAACATTTTTAAATATATTTCTGGCTTTAAGAGACTGTATAGATTTATCAAATAGTAAATTATTATATGGATCACCTTCATCAATTATAAGTGAATTTCTAATAACTTTTTCATCTGTAATGAAATTACCTAAAACGTTAATTCTTTCAACATAAACCTTTTCTAAGTCATCAAAACTAATTATTATATCAATATTGTTTTCTTTTGAAATTATCTGATCAAAATTAGCATTCAAAAAAACAAAATCATTTTTTAAAGTAAAGTTATTTACATCATCAATAATTTTATTAATTCTTTTTTTTGAATAATTTTTTCCAGATAATTTAGAAAATTTTTTCTCAAAATCATTTAAATCAATTTCAGGTGGCCTATTGGTTTCGTTAATTTTAATATCTCCAAATAAGAATTTTTGACCTGCATTAATATTAAATATTAATTCAAATTGACCTTTGTCATTTATAAGCGCATTTGTTGATTTAACTTTTGCATTAAAATATCCGCGGTTTTGATAAAAATTAGTTAATTTCGCAACATCTAATTTTACTCTATTGGTATCAAGAAATTTTTTTCTTGTTAAAAATTTCCAAAATTTATCTTCCTCAGAAGAAACAATATTTCTTAAGGTGCTATCTCTAAATATTTTATTTCCTATAAAATTAATTTTTTTTATTTTTGCTATTTCCCCTAGTTCAAAATCATAAACTAAATCAACGGTATTATTCACATTTGTAGTTATAGATGTTTCTAATTCTACAAAATAATATCCAAAGTTTTTGAGTAAATTTTTTAATAAATTAGTCTGATCATTAATTCTATTTTCAGTAAACGGATACTTTTCAATTTTATTAGTAATGTCTTTAATTTGATCATAAATTCTATTTTCATCTATACCGTTAATTAAAACTGACTGTATGATTGGATTCTCCTCAACTTTTATTTCAATTATCCCCTTATCTATTGATAATGATACATTTTTAAAATAATCTGTTAAATATATTTCCTTAAGAGCATTGTTTAAAATGGTTTGATCAACATCATCACCCAAATTTAAATTTGAAAACATAATAATAGTTTCATTTGAAATCCTATCATTGCCAATAACTTTAATTTTATTTATGACCTCTGCTCTAACAATATTTGGAGTAATTATTAATACAACTATAGATATTATAGCTTTTAAATTATTATAAAAATTATTTATCATAATGTTTTAATTTAAGATCTAAATATTTTTTTGTTATCTTAATCATTTTATTTATATCATAAATATTTTTCGGTTTTAATTTATAATATTTCTTAAAGTATGAGCTATTTATAAAATATAATAAATTGTTATGAATTGATATGTAATTAATATTACCTCTTAAATATCTATCTACTAATGAATCATTTAATGTGATCAAAATAGTTTCGAAATATGACGTTTTATTAGGTAATAATTTTAAAATTGATATTAATGGATATTTACTTTCTTTTGGAGTAGAAAAATTAAGGCTATTTAATTTTTTAATTTTTTTATTCAAATTTAAGTTTTTAATTTTTGTTTTGATACCTAAAGCATAAGATATAGGTATGGACATATTTGTTTCATGAGCTAGAAGTTTTATCAGTTGACCTTTAAAATATACAATAGCATGCACAAACGAGCTTGGGTGAATAAGTATAGATAACTTATTTTTATTTATATTAAAAATATTTTTAGCCTCAATAAATTCAAAAACTTTATTCATCATTGTAGAAGAATCGATTGAAATTTTTTTACCCATTTTCCAATTTGGATGATCTAAGGCAAACTTTGGGCTGATATTGGCAAATTTTTTTCTTGGTATATTTAAAAATGGACCCCCTGATGCAGTAAGTATAATTTTTTCAACATCATTAATTTTTTCATTTTTTATTAACTGCCATATCGAAAAATGTTCAGAATCTATTGGTATAAATTTTGTATTATATTTTTTTAACTTTTTTAAGATAAAATCCCACCCACAAATAATTGACTCTTTGTTGGCAATTAAAATATTTTCAGTTTTAGGTATTACTTTTAGGGTTGGATTTAATCCAGCGATACCACTAATTGAATTAATGCAATATTTAACTTTTTTTTTTAATATTAAATTTATTTTATTAATTCCTAAATATAGGTTGATTTTTTTTTTTTTAAATTTACCTTTATATGAATTAAACTTTCTTTCATCTTCTATAATTACATTTTTAACCTTAAACAAAATAGCTTGTTTATAAAGTTCTTTAATATTTTGTTTTGATGTTAATAGTTTAATTTTAATATTTTTATTTTTTTTTATAATAGAAAGTGTAGTTTTACCTATTGAACCTGTTGATCCTAGTATAATTATATCATTAATCATAACAGATTTATTAAAATATAACTCACTGGTAATGAAAATATAACTCCGTCTAAACGATCAAGTAGACCACCATGACCAGGTAGAATACTACCAGTATTTTTAAAATTAGCTTTTCTCTTCAAGAATGAAATAAATATATCTCCAGATTGAGAAATAGAAGAAATTATTAAGGATGAAAAAATTATGAAATGAATATTGTAGAAACTGTTAAAGATCGAGTAACTAGATATAAGTGATAATAAGTATGCACCAAATAATCCGGAATATGTTTTGTTTGGACTAATTTTAGTTAATTTTTTACCCTTAAATAATTTTCCAAAAAAATATCCACCAACATCTGATGAAACAGTTATTGTGAAAACTAATAATAAAAATATTTTATTACTTAAATTGTTGCTAGTAAAAATGACCCATACATACAATGTAATTGTAGTAACAAAAATTAAGTTACATGATAAGATTAAATATAATTTAATCTTATTATTTGTGAATATTTTATTAAATATCTGAAAAAATTCATAAAATAATAGATAAAGTATAAGTAATAATACAAATGTTAATAAAAAATAGCTAAAAAAAGAGACAATTAGTAAAGTAGAAATTATTACTGAGGTTAAAATTCTCTTATTTAACTCACTCACCTAATCCTCCAAAATTACGATTTATTTTCATATAATTTTTTAAAATCTTTTTAAAATCTTCTTTTTGAAATTCAGGCCACATTTTTTTTACAAAAAAAATTTCAGTGTATATAATTTGCCAAATTAAAAAATTGCTTATTCTTTTTGTATTTCCTGTTCTTATAAGAATTTCTGGATCAGGTATTCCACTAGTATAAAGAAATTTTTCAATATTTTTTTCGTTTATAAGGCCTGATCTTCTGTTTATTTTTTTAAAAGCATTAACTATTTCTTTTCTAGAACCATAATTCAAAGCCATATTTATTTGAATTCTTCTATTTTGTTTTGTTAAATTTTCGATTTTTTTTAAATTAGATTTAATTTTTTTTGGGAATGCACTAATTTGACCTATAATTTTTATTTTAATATCATTTTTCTGCAAATTTTTAATTTCTTTATTTATATAATTATTAAGTAGTGAAAATAAATAATTAACTTCTTTTAACGGTCTCTTCCAATTTTCAGTTGAAAAAACAAAGAGCGTCAAATATTTAATTTTTTTTTCTATAGCAACATCAATTATTTTCTCAACGGTTTCTAGTCCTTTTTTGTGACCGTAATTTCGTGAATTTTTTTTTTTTAAACCCCATCTGCCATTTCCATCCATGATTATGGCTACATGTTTTGGTAGGTTCATATTGTCATTATTTCTTTTTCTTTTGAAGAAACTTTTTCATCAATTAGTTTAATATTATTATCGGTATATTCTTGAATGATTTTTTCAAATTTCTTTTCATCGTCTTCTGAAATATCTTTTGATTTCAACTTTTTTTTCAAATCATCATTGCCATCTCTACGGATATTTCTTATAGAAATTTTACATTTTTCTCCCATTGACTTTACAATTTTTTTCATCTCCAATCTTCTTTCCTCGCTTAAATCTGGCACTGGCAATCTTATTAGTTGTCCATCTATTTGGGGATTTAAACCTAATTCGGATTTTTTTATTGCTGAGTCAACAAGTGTGACGTTATTGATATCCCATATCTGTATATTGATTGTTCTTGCCTCAGGCGTAGTTATCGTACCTAATTGATTAATAGGCATGCTTTGTCCATAGACATCTACCTTAATTAAATCCAACATGCTAGCATTAGCTCTTCCGGTTCGAAGTGAACTCAATTCTTTACTAAATACATCCAATGTTTTTGACATTTTAGATTTGTATGAAATATCATCAAACATTATTCACCAATTTTAACTCTATAGAATTCTCTTATCTTCAAATCTTGTATTTTCATTTCTGAAATTATATTTTTAACCTTTTTCTTTGGCTCCATAACCCAATCTTGTGTCATGAGGCTATTTTCTTCCTTAAATTTATTTATTTTACCAAGGCTAATTTTTTTTGCTATTTCTTCATTTTTTCCAGAATTTTTTAATTCTTCTGCTATAAGAGTACTTTCTTTTTCTATTATTTCATTACTAATATCTTCTGAGTTTAATGCTAATGGATTGGATGCTGCTATATGCATAGATAATTGTTTTCCAAAAGTATCGATTTGTTCGTTTTTGATAGTTGTTGTCAGTGAAACTATTACTCCTAATTTTGATACATTATCTTTTATTACAGAATGTTGATATATAAAATTTTTAGAATCAGAATTTTCAATTGTTTTTAAACGACCTATTGTAATTTTTTCTCCTATTTTAGCTATCAAAGCCACGAGATTATCTTTAACATTTTTGCCATTTTTCATATTTGTATTGTTTAATTTATCTAATTCAGAAGAACATACATTATTGATTTCGCTAAGTTCTTTAACAAAATTTAAAAAGTCCTCATTTTTTGCAACAAAATCTGTTTCACAATTTACTTCTATCAAAGATGTTTTAATATTATCGCCACTGATAGCTATAACACCCTCCTTCGCATCTCTTGTCATTTTCTTTGAAGCTTTAGCTATGCCTTTTACTCTCAATATTTCAACAGCTTTATCCAAATCACCTTTTGACTCTTTAAGAGCTAAGTTGCAGTCTTTAAAACCTGCTCCCGTTGAATTTCTTAATTTTTTTATTTTTTCTACATCACTCATTTTTTATGCTTGTTAAAAATATTAATTTAATTTTTTATCTGTCTTCTTTATAGTTTTATTTGACTCAATTTCAGTAGGACTATTATCTATTTTATTATCACTAGTTGGTTGTTTAATATTTTTTATAGCATTATTGATGGTTTCTTTCATTAAGTTACAATATAGATCAATTGAACGTCTTGCATCATCATTTCCTGGAATTGGAAAATCTATGCCGTCTGGATTAGAGTTGGTATCTAAAATAGCGATTATTGGAATACCGAGTTTTATTGACTCTTTTATTGCTAGAGACTCATAATTTGTATCAATAATAAATACTAAATCTGGTATTTTTTTCATTTCCATAATACCTCCAAGAGATCTTTGTAATTTATCTCTTTGACCACTCATTTTAAGTAGTTCTTTTTTTGTAAAACCTCTATTTTCAGCAGAAAGGTCTGTATTAATTTTATTTAATTTTTTTATAGAATTGGAAATTGTACCCCAATTCGTTAACATTCCTCCTAACCATCTATAATTTACAAAATATTGATCTGTATCCTTAGCTAACTGAGCTACTGCCTCTGAAGCTTGCTTCTTTGTAGAAATAAATAAAATTTTTCCACCTGCAGAAATAGTATTATGAACTTTCTCTAAAGCAACATTTGCCAGTTCAAGTGTTTGTGTAAGATCTATAATATGTATTGAATCTCTTTTACCGAATATGTATTTCTTCATTTTGGGATTCCATCTGAGTGTTTTATGACCAAGATGTACGCCAGCTTCTAATAATTGTTCTATTGAAATTTTTGGTATCTTCATAGTATTTCCCGGTTATGCCACCACAATTATTGCCCTTTAGGGACCGGAGGTATAAAACCACTAATTGTGTGCGTGTTAATTTGAAAGATAAATACAAAAAAAATAATAAAAAACAACCTTTTTTTAATCAATTATCACATTTTCAACCAAATTTAGCGAGTTTAATAGCTGATTATTAACTTTTCTCTTATCTTTAAGTTGAAATTTATGAATTTTATTATCTTTATCAAGGAGAATATTAATTTCTGTTTTCCCATCCTTTAAACTTAGTTTTTTTATTTTTTGAAATTCTTCAATGCTATTAAATTTAAAAGTAACATTATTTAGTTGTTTATTAATTAATTCTTTTAAAGAGATTATTTTTTTTACATTAATTCTTTTTTGAGATTTGTCATCATCAACATAGTTTTTAATTAAAGTAATCATTAAGGAATTTCCTTCAATTAAATTATCTCTATTTGTCTCGAAAATATCTGAAAATATAAACAACTCAAACACATTAGATAGATCTGAAAATTTTACTATCGCATATGAGTTACCTTTTTGAGTTTTTTTTTCTTGTACTTTTAATACTGTACAAGCAATATTTGAGCTTAAAATGTTAATATTATTTTCAAAATCATCATAATTGACAATATTATAATGTTTATAAACAGACTTGTATTGATTTAATGGATGATTAGAAATATAAAATCCTAAAGTTTCAAATTCTTTTGCAAGTTTAATGTCCAAATCCCAATCATCAATATTCTCCAAAATATTATTGTCGGTTTCGTATTCTTCAAATAGATTAGTTTGATTTAATAATTTATTTTCATGTATATTTTTTGATTTTAATATTAAATTTGGTATCGAATTAAATAAAGATTGTCTATTATTGCAAAATGAATCAAAACATCCGGCTTTAACTAAACCTTCTAACTGTAATTTATTTATGTCTTTTGGATTCACTCTATTTATAAAATCAGATAGATTTTTAAATTCTCCTTTGGTAGTTCTCTCTCTAACTATATTTGAAATAGCTTCATATCCAACATTTTTAATAGCACCTAACGCATAATAAAAATTTTCTCCGTCAGAAGAGAAATCTGCAAAAGATTTGTTTATATCTGGCCTGGTAATTTTAATTTTGAGTCTTTTTAATTCTTCATAAAATTCACTCATTTTTTTTTGATTAGATAATTCCATTGACATTGATGCTACAAAGAATTCATGAGGAAAAAAAGTTTTTAAGAATGCAGTTTGATAAGCAATAACAGCGTATGCTGCTGCATGACTTTTGTTAAATCCATACTCTGCAAAAGGTTCTATTTTTAAAAATATTCCTGCAGCTATATCTTTGCTAATCCCATTTTTATATGCTCCCTCAACGAACCTTTGCTTTTGTTTTTCTAATTCAGCTCTTTTTTTCTTTCCCATTGCTCTTCTTAAAATATCGGCTTCACCCGCTGTAAAACCAGACAGTGCTTGTGCTATTTGCATCACCTGTTCTTGATAAATAATTACTCCATAAGTTGGTTTTAATATTTGCTCTAGTTTTGGGTGTAAATAGTCAGGATCTCTTTTGCCATGTTTACATTCATTATAAATTGGAATGTTGCTCATTGGACCAGGTCTATAAAGAGCTACTAAAGCTATAATATCTTCTAATCTATTAGGTTTCATGTTTACTAGAGCATCTTTCATTCCAGAACTTTCAAGTTGAAAAAGGCCTACAGTTTTACCACTTGATAATAATTTATATACTTTTTGATCCTCAAAATTAATTTTATCAATATTAAATTCGGGTTTAATTTTATTAATTAGTTTTTGTGCTTTATCTATAATTGTTAATGTCTTTAACCCTAGAAAATCAAATTTTATTAGACCAGCGTTTTCAGCTGAATACATATCAAATTGGGTTGAAGGTAATAATAAATCTGAGGTATTATCTTTATATAATGGTACTGTCTCAGTTAACTTTTTATCTGCAATAACAACTCCAGCAGCGTGAGTGGCAACATTTCGATTTAAACCCTCCAATTTGAGAGATAAATTAATTAAGCGATCAACTCTTTTGTCCTCTTTTATTAATTTTTGAAGCCTGGGTTCAACATTTATACACTCTTGTAAAGACATTGGCCTTGATGGATCGAAAGGAATCATTTTACAAATACTATCTATAAATCCATAAGGTAATCCTAAAACTCTTCCTACGTCTCTGATAACCATTCTTGCTTTAAGTTTACCAAATGTGATTATATGAGCCACGCTATCCTTATATTTTGTTGTCAAATACTCAAAAACTAAATCCCTTTTTTCCTCACAAAAATCTATGTCGAAATCTGGCATAGAAATTCTGTCTGGATTTAAAAAACGCTCAAAAATTAAATTAAATTTTATCGGATCTATGTCAGTTATTGACAAACACCATGCCACTAAAGAACCAGCACCAGATCCTCTACCGGGACCAACAGGAATTTTATTTTTTTTTGCCCATTTTATGTAATCAGAAACAATCAAAAAATATCCTGCATAATTCATTTTAATTATAATTTTTATTTCGTGATTTAACCTTTTTTCATATTTTAAATATTTTTCTTCATTCAAATTTTTGTCTTTATCTATATTAAAAATATTTTTAAATTTATCTTTTAAACCTTCTTTGGATAATTGCTTTAACATTTCGTTTGCATCTTTATCGGATGATGAAATGTTTGGCAAAATAGGTTTGGATGAATTTGGTTTAAATGAACATCTTAATGGTAGATTAAAATTATTTTCTAAAGCTTCAGGTAAATCCTTAAAAAGTTCAATCATTTCATCAGATGATTTAAAATAATGCTGATTTGTAAGTTTCGTTCTCTTGGTGTCATTTACATATGTTTTTTCACCAATGCACATTAAAGCGTCATGAGCTTCAAACATTTCTTGATTTAAATAATAAATTTCATTTGATGCAATAATTGGTAATTCTAATTTTTTAGAAATATTAAGGTTATAATTTTCAAAATCTTTCTCATTTACATCATTATGTCTTTGTATTTCTATATAAACATTATCTTCAAATTTTTTTTTTAATTTGTTTAATATTTCCTCAATTTCATTTAGTAATCCTTTATTAAAAAGGTTTCCAAACATACATTTAATAGAGCCAGTTAGAACAATAATACCATCTGAATTCTTTATTAAATCGTCTAATTCACAATGCGGATTAGAGATTTCAGAGTTTTCTAAATAAGACTTTGACGAGAGTTTTATTATATTTTTATATCCATTATAATTTTTTGCTATTAGAGGAATTAAACCCATAAATTTTTTATATCTAAATAATATCTGAGTTCCTATGATTGGTTGAGTCCCTACAGATGTTAAATTTTCTGCGAATTCAAGTGCTCCTGATAAATTATAAGTATCTGATAATCCTAATGACTTGATTTTATTTTTTTTACAAAATTCTTTTAATTTATCAATTTTTACAGCTCCTTCACAAATTGAATATTGAGTATGTATTTTAAATTGATTGAAGGTTTTGTTAACTGATTCTTTCATTGGTGAAGCTCATCTTACCACCAATCATTTTAATTTTACAATCTGCCATATTTGCAAAATATCTATTGTGGGTTGCAAAAATTATAATTCT